>Ga0209319_1000349_pt1 | contig 63111 bp, 92 predicted proteins | sample RifGroE2_FD_184000 | JGI IMG/M metagenome (GOLD analysis project Ga0209319, IMG submission 184000) | Groundwater microbial communities from Rifle, Colorado - Groundwater E2 (SPAdes) (version 2) | ecosystem: Environmental > Aquatic > Deep subsurface > Groundwater | place: Rifle, Colorado, United...
AATATTGACAACTCCGGTCTTCAGGTCGTAACTTATCCGTACCGGGTCAAGAGCGTTATTCAGCCCGGTTGTCGACTTGAAGAGAGGTATGAACTTTGCTTGCGCCATGTTACGTCCTGTACGCGGGGTCGGACCCTACTCTGGTTTCTAGGTTGTGCAAACGTCTGAAAGCTGATCGGCCGTCAGAAACGTACTCATTAAAGGCTACCAAATGATCTTTCGCCTTGACCGGGTCCTGGGCCTCCATGTCGTGGTGGTTGAACGCCTTGTAGGCCGCCCACTCGATGCACGCTCGCTGGAAGCGCAAAGGTATCTCGGGAGAAGCGGAGTTTACATCCGCCGCTGTTGCTGTGACTGTCGCTCCTGCGCCGCTGATAGCGACGGTTGTGGTCGTGGAAGTCTCTAGTGCAACCGCGGAGATCGAAATTACCTGCCCCGAAGCAGTAGCTGCCAGAGCAGAGGATGCGTCGATAACTGCCGCAAGAGCGGTCGCAACTGCCGTCAGGGTGCCTTCGGTCCCGAGGACTGCGTAGGAGTAGACTACGTCGTTGACGGTCGCAGCGATGACATCTCCAGTGTGGAGAGTGCCTGCCAAGGTAATCGTACTGCTCTTCCTATCAAGCGGGGACCGGCTGTACCTCCACACATGGAGATCAAGAACTAATCCGTTCTCAGTCGCGGTCGGTGTCGGCGCCAGCTTGATAAAGCCTGTCGTCTGGTCAGTTTGCCACTGCGTCGGCATCCCAGTAGCAGTGTCGGTAAAGTATACCGGCCACTCATCAGGCAGGGTAATGGAGTCCTGCATGACTTTGCCGAGCATCCTCGGGCCATACCAGATATTCATCACCTGGATGGCCCGGGCCGGGATAGCGTAGTCCGCGGTACTTGTCGCAAGAGTCAGCGAGTAATTCGTTTTGTCAACGAAAAACCCAGTCTCTTCGCAGAACTTGTCCTGACCTTCGGTAAGGTAGGCAAGAAGGCGTGCATCGCTCCACGCCCCATTTGTCGTCTCGCTGTTAAGAACTTCGAGAAGTTCTGCGAGCATCTCAGCCCGGGTCATAGCTTACGCTCTCCGCCAAGGGATCGCGGAGAAATTCCGCGTAACTTCTTCGAGATCCCCTGTATAGGGATTCTTCTTCTGCTCGATGTGAGTCATCTGCGCCAGCTCGAGAACGTGAACAACCTCGGGCGGGACTTCGACCGGGATGCCTCGCTTGATCTGGTAGACGTTGCCATTGACTGAAACGACTTCGAAGTTGTCTTTCACTCCAGCCATCTCGTCGATGATTATCCGGATATTTCTCCGCTTATGCTTGCCGTTCTCATCGAGAACAGTGGCACCGACCGGGGCCGGCATGTCGTCGAGGTCTTCGTCACTGGCAGACATGATTGAGTCGAGCATCGCCTGTTTCTTGGCGGAAATTTTTGCTTTCTTACCGGCCTTGGCCGGCTTCTCTGGTTCAAGTTTGAGATCTTCGATCTCGAAATCTTCGTTCATTTATACTCCTCCTTGATTTTCATCTTCCCCTTCGACGCTTCCCCGAAGGCTGCGTCGAACTCATCCTCTGACTTGTAATCTTCGTCGAGCATTGGCATAAGCTTGTCGACAAGCTTCGCTACTTCGTTCGAGTCTTTCGCGATGTACTGCTTCTCGCAAGAACCGAGCATATTCTCAGTTTCCTTTTTCTTCTCGGGCTTAATCGGTACATGGCACTCGACTACGAAACCATTTTCTGCCTTTGATATGCTCAACATTTTGTTCATCCACATTGTGGCGGCTCCTTGTTGTAGGGTTCAATGAAGAGGAGGGATTCTGCACCCTCCCCTCGGTTGAGCCTTACAGATTACACCGCAGCAGTGAAGCAGTTTGCTGTATCGGAACCAGCAGGACAACTTACGATTCCGGTTGCAAACCAAACATCGGTGGCCACGTCGATCAACTCAATCCAATCGCCCTTCTGGCCACCAGTTGTAGTGCCATTGAGGGTCAAGGTGTCAGCGTTCGCAGGGGCCAGATAGGTAATAGCAGCGATAGTACCTACGAGATCGGCGTCTTGGTTAATAACATTGCCGATGAAGTTGGCATTCGTGGTGTCAGCAACGACAAACACGTAGCTTGAGGTGTTAACGACAGAGACTATGAACTTCAGTCTCATACCACTGCCGGTGGCCTCTGGAAGAGTGAGCGTAACAAGTGCGTTACCACCTTCTTCGGCGAGCAGACACACTTTGTCCGAATGCGCAGCCTCACTGATAGCTCCAGAAGCGGTTATAGCTACGATACGAGTGCTGTTGTCACAGGCACGGTTTATCTCTGCACCAGTAGCCAAAATCGTAGTAGCTGCTGGGTCTTTGAGTACTCCGTAGGTAAGGACGCCTGTGGCCGGCCAGGTATAGTCGTCGCCAGAGTCAAGGACGACAGCCTTGCTCGCGGCGCCTGTGCCGAGCGTGGTAATATCGAGATAGTTAAGCTCTACTGCGGTGGCCGTAGTGGCTGCTGCCGTGGCGTCCGTAGTTGTCAGAAAACTTGCTGCTGCTCCAGGGTCTCGCAGGGTGACAGTCCGAGCGGCTGCCATAGCCCCAGCGACGAGCGAAACAGTCGTGTCACCAGTCTGGTCCGTACATGTAATCGCCAGCTTGCCCTTGCTGCCGGTTGCCGGGAACACATCGACCGAACCTGCCGTTCCGGAAGCTCCTGCGTCGATATCGCCGCCAAGGCACGTAATGTCTCCACAACTTACTGCACCAGTAGTATCGGCGACAGTGAAGGCACTGGTGTCACAAGTGATCCCACCATTCAGCGCTGCTACGCCGGCAACGGTCAAGGTGCCAGCAGTAAGTACGTTACCGGAAGTGTCTGCGACCGTGAACTTGTTGGTGTCCATGGTCAGGCCGCCGTTAAGGGCTGTCGCCCCTGTTACAGCCAGAGTACCAGCAATCGCTGTGTTACCTGATGTATCGGCAACAGTAAAAGCGTTCGTGTCACAAGTGATCCCGCCGTTGAGCGCCGTTACTCCGGTAACTGTCAAAGTACCGGTAACGCCAGTATTTCCAGTAAGCGTAGACGCCCCAGTAACTGCGAGAGTTCCTGTAGTGATAATGTTACCAGTAGTGTTGGCTACCGAAAAAACTCCTCCATCGGCAGATATACCTCCGTTGGCTGTCAGCCCACCGGTCAGCGTAGTGGTGCCGGCAACGGTCAAGTTGCCGGATAAATCGGAATCCGTCGCAGTCGTTACCGCTGTTCCGGAATGGTTCACCACAGTGTCGCAAACCACTCGGCCTGCTACTGTAAGATCACCATTAATTCGTTTCGAAGACATACACCCACCTCCTTAACGGAAAGCTACCCAACGAACAACGTCGGCTGCGGTATCGCAAATGTCGGTGCCAAGGGTTACGCCGGGGCCTTTACCGGCCATATCGAACAGGCTGACTCCAGCGGCTGCACCTACGAACGGTTTGTCCGCAGTAGCAACGGTAGAACTGGTGATTGAAAGTATTCCGACAGTTTCGCCGTTGACGGTGACTTTGTCACCTACAGCGAGTTCCCCGACGAAGTTAGTGCCAGAGCCAGTAATGGTAGCGGAGGCGGCCGTTACAGTAACAGTACCGGTAACTGCAGCGCCTGCGGCGCGTCCGGCGTACAGAGTAATCGAGCCGGCAGCGTTAACGGAGTTCTGCGTGTCGGCATGGTTGCCGTTGTCGAGGCTAGTGCCTGCGTCCATCCCGGAGAAATACTCGTAGGAAGCGAGGTTGTTGACGTTCCACACCCTCACGTAGCGAGGAGTCCAGCCAAGAACGAGGTTAACGGCAACGGCCGGGTTGGAGACGGTCACAGTGCCCATTTTCTGGACTTGATCTGCGAAATTCAAAGACATTTTTATTCTCCTTTAAGAGGAAGTGAGGGGGCCGAAGCCCCCGTCAATATTAGGACAGTTCAGCTACCGCACACTCCAAACGAGCGCACCAAAGTTGGTTGAGAATCAACGCTGCGAAGTAGGTTTTCCAGCCGATCCAGCCACGCTGGCCAAGCTGGTCGCCTTCGCGAGACTCCCCCGGGTTCTTGACGAACGGGGTGAGAGCGGTGGCACCCTTGAGGGGAGTTACCGCGGCGCAGTCGGCAGCGATGTAGATGATCGGGTATACGTCGGCGTTGGTAGCCCCAGTAGAGATCATCGTAGTGCCAGAGCCGGCCTTGAGTCCGCCACCGTCAGCCCAGGAGGTAAAAACGGTAGAGGTCAGGTAGCGAACATCTCCAACAGAGCCGATCTCAGTCGGATACGGGGTCATCGAACCATAATCAACAACGTCCTTGAATCCGGGCAGGGCTTGGATAGTCGGCTCGCAATCAGGATGGCAGAACCCAAGGAAGCTGGGCTTCACGTTGACGGTCTCCATATTGGCGTTGCTGCCGAGCTTCTTGGTAATTACTGCCGCGTTCTGCCGCTTGAAGCCACGAGTGATCTTCTGTTGCAGGGTCTTGGTCAGCGGAGCATTTACGTCCGTTCTGGCAGAGCCATTGGCGAAGTAAACGTTGGTCCCGGCCCGCATTACGTAAAACAGCCGAGTCTCGACGGAGAGCGCAGCCTGCTTGGCGAGGATGTCGGAATACTCTTTGATAATAGGATCTTCGTGCGTGTCTGCTACCTTGTCGGTAATACCGACCCAGGCGCCGATCTGCGACAGAGTCGCTTCGTAGTCGGAACTGGTGATGGTGCTCGACGCCGGGGTAACGCCCTCGGTCAGGTCGGCAGTGGCGGCAGCGAGAGCTGCGTAGCGCCGGAACTTGATGGTGGAACTCGAGTTTTTCGGAATGGGTTTGGTCTGCAGAAACGGCTGCATAACCAGAGCAGGGTCGGCGCGTTTGAGAAGATCCGCCGCTACGAAACCTGCAGTCCGAAGGCCAATGTCACTTACTGTCATCGTCATTTTTTGGTACCTCCAAAATTAGGAATTTGCGGCTGCCTTGAAGGCCGATTCAAAATCGTCTTCGTCAATACCGCCCTTTTGCGCTGCTTGACGACTGCGAACCCCTTCGAGGGATTGCAGCTTCTTGTCTTTTGCAGCCTTCTGTGCAGTCTCTTCAGGAGTGGGAGAAGTTGGAGGCCCCTTCACACTGCCACTTTCCTTCTTGAAGATATTGAACAATTCTACTATCTGTGGTGCGCTCCCTTTGTCGAGGACCGCGTTATACGCGTTTTTCAAAAAACTTGGCTGGGTGCTTACCCACTCTTCAACCTTGGGAAGGATGGTGAATGCGTCGGCGTGGCCCTTGAGGATTTCCGCCTCGTGGGCGGAGCGAGCGACGGTCTGCGCCGTAGCGATGGCCGGAGCGAAGTCGGAACTCAGTTGACTGACCTTCTGCTCGAACCGCTCCTCAATCTGTTTGAGTTTGGCGTTGAAAGCGTTCTCGGCCTTGGTAAAGGCTACCCGCTCGACGGCCTTGAGAGCCAGAGCGGTATCGGGGAAATTGGTCTCTACCTCTTTGAGGGCTGCTTGCTCCTCTGGAGAGAGGGCTTCCCGGGCAATGGCTTCGGCCTGAAGCCTGGCTTCTTCGTCGGCCTTCTCTTTGGCTTTCGCCTCGCCGGCAAGGCGCTCGGCTTCGAGGTCGACCTTCGGCAGTTCTGCCTTCGGTACTTCAACCTTGGCAGGTTCTTCCTTCTTGTCTTCGACTGGAGGGACTACTACGTCGACCACGTCAGGAGTGGGTTCGACTACGTCGTCCTTTTTGTCGTCGACAGGATCTGGTTTTTCGTCGGTCGCTTCACTTGCCGGCTCTTCCCCGCCGACGGCAACACCAAATGCGAGATCGAACTCGTCAGCGGTGTTATCAATAATCTCTTCGTCCATACAATCCTCCGAATTTTATCTTAGTGTAACAAAACTATACGTCTGTTGTCAAGAATATATGTAACAGGTCTTTACATTCTTTGGCTCGGCCGCGCATAGTCGGATCTTCCGACCCTTCGAGCTTGTCTCGATGCCTTTCCCGGCGAAGCTTGAGGAGTTCAGCCGTCAGTACTGAGGCTTCAGTATGCCTGAGAAGTGCTAGGCGTTCTTCGATCTCGGTTTCTCTTTGGTCGGTCATTTCTTGGTTTCCCCCTTCTTAGTTTCCTTCTTCTCGCTCACTGTCGTAAGCAGCACCTTCAAATTCTCCAACTGATTCTTATCCTTGGCCGACTTGGCGTTCGCGAGGTTCGCCTCAACTCGAGACAAAATCTCCTGAATGGTTGCATCGGCTGACATTTGAAGCATCTGAGCGTCAAGGCGTTTCTTCTCGGCCGACGCTGTAATGTCGTCCGTCTTCGCAGTCGTCAAGCCCTGCTCAATCGCAGACGCCTGAGAGGCGGCTTGCTTCATCCCTTCAAGAATCTGCCGTGCTTCGTCTTCCGGGAGAACTCGGTCGACGGGAAGATCCCTTGCTTTCAGTCTGTCAATCAGTAATCCATGTGTATCGAGGATCGCTCTCTCCTCCGGAGTCAAGGTCATAACGAACTGATCAAGGGCCGCCCCTCGGACTTCCTTCGCCACCAAGGACAGGTTGCCTTTGGCAACGACCTGATAATCCCCCTTCAGTTCCTCATTCGGATTGAACTCCATGTTCCAGCCGAGCACGGAGGAGAGTAGGGATGTAGTGAATTTGTCAAAGGCTCGGACAGTATCTTTCGTCACCATGTTAGCGGAGCCAGTCATCATGCTCATGTTGCTGGTCGTCCGGAACGCTTCGCCGAGCGGCTGGTTCTGCATGGCGCCCATGGTATAGGCTGGCAGGTTGCTGGCAACGTCGAGCTGTTGACGGTTCATCTCCAAGAGACTGATAAGCTCCGGGATGTGGGACTGGGTAATAATGTCTCTGATAGCCGGATACTGAGCCTCTGGTCCGTCACCTTGTCGCTCGATCGTCATGAAGGAGTGGATAGGTCCGATATTCTTTCGCCCTTTGCCAAGCAAGTCTACGTTCACCTCGTAGACCGGGCCGGCACAGGCTGAGGCGTTGTCCATCAGCATCCGAGAAACGGCGCAGATCGACATCTGCGAGTCGCGAATCTCTTCCGGCAGGCCGACACCAGTCAGACCGGAGTCTTCGTCCTCAGTATAGATAAAAGCGTGGTACTGGTCGGACGGTCGCTCGCCGAAGGCGGCTTTTTCGGCCTTGATGACTACGTCGTCGATTATCCAGATGTCGGCGAGAATCTCCTGATCAAGTTCCTTGTCGTCCACTTCGACGCCGACTGACTGCAGGGTGTGCGCTGAGACAAAGCCGAGACCGCGGTAAACCTCGTACCGTCGTGCTGTCCGATCTGACAGGTTCGAAGTCTTGGCTATATCGTGAAGATCGGCCTCGTAGGCTTTCGGTGTGTAATTCCCTTGCTGATGGTCTTTCAGGTACTGCTTAATGACATCTGATTTAAAATCCGGTCGTTTGCTGAGAGCGCGGAAGTCGTGACGCATGAAGACTGATCGCTCGAACATCATGTCCTGCTCAGCCCAACTCCGGGCGGAGAGGTCCGGATAGAAATCCCAGATACGGACATACTCAGGATATGGCCTTTTCAAGGTCTTGGTCTTCGCCACATACTGCCCGGTCATCGGGTCAAGCGCCCAGACACGTTCCGTCTGAGTCCGGACCATCGGGCTTCTCGCTACACCGAAACCGTAGAGATAGCCGCTTCGCACGACTTTTTTGCATAACTGAGGGTAGTCAAGCCCTGGGTCGGCAAGCTGGTCGGCGATCTCGGTCTCCATCTTGTCCTTGCGCTTCTCAGCAAAGGCTCGGACTTCCCGCTCGATCGTGTCACTGTCGATCGGCTGGCCGGAGGACTGCAGAGTAGTAAGGATCTGTTGCAGGGCGGTCTGGGGGATAGATGGGGTCGGCGAGACCGACAACTGCCAGTTCTTCTCCTGGGAGGGGAACATCATCTCCATCATCTTCGCCACGCCGCCTTTAACCTTAATCCGTGTATCTTCCGGATACACATGCGAGCGCTCGTCGGGGATGTACTTGAGAACGTCGGGGTCGTACTTCCGCAGATACTGACGGAGGTTCCGCATCCACTGCGCTTCGACGAGCACGCGGTCGTTGATAAACTGGTCTCTCAGCCCTTTCATGTGGGCACCGAGTTTGGCGAGTTCTTCGTAGTTGGTGATCATTTTAATATCCCTCTTTTTGGGCGGGGCGGTATGGTTGATTTCTAAACATCGCAGGTATTGCATCATCTATCGGAGCGTAATCCGCCGGGTCGTATTTTCTGCTTGACAAGAACATCGCGCCGTACTGTCCTCCCTCAACCAGATGAGAACACGGATGGGTCTTGTCCGGTTTGTCGTCATAGAGTTCAGCGACAGAAAGCTTCAGCCTCCGATATTTATAATCGGTCTGCACTGCTCGAATAAAGCTCTTACATGCTGGGTCTATGAGCACCATTGGTCGACAGTCTGGATACTCAGTGAACCAGTCGTCAAACGCTTTTATCCGCGTATCTGGGTCGTTCGTCGGTGCGGCCTTGGCGAGTATCCCGGCGTTCTTAAACTCTTTGAAACAGGTGTTTTCGTCAGAGTCTGCACGACGTACTCCGGAAGGATCTCCAACGACAACAATGACATTCGTTGGAAACGTCGTCTTCTGCATCGGCAAGAATCGACTCTTGATGTACCTCTTAGTTCCCATGTCGAACGCTGGAGTTTCTCGAAGAATGTGTATCCTGCCGTCGTGCTGCATCTGCATCCACAGCCCTGCTGGAGTCAACCCGAAGTCTTGTCCTACGATTACTGGAAGCTCGGGATCGATATAAAGAGGTACTTTCGAGACATGTCGATCGTATCGAAACGAGTCGTGATAGACAGGTTTTCCGGCTTGAGACAAAGCGTACTTTGCGTGTATGAACACGTTGATGTACGCTTTGCTGCGCCCTTTTGCTTTTCGTTCGTAATACCCTGGAGCGAGGTTTTTCTTGTTCTCACCTTCTGGAGAAAGCGCATCTGGCTGCTTGAAGGTATCGCACTGAACTATCGTATCCGGATCATCCTCCTCAAGCGGCACATGCTCGAATATCTTCCACCAATAAGACCCAAGCTGCGGTGGGTTAGTGTCAGCAATCATCGGCCAATAGTCCGAACCGCCCATCTTCACCGACGGGTATCGTTCAAGTCTGCCTTGCAGACCTTCGACAATTTCTTGAACAATTTCGCGACATTCGTTGAGCCAGCACCCCGTCAACTCGAGCGAAAGAACCTTCGAAACGTCGGCCGGAGTATCGAGTGCTCGGAAAAGAATCTCCGCTCGGACATCTCCGTAATGAATGAAGTAGGTCATGATGGTATCTCGCCAGTACCCTACTCCCGCCCCAGGAACGCCACTATCAGGAAACCAGTCAAACCAAGTCTTTAACGTAGTATCTTTTAATTCACCTTTGGTATTTCTAACAACTACCCACCTAGACCGTCGAAAACCGTCTGTGCCTACTCGCTGCTCTTTACATCTCCTGAATATCTCAACACAACAAGCGACTGACTTGCCTCCGCCTATAGGTCCGAGGATAGCTCGGAAGTCCGCGTTTGACCGATGAAATCTGGCTAAGGTTGGCGCTGACTCACGAACATTATATTTGAGTTCAAACTCTGCCACTTACGCTGCCTTCCTCCTGACTATCTCCGATAGGAGAATATCTCTACACTCCGGACAAAACCCATGAGACGGCTTGACTCCAAGGATCTTGACAATCACCTCTCTCAGCCATTCTCCTGAGTATAGTAACACTTTGTTACATCTACAGCAATGGTGAGTTAACTTTTGAGCGGGAGAAGAGAGGAGAATCATCGTTCTCCCGTCCTCATGATCTTGGCGAGTTCGACCGCTCTCCGGCCTACCTGCTTGCTCCATTTGCTGTTGAGCATCTGCCTGGCCGCCTCTTCGTAGTCTTTCGCGTAGATCGCCGCCCACATCCTCTGAAAGCCCATCACGCCGAGAACACCTAGGTTGTACGCCATGTTGAGGATTACGTCCTACCGGACGGAGTCGAGCGAGTAAAGGTGCAGTTCTAACTGCTTGCGGAGCGTCTCGACTCGCATTCGAAGAATGGTCTCAGCCTCCTCCTTAGTAATGTTCGTCAGGCCGTAGCCGATTGTCCAGACACCTTCAGTATCCTGATACGGCGTACTACGAAAACCTTCGTGCTGTTTCAACTGCTCAATGAGATTCATAACGGAGCCATCCTGTAAGCAGGTCCAGTCCTGGTATCGACATGGACGAAGGACATGTAACAAAGCAAGCCAAGTTCTCCTTGATACCTCTTGTCAAGGAAATTGTAGACTTCGTCCGGCTGCGCCCCGGGGACTCGAATATCTGCCGCTCGGCCAGTCAAATGATACGAATGAGGTTTTCCACCAACTGCTGCATTGTGATGCTGACATCGACAACCAGAATTAATTATCACAGGAAGGTTAAAATGCTCCCTGACTTCGGTCAGGATATTGACTAGTTTGGCATCTACGGTGTCGAAACCGCAGCCGCATCGGCAGGCAAACTCACTCCGCTTGAAGTACTCGTTCAGCACTTTTAGCCTCCTCTTCCTGAGCGATTTTGAGACAGCGTTTGTAGGCTCTTACTTCGATCGAAGTGTCGATCCCGGCAGGGATAATGACGTTCGCTTTGTCGTGCGTCGGCTGAAGAACGGCGCAATCAAGTAAAGCCTGGATACGCTGCGCTGTGCTCATATTTCCTTGCCAACCGTGAATTGAAAGCCAGGGTCATCATCCGGAAAGAAAATATCCCGGAGGAATCCCTCAATATGGAAAAACAATGGCATGACATATTCAAACGGCATCCATTTTGTTGCAACCATCATCCCGTCGCCCATATCTGATAGCCACACAGGAATGCCGAAATATTTTCCATGGTTCGTAAATCCGAAATCTTTGGCCCTCTTCGCATCCATATACCAAAAGAAATTGTATTCAATCATTCTCTTCATGGCTTCACCGCCTCTTTAATTTTCAGCCCGGCCCCGAGCAGGATCAGCCCGACAATGCCGTAGATCGCCAGCTTGATCAACACGTTTCGGACGGTTTTCTTGCTGTCGTTCAGCCCGGCAATAAGCGCCTCCGTGAACTCGACCGATGCGCTCAAGCGTTGCGGGTCGATTCCTCGAAACCGACAATGGCTCTCGTTCTCGTTGAGGGCAACGATAAAAGCCTGGATATCCTCGTCTGATAGTTTTCTGCGGTCGCCACCGGTCATCTTCAGGCCCCTTGTGGAGTTGATTTTTCTATCTTATGCCCGATACCGAAAGCAGCCAGGCCAGCGCCAAAGGCACCGACTCCAGCCAGAAACAGGTCAAGGCAATTCTGCGGGTCCATAGGTGTGGCGATGTCGGGGTACAATGTGCCGATGAAGCCGACTGCAGCGGTGATGACCTTCGATGTTCCAATAAGCATCATAACGACACCTCCGAAGTAGGTTTTTTTGCCGTCCAGTTTGGCGGCGAGATATTTAATGCCGAGATTCACCAGCAGTTTGTCCATCATTTCTTCGCTCCTTACAGTACTTCGCTCGCATCCAAAACGGCCAGCCGCAAATTCTGACCGCATCGTAATATTTTTGCGCAATCTCCTGATTGGCTGCACGACGGATTCACAAAAAGAGCCTCAGGTCGGCCTGCAACCTCGTTCCGAGCTGCTCGGCGTAATCGTCGTCGTGCCTGGCTCAACATGCGCTTATGTCGTAGCCGAACGGATGGTCTGGGGAGAGTGTACAATAATCCTTCATTTATTCACCTAACCTGCGAATGCTTTCACGACTAAAAGTTTTTCTCTTCTTTCTGGCAAACCTTGAATGCCCGCCGCAGCAACACCACTTTTTGCTTCTATTTTCTGGATCTCTACATGTTGACCCTGGAACTCTCATCTTTTCAACCTCCTCTTGATCCATCGCCAAATCGCGCCGAGATCAACCGATATTCCAATCTTCGGCTTTACCTGGTCTTGATCTACTCGATCGGCAGGGTCACGCCCTGGCAATCTATCCTCACTCATTGCAAGCCTCGTCGCGGTTGCACAATTCAAGTCGTTCAGATCCTTTGTTGATGTACCACGGGCAGATTTACGGTGTATGGCTTTCCTTGTTTCCCTGAATACAGGCGTGTGGGCAATGCTCTGATTTCCACTGTCTCGTCCCGTTTTCGTCCGTAAATGGTTTCGTTTCGATTATCATTCGCACGCTCCATTCGTCATAGGTCCATCCGCACACCGGACACGATTGCCCGGTAAAGTACAAATCACAGTTTGGGCAGATCATTCTTCCACAACAACCTCTTCTTCCATCGGTTCAGGTGCGACTTCAGTTGTCGTCGAGATTGCCGCCTCATCGGTCAGGGTATACGCTTGATGCGTAATTGCTGGATTGCTGAGAAACGAGCCATTTACCGAACTCTCGTTATCCGCTGTCAACTTGTTCGCAGTGCCGGAAATTTGGTTATTGTCGCCGGTAATGACGAATCCTGCACTGTCTCCACTATTGTATGTCGAGCGCCATAGCCTCGCCACATCCACTCCCAAGGTGGCGTAAGGAAGGAAGGCATGAAGTAAGTCGGTAGTCGTCTCAGGCTTGTAAAAAGCTTGCTGCCCGAGGTTGCCGGAAAACCCCATCGCCAGACCCACCTGACAGGCTGCGTTGTTGCCACATGCCGACATGCCTTCACTGAAAGCCTTGAACCGGTCGGTGTTAGCCTGAGCAATCATCTTATTAGTTTCGATGTGGTTTGAAGTCAGCCCGAGGCATCCGGTCAGGAAAAAACAGAGAAATAGCACGCTTAAAATCTGAGTAATCTTTTTCATTCGTCCCCCTTTACAGGATATTTTTTGGCTATCTCGGTATAAAAATGTTTCAACCGTTCGACCCTTGCAGTCTCTTCCACGTTCGTCTTATGGCTCCGGATCAGATAAATTCCGCCAGCAGAGATTGTGCCGATTATTGCCAGGACAATTATTGAAAGAACTATCGTTTCAAGCATATCGGACCTCCTTGTCATGGTATCACCATCCAAGTTACAGGTTCTGTTACGGGAAATATCAAGCCTTGGCTCGGCTCGACGTACCAGATTTTCATTGTTTCGCGTTCAACAAATGCGTTCATGTCGTGTGGGCCAATGCTGATCCATGCAACATGATGTCCGTTGTCTGAGCAGTAGACCATGAATTTAGCCGCTTTGTTGTCGCAGTCGTTATGCTCTGGCACGTATGGCCCGGCGTCAAACTCATCGAGCAGGTCGCGGATTTCTCGCACAGTTGGCAGTGGATAATCGCGGTCAGGCAAGCGCATCTTGGCAAGTGGGCATCCTGTCTGCTCGATGAACTCTTTCCTGACTATTTCACGGTCTACGGTTTGCATGATATTAGTTGAGTATCAATCACTGGTCACTTTATAGTCTCGGCGACTTTGTATGCAGTGCTTGCTGGTAAAATATGCAAATCACCATCGACTTGTCCCTGATACGCATAATCAAGCACAGCTTGCCACTCTGTGGGTGTGATGTATCCTGTCGCTCCTGATGTTGCAATGTGATGTGACCATAGGTGGATAATTCCGCCGTAGGATTTCACGTGGTCGATATAGGATTTAATGTTGTCAATATTTCCGGGAGTTGTAATGAGCCCAGTGTTCATCATGGCCGCGCCAAACAGCCTGTGGGGCCGCTCAATTCCAATACCATTGATTATTCTATTTGCGGAGGCGTTGACAGGAGAATACGATCCCGATGCATTAGGTAATATCGTGCGGGCGGTTTTTATTCCAACTGAACTAAAAGCTGTTTTTATTTGTGTATGGGACAAAGTGGCATCGGCACCAACTCCATATGCCCCAAATGGGTATGCACAATGCTGGATGCCACGGGTGAATCCATTGCCGTTTAGCCATGCAATATCTGTTTCGAGGGCAGTCTCAAGCGCGGCCGCCGATACATATTGATCATACCTGTACTCCCCATGTACTGATATATCACAGCCAGCATTATAGGCTGCCTGGCATTGAGCCAACGTTAAATACCCGGCAGTGCCAATCAATTCAGGTATAACGTAGAGAGTTATCGGGATACTTGGGGCAGATGGATTGAGGGCTTGCCACGCCAGAGTTTCCACCCATGGAGTTGACAACCCATCGTCAAATGAGAAACATACAATGGCTGTCTTTTTCTCGTTTGCAGTGATTAATTCGCCAAAATTCATTTTGTAGTCAACTCCTGGCGTAACTGATCCCTGAACCCGAACGTATATTTTTTTAATCGCTGATAGATTTGGAGTGCCTGACGTGGTTGCAAAATCGCTAAGCTTCAGCGAAATATAGTTCCACCCCCATGTCAGTTTTCTATGGGTATTCGCCGCATTCAGCGACGCCATTTTGTAATTGATAAGCGTGGTATCTGCCGTAATAGCGAACGAGATTGCTGCCGCTGTCAGATTTGGATAGTAGTTTGGCGTTGGGGCATCAATTGCCCCTGCTGGTAGACCAGGCAAATACACTGGCAGAACTATATCATCCACCGCTGATAGGTCTATCGTGCCTGCGAGAGTGTATGCAATGTACGGAAATGCCACAGGATTTTTTCCGGGAACGAGGAAACTGGCGGTACCTAAATCGTCAATAGTCTCTGCGATTACAGTTGCCCCACCGCTTCCCAGATCTCCTATCCCCCATCCAGTTAACCCATTTTCGAATGATTCCAAAATTGCATAATTTGGGTTGTCAGCCAGAAACGCGGGATTGATATAAAATACATCAAAGTAATGATACGCCCTAGCCAAAACAATAGCTGTGGTCCCATTAACATAGAGAGCATATCCCTTTGCGCTGCCGGTTAGTTCCCATCCATTGTTTAGGTATGGGCTTGCCTGGATATTAGCAATGATGGTCGCTGCATCCAGCAGTGAAACAGGTTGCCCCGCACCATCAAGTGCGAAGAATATACTCCAAAATGCTGGCCGTATGTTCGGCGCATCGCTGATTGACATGCCGATAGTATCAATCATCGCCGGACCTCGCCAGTAGGCGAGTACACTCGCCCGGGAGGGCAACCTCGGAGCGAGAAGGAGAGGCGCTAGGCTCGCTGTACGACGTTTGCTTCTCATAGAGGAACGACCAGAGGGATGACGCTGGCTATTGTGCTGGCATCGCCGGCGCCTGCTGTCGTTATGGTAATCTTCATCCCGCCGCAGATCGGGACGGGTGGGTCGACATCGATCCGGCCGGAGGCCGTTAGTGCCGTTGCCGGGAAGTACGGGAGAACGATGCCGTCGATCGTGAGAAGTGAGACCGTTACTGAGTCGGGTGCGGCTGTTCCGTCGAAGACTACGTCGACTCCCACGAGAAGGCCGGAAACATCGGGAATTATCTCGGCTGCAGGGACTGAGCCATCAGAGGCATCCGCGGTAAATGTTTTTTTGAGACCGATCGGGCCGGACGGCTCGTTGTCGATCTCTCCTTTACGGTAAGAAAGTGTGCTCCAAGAACCAGCCATAGGGATATCTCCTAAGTAAAATTATGTTTCACTTAGTGTACCTCACTTAGTGAGAATTTGTAAAGGGGAAAGTATCTTGCTTATACTTTGTCAAGTATTATTTTGGCGAAGCCTACTTCGCCCTCATCGAGTTCAACCGAAACCTTCCCTGCTCAATATCATACGTTATGATGAGCCACCAGGCGCCTATCGGTTTGGGTGGGCCTTCTTTCTCATGATGGAAGCCGTCGGCAAGGTCGGTAAACTCCTCTTTGTACGTCGGGATGCAGAGGTGAAGCTGGTCGTTAACCCGCTCTGCCCCTTGGGCAGTCAGTCCTACTCGGCACATGTCCAGGCTCCAGGACTCGTGAATATGCCCTCCGACGATAACGTCGGCGTCGACAAAGCTCGCCCGCCTGTTGGTTGAGATAATTCCTTTGGTTACTACTGCATTTGTGCCGGACCCATGAGTGTAGTAGAGGTTGAACGACTGGCAGGTTGTGCCGGAGGTAAGCATTATCCTTACCCAACCGCGGTAGCCGCCCATAACGGCTGGACTGCCAGCATGTCGTAACTCCTTGATAAGATAGGAAGTTAGATCAAATTCTGCGTGCTTGAGGATGGCTGACTCATGATTACCCTTGCCAATAACGGCCAACTGCTTCGCAAAGGGAGTGAAGAAACTTGTGGATGTCTCCACGAGGGAGTTGAGATAAGCAGCTTTCTTATTCTCTTCTTTCAGGGCCGACTTGCAGCTTCTCCTGTCGTTCTTCCCCTGCATGGCGTCGAACAAGTCGCCGCAGTCGATGACTGGAGCGTCGAAGGCCACAGCCTCTTTCAGGTGTCTGGCTTGTAAAGCCTGGTTACTTAGGGGGTTGTCAAGATGACGATCGGCCGAGAGCAAGATCCGCTGCTCCCACGATGCCCCTCGTTTTGCTTCGATCCGTAATGTGGCTACAGTGGGTCCGGTCTTCTCAACAGTCCAGGGCATCTACACCTCCAGATAAAGTTATGTTACCTGGAGAGTACTACATTTGTTGGGATGGTGTCAAGAAAAAGTGTTATTGCGGGGAGTTGGGAAGGATTATTAGAATTTGCACACATTCAATATATTTCTCGTGTCGGAAAATAATGGTTGTTTTATGTATTCATGTGGGGTACACTTCACCATATGAGAAAACCTCCTGTTCATAAAGACGCTGTGTGCCCGACATGTGGGTCTACATTCACTCCTACGAGTTACGCATGTACGTACTGTTCTGCAGTGTGTAAATTTGAAGCATTCTTTGCCCGCGACAACGTGGAGCACAACACCAATGAGAAAGGATGCTGGATGTGGAAGTCGTCAATAGATCGCAAAGGGTATGGTAGACTTCGGTTCAAAAAACGTAAACTGCTGGCACACAGGGTATCGGCAGAGAAACATCTCGGCCCAGTACCTTCTGGTTTGTGCGTTCTTCACGAATGCGACAACCCTTTATGCGTCAACCCTTCCCACCTATTCCTCGGAACCAAAAAAGACAACAACACCGATAGGAACGTAAAAGGGCGGAGTAACCCTCGCAAGGGCGAAGCAGTCAGATATTCAAAACTGACTGCAGATGTAGTGCTCGAACTCAGAAGATTGTACACCAGATCTTCGCTGAAAGTCGCGGCGTCTCTAGGTATATCTCAAGCGACAATGTCCGACGTACTAACCAGAAGGACATGGAAACACGTATAAGTACTAGAAATTGATTTGGATATTAATTTGACTTTGGCTCTGAGCTTCCCCTTTCTCATCTTTTGGGATAAGATTTGCCCAAGTTACGGCCTGCTTTATCCCATCCAACCGGACGCCAGAGGGCGTACTCTCTGAATACACCAACTGGTCGAGAACTTCAAGATAACTCTCTGCCTGGACCCGGGCCTTGTGTTTGAAGCTCAGGCCGTTTTCCCTTACCTCTTTCATGGTGAGAGCGAGGTCTCTGCGGAAGGCCGGCATTTTGAGGAAGGCGTCGTACTCCTGTTCGGAGACTGCGTACCGCTCGAGAATCTGCTCGGTACTCTCAATGGAGAGTGCGAGGTCGAGGATAAGCCTCGGGTCCCAGGGAGAGGTCTGGTGCGGCTGGTTGGTTGGAGGACGCCAGTACTTGAGGGACTTGGGTAAGTACTCCTCTGGCAGGCCGGCCTGCTCTTCGGGAAGAGCGTCGAACTCGAGTTCGTTGAAGAAGTCTTCGTTTAAAAGCGTTTGTGGGTCCATGGTGGAAGTGTAACACCTTGATGCTTCGTGGTCAAGAGGATTTTACGCTGCTGTGGCAGCGGAGTTGCAAGAAAATTAGATTGGATTTTTTGGAAATTTTTAGGAGGGCAAGTGTTTGGGATTGTTGAGTCTCCATGGTGGAAGTGTAACATCTTGATGCTTTATGGTCAAGGAGATTCAGAAAACAGAATAACCGCTTTTATAAACTGCACCCACTCATCACCAGTAAACCGCAATTGATCGGTTACCTGCTCTCCGTCCTCCTCATACAGTCCACAACTGTCAAGGGTTATCCCTGTGTGCCTCCACCATGCTCCTCTTATAGACGTACCCCATTCGATCCTCTCCGAGAAAAACGGGAGATTGCACATAAGCAAAAACCACATGTAGTTTCCTTCGTCCTTTATATATTCGAAGGTCGTTCTACTGGTTATTGAGTCACATACTTCCAAGGCTTTTATAGCGAACCCCTCTCCCATAGCTGAGTCGTATGTGGTGAAATTGAATACGTACTCCGACAGAAACTCAAGCCTGCTATTACATTCCCCATGCAAAAACATGTAGCTTTGGTCCAGTAATTTTCGGTAGTCCATTCCACCCCCCTCCAGTTAGACTTTTCCTAAGTATACTCTGAGGCATGATACGTTGTCAAGCGAGCTACTGTAAAACCTGAAGAATTTTTTGGAAAATTTTTGCGGGGTAAGTATTTGGGATTGTTGGGGTTTTTTGTTTGGCGTGGGCGTGGGCGTGGGCGTAAGTTATCGGAATTACACAATTTTAGAGGCTGGAGGGTTTGGTACGTCGTAACCCATTATATAGACCCCGACCCCTCCCGCCTCCTCCCCCCATGCCCCTACCTGGCGAAACGTCCGATACCCCTACCCCTATGTATCCCGCGCCCGGACACCTAAGCAAGAAAACTTCACGAGCAAGACCGATCCGCCTGGAAAGCATGATCCTCTAATCCATCCCAGTATCATCAAGATACATTTCGTAACTCCGCTAATAAAACGGACCTCGACGTTGCGATGTGCAAGCCGATTGACATGCAGGCAATGCAGTTACACACGTCAAAAAGTTGACGCATATAAGGCAACGTCGCAAGTATTCAGGAAGATGTAGCTTTACGCTACTAATTGTTATCTGCATTGCATTATTTATTTGACAGTCTAGTAACAATGCTTTACTATTTAATTATAAGAGAGTTACAGATTAATTCAACAATGAGGTGAAGAGATGAAGATTACCAAAGAACATTACGCCTACATCCTGGAATGCATGACTACAAAGCTTGCCGATACTTCCGAGCAAGACAAGGATGGATACCTGGAAAACATAAAGAATGACCCTAGAGTAAAGGATTGTAACAAGCGTATTAGATGGGACCTGTACCATGCAGCCGTACCTAATCGCTACATATGCGATACGCTCTATACTTACCTGGACGACACACACATTGACAGCGCCTTGAAAGCGATAAGTAAAAAACTCGGTTGGGTGACAATATGAATATGCAATCAATAGCAGTACTCGGAAACAGACAATTCGAGATCCTAGGGAGAACCGAGAAAACCTTGATCCTCGGAACGGGAAGATTGTACGCTCAGTACTGGCTGCAGTCTGGGAAGTTAGTAGGGAAACATATCTTTAGCGGAAAATTCAGGAGTGAGGTGAAGAGATGAAAGTAACAATTGAGAACTTAGCACTCTGCGATGATTGTGCTATCGTGGCTGTCAATGCCGATTATTCTGGTCTTTCTTGGTATGGAGCCGATGAAGACAAGCGGATTGAAGAAATTAATAAAGGACTTTCTGAGCTTGGCCCACACCTTGTCCATGATGATCGGCAGGAGCCGGATGAATTTTCAACGATACAATGTGACTGTTGCAAATCAAAACTCGCCGGAAGGCGGGAATACTTCTGTATCTTGGGGGAATGATTTTTAGCTCCTGCTATCCGCTTAGGACCTGAAAACCTAGGCGGTATGGAGTAGTTAAGATGAATAATTTAAAATTGGGGTGAAGAAATGAAACAACTTTGTAAAGATTTATATATCCAGTACAACGAAGACTTGACTACCTCGGAACGCAAAACCGATATAATTATAACCAATAGAGGAGTCGTAATAAAAACCCTTTCTAAAAAAGATCCGATAGCAATTGCATATATGCGGCGAGTATATAAAACAAATACTGAGAAAATACTTGCTGACTTTATCGAATCCGCCGATGATTCATATCCTGAAATGATAGCCAGGACAGCCTTCATGCTCGCGCATAAAGCGCATCCTGTAGATATTGCCCAATATCTTAATCATTACTGCAATGAAGACGAAAAAGGAGACATAGAAGTATCTGAATTTATTACGCACGTGCAAGGATTGCTAAACCAGACGGAACGCCTTGTAAAGGATTGAAGAATGAAAACCTTCATATTTATCTGGAGCGCAACAATCTTTTCGCTTTTCCTTTATTTAATTCAGTCCGGCCTGGAATGGCTGGGAATGGGGATTTTATGAGAGTAATAGAAACGAAAGTATATAAATTTGGCGAATTGTCCGACGATGCAAAAAAGAAAGTAATTGAAAAACTCTGGGATCTTAACGTTGACTACGAATGGTGGGAAAACGTTTATGAAGATGCTAAACGTATCGGCTTAGAGATTACCGAGTTTGACCTTGACCGAGGAAGTTATGTTCACGGTGAATTTATTTGGAGCGCCGAAGAAACAGCAGAGGAAATACTGAAAGAACACGGAAAGCAATGCGAGACTTTTACAACTGCATTAAACTACCTGGAAAGTCGTTCTGCGTTAGTCCATAAATACTCGGACGGAATAGAGATTGACAGAGTGGCGGAAGGCAATGAACACGAGTTTGACGACGAATGCGACGAACTAGACAGAGACTTCCTCAAGTCGCTCTGCGAAGATTACCGGATTATTCTCTCGAAAGAATATGATTACCTGACCAGCGAAGAGGCGATAATTGAAAGTATTCAGGCGAACGAGTACGAATTTACTGAGCATGGTGAAAGTATATGAAAGACAAAAACCCGAAACTGTCAATATTGAAGCGGCTAATGGCAATATACCAGATCAGGTTAAAAGATCAGGACCCAGAAGATCTACCAGGTGAGGATATTAAGCTGCCCGTTCCTGAGCAAGAGGAAGAAAGAGACTTTCGATTTTTTGGTGAACTTAACTTTGAATAGGAGAAATAAAAATGGACGAATATGACAAGCAAGCACAAGATTTTGCAAGTAAGCATCGCGTTACGATGCAGGCCGAATACCTCGGACACTTCCCTAGGCTGGGAGAGTACGCTGTTGCTCAGTTCAATATCACTTTGCATCGGGAGGGCAAAAACGACTATACTTTCCAATATTCTGATAGTTTACAGTCTAGCTGGAGGTACGAAAACCGGGAAAAAAGAGAAAAAGGAAAAGGTATGCCGCCGCGATTAAAACAAGAATACTATCCAACCAATGGAGGGGAGCAAAAAATAGGCTTTAACTTGCTCGTTCCGGTCCGGCCTAAGCCTTCCCTTTACGACATTCTCACCTGTCTCACAAAGTCCGATCCCGGAACGTTCGAGGACTTTTGCTCGGAGTATGGTTACTCCGATGACAGCCGGAAAGCTCTCGACCTGTACTTCGCTGTACAAAAAGAATGGCTGGCATGTAACAACATGTTTCACGATTGCCTTGAGGAGTTACAGGAAATCAACTAACAAATGTATCGGAATGATACTAGAACCGAGCCTGCCGGAGGTGCAAAGCAACTTACAAGATGTATCAGAATGATACCGTCAAGGTGTAACAGAATGTTACTGATCAGTGTATAGAAAATATACATAATAGGTAACGTTCTGTTACCCTGAGGGAGGAGGGAGAAAACAAGCGTGAAGGAAGCGTGAAGGAAGCAAATTCAAAAAATGTAATACAAAGTAGTACTATTGACGGTGGAACGGATAGCAAAACACAACCGACAAAGGATAAAAAGTAAGAAATGATTACACGATCCAGTCGGGACATGCCCCGCTAGGAGCAACCAAAATAGGTGATCACTTCTTACTTTTTATCCTTTTTTAGGTATGCAAATCTTACTTTTTATAGCGCCTCGGAGGCAAAAACCAACAAAAACGACCAAAAATTTGTAACTTCTTGGTGGCAGGTGATAGGTGGAGCTTGCTGTTGCGGGAGGAGGGTAGCCACGTAAGTGATTGAAATTATAGAAAAGTACGTAATTAAAAAGAACATATATATATAATACCTATTAAAATCATATAATGATGGTTACGATTCTGTGAATGCCATAAAAAGTAAGAAGTGATTACCCCTCTTTCTGGCCACAAACCGCCCGAGTCCGCATGTACTCACTTCTTACTTTTTATAGCAAATAAAAAAATACGTTTCCTTGTCCTAGTTTTTTATTTTTTTATATCATCCCCTCATGTTTCTGGTGTTTATTTTAGTGTTTTTACATACTTACTTACTCAGCTCCTTGTAAGCTTACGTTTTCCGTCTACTTCAACATATTGGAATCATTATAAATGAGATATTACGATTTATTTTCTTGACACTCCCAACACACTTAGTATAATTAAGATATACATATAACTTAAGGAGATTGAAATCATGTCGGGAGATGAGTTGAAATACATTCGCGAGAGGTTGGGGAGATCTATAGATCATGTGTCGGTTGAGTGGTTTGGAATCACTCCAAGGAAACTATCGAGAATGGAGAAGGGCCTTGTTCCTATCCCTCCGTATATTGAGGTTGATATGTTGAATCGCGCTTTCCGCGCTAGCTTAGTGCCTTTCGCAGAAGCGCATACTGAGCCGGAAGTTACTGCGGAACATTTGAAGGCGTTTAGAAAAAAGTACAATCTTACCTTGTCCGAAGCTGCTGGGTATACTCTTTTCACTCCGGCGGCGTGGCATGGGTGGGAGTCAGGGAAAACAGCAAAGATTCCTCCGTTCGTGCTCTACGTCCTTCGTGATATCGCCAGGAGGCTCAACAATGCCTCGTAAGCCTGAGCAACCAGCTATGTCCGGTGCTGAACTGCGGCATATACGAAAGACCTTGGGTTTTTCCCTTGCTGCTTTGTCTTCCTATCTGGGCAGGTCAGTAAGTTCTGTGGCTAATATGGAGAGCGGCAACTCCCCTATACTGTGTGATGCAGCTATTTACGCAAGGTTGCTCGCATCCGAGAAAGGTATCCCTGAGTATACCCCAGACCAAACTTCGCTTACAGCGGCCCACCTGAGCGCTTTCCGAAGAAAATTTGGTCTGTCTCAGGCCGACATGTCGGCCAAACTATCCACACCTCTCGCCACCTGGCGAAACTGGGAGAGTGGGAGGATCAAGCCGCCGCTCGCTCTGAGGGCAAAACTCGTCGCACTGGCGAGAAAACTAACTAAGGGGGAACAACAATGAAAGTAAGAATCGAAAACATGCTCGGAGCATCCGGCAAGGAAGTTCCCAACCAGTTCAAACTTTTTACTGAGGATGGCACTTATTTTCAATCTTATTCCTCTGTCGTCGCGTTCCGCCCAGTAGGTGGCGGCAAGATCCAGCTCGACCGAGAAAAACACGACTACTCCAGGACAACGGCCAAATATCGCAACCAGTTCTTGCGGATGACGACGAAAGAGATTGAAAAGGCCATCACCGCTGGTGATATCGAACTCGTTGACTTAAACGACTGAAAAACCCTCCTCCAAGGAGGACAACCAATGAAAACTGAATTTACACCCGCGCACCTCCGTGCGTTCCGCAAACACTTCCACCTGAGTCAGGTCCAGGCCGCCGCATATCTCGGCGTTACCCGCGTGTCCTGGTGTCGGTGGGAGACCGGCGCAGCAGCGCTTCCAGTGTACCTGCGGTACGCGATTATCGGCCTGGGGAAAGAACTTAAAAAATTAGAGGAGACAGAAAAATGATTGGTCTGAAGGAAGTATTAAAAAAGCATTCGTTGTGGCTTTCTGAGGACGCCGCAGGCGTTAGGGCGGATCTTCGCGAGGCGGACCTTACCGGGGTGAACCTTACCAGGGCGGACCTTCGCGAGGCGAACCTTATCGGGGCGAACCTTCGCGAGGCGAACCTTCGCGAGGCGGACCTTATCGGGGCGAACCTTACCAGGGCGAACCTTACCAGGGCGAACCTTCGCGAGGCGAACCTTACCGGGGCGGACCTTATCGGGGCGAACCTTACCAGGGCGAACCTTACCGGGGCGAACCTTCGCGAGGCGAGGGGGCTGGTAAAGCTTATGGGTGTAGAGCCAGAAAACATTTACTGGAAAAGGTTCGGTTCCGGGCTGGTAAATAACAATTACCAGTTCTGTACAGGACGGAACAACCTGAGAGACGGAGAAACTTTCGCCTCCGACGACCGAGAAACTTGTTCGTATCCAGGCTTCCACTTCGCTTCACGGTCGTGGTGTGCTACCAACTATGAGGACCGCCCCTTTGAGGCTAGAATCCGTATTCCTGAAGACGCACAAATCAATGAGCCTTGGGCCACTGATGGCAAAGCGTCTGCATCGGCGATTGAAATCCTTCAGGTGTTCGACACGCGCACTGGGGAAGATGTTACTAATCAATTTATGAGGACGGAGAAACAATGACAAACCAAGAAAGAGCATCAAGGGCAAAGAACGCACTTCTCAATTCAGGCATAACACCTGATACACCGGAGACCGATATCATCGATCTGATAACAGACCTCCTCCACCTTGCTTGGGAAGAACGTCTTGACCCGGAAGCGATTTTGCGAATGGCGGAGGGGCGTTTCGATGAGGAGTCCGAAGAATGAAAGCCCTTACAACCCTTGTTGTCTTCGCTATCGCCATACTGTCCTTCGTCCTTGTCCTTCCTGGAGGACTCGAACGGCACGCAACCAAACCACCTTGGGAGATGAAGCGATGAAAACCAAGAAATACTCAGTCCTCCTCGTGTATCCTGATTACCTCGCCAGCAACTTCGGCCAGGAAACATATCTCGCATATGTCGAAGCGGAAAGCCCGTTCCAGGCCGTTGCACTGGCGCAAAACGAAGCGGCGAACGCTGCAACCGACGCAGTAGACCTCACCACTGATTTCTTCCCTGCCCTCGTCTGCGAGGGCCACATCGAAGACCTGAGCGCGGAGGTGGGGTAACATGCTCTCGCTTGAAGACTACCTGAGAGAAAGAGAAAAGCACAGGATCGAACTCTGCTTCCTGCGAGCCAGGGCGCACTACCTCTTCGACTTCTTCTGGACAACCCAGGAGTCCCGGCTTGAGGCGCGTTCCGCGCTAGCGGAAGCCATCGGCGATGATCGACCATTCCGGGAGATGGACGAGAACACCTTGAGGCGCGTTATCCGATCTCTGGAGAGGGCTAAGGAGCTCGGCTTTACCAAACTCAAAAGAAGAGTTCGTTTCGAAGAACTTAAGAATTGAGGAGGATTAAGAGCAATGACCAAATGCTTTTCGCCGAAACCTACGCGAATAATAGCCCCTCTTCGCAAAGAACCGAGCCACACCAAGGGCGTTACGTTCCGTTACAAAGTCCTCTGCGACGACGGTAAGGAGTGGGACATTCGCGAGCTTTCCCTCGCCGTAGGTTTTAAGGCAGGTTCCCACGCTCTTTATCACAGGATACGAAAGTTCGGATGGGAGAACCCTAACGTCCTCGACCCACCAGTAAGGAAGGGCCTCGCCTTGGAGAGTGACAATACCCCAGGCAACGAGGCATGGGAACGTCTTGGCAGACAAGAGAGAGGGCGCAAACTCAAAACAATCAGTTCTGGTGGAAGCTGGGAACTGAGCAGACGGAGGAGAAACAAATGAAATTCCCAAGCCCTGAGCCTGACGGTTGCCGCCTTGACGGAGACTACGGCAGCGAGTATCCGGTAGAACCAGACTGGAAAACTCGAATTTTCCTTGCAATCTGTTGTGCAATTGTGCTAACAATTTGTTATTTTTCTTACGAGATGTCAACTGTGCCCTCTGTCGAGCGGCACGAAATTGGGGAGGAGAGCCAAAAGTGACCGACTATAAACAAGCCCAGAAAGAAGCAAAAGCGTCCGCCCGCAGGGCAGTAGCCGTCTGGCCCGCCAGCAGAGGTCAGGCGTTCAGGCTCGATAAGGTCGGCCAGCCGCAGGGGAAAGCCGCGATCAAGGCGGCGAAGAAGGCGAGAACTCGGTTTCTCAGGGAGGAAATGAAGTGACCGCCCAGGAAATACGCTCTCTTAGAGAGCAGCTTGGCCGCAACCAGAAAGACATGGCCGCGCTGGTCGGTGTCTCGCCGCTTACGTGGTCCAGGTGGGAGGCGGGGAAATTCGCCCCGCTTCCGATTTACCGGAAAAAACTTGCGAAGCTTTTACTTTTTGTTCAGGGGAGGGGGGTGTAAATGGTTGTAACTGTTTTAGATTTTGAAACGGCCTACGGTAAGCATCCAGTAACAGGATTTAACTACACTCTCAGCAAGCAAACGTGCGAGGAATACGTTCGGTCGAAGTACTTCAAGGCTCATGGTCTTGGAGTCAAGATCGGTAAAGAAAAGGCGTTCTATCTCTACAAGCCCGCCGATCTCCTGCGTTTCTTAAAAACCCACCCTTGGAACAAATCCTACGTTATTTGCCACCATACCCACTTCGACGGAGCGATCCTCTCTTGGCGGTGCGGTATCCGTCCGGCGTTCTGGGGCTGCACCCTCTCCATGGCAAGAGCGATCTTCCCGCATGAGTCCTCCAGCCTTGCCAACGTCGCCAAGCTTCTTGGTGTCGGGGAGAAAGGTACAGAGTTGGTCCATTTCAACGGGAAATGGACGCTGACGGACCAGGAGCAGCAAATCATGGGTTCGTACTGCATGAATGATGTTGAGCTTACTGCGGACATTTTCGACGCTTTGAAGGGGCATTTCCCCGCTTCTGAGCTGAGGTTGATTGACTGGACTGTTCGGGCGTTTACCGAACCTGTTATTCAAGTGGACCCTGCACCGTTGGTAAAAGCGTACATCACCACGAGGAGGACCAAACGGGCGCTTATCAAGCAGTGTGTCACCGACAAGACCGTTCTCGCTTCAAGTGATAAGTTCGCCGAACTTCTTCTCACCGTCGGAGTGGACCCCCCAAAGAAAGTAAGTCCATCCAAAGTAAAAGATGGGCGAGTCGATCCGGACACACTGGGAGACCCTCCGCTCGGCCTGCTGCCGTCTTTTAAGGCGTGGAAGGGGGCGTCAGTCGAAGACCGGGCGCAATTGAAGGAAGAGAAACGAACATACCCTTGGGCCTACGCCTTCGGCAAAGCAGACGAGTCCTTCAAACTTCTGCAAAGCCATCCCGACCCGAAGGTCCAAGCACTTGTAGAAGCAAGACTCGGGGTAAAGTCAACGATCACTGAAACCCGGACGAAGCGGTACTATAAGATCGGCAAACGCGGGGCGTTCCCCGTATACTTAAATTACTACGGGGCGCATACGAATCGTTGGAGTGGGGGCGACAAACAGAACGCCCAGAACCTGAGTCGGGTGGACGCCGACGACCCGGAGAGCGGAGCGTTGAGGAAATCTTGGCTGGCGCCTCCAGGGCACGTTATATGCGTTCGAGATCTCGGGCAGATCGAGGCCAGGATGTTGGTTTACTGGGCCGGCCAAGAAGACATGGTGAATATGTTCCGGGCAGGCGGCGACCCGTATTGCTTTATGGCAACAAAGATTTATGGGAAGACAATCGTTAAAACCGACAAAAAAGAACGTAGTATCGGAAAACTGACTATTCTCGGATGTTTCGGCCCGGACACATTAGTCTTGACAGATAGGGGGTGGGTTAGTATACTCTTGGTTAAGGATACGGATATGGTATGGGACGGCATCGAGTTCGTTCCACATAATGGGGTCATTAACCAAGGAGAGAGAGAATGTCTAACGGCTTTCGGAGTAACCGCAACACCGGACCACGGAATACGGACGGAACACTCGTGGGTGGAGTGGCAGTCGGTCCTTACAAACCCTTCCCTTTTCCAGTCGGCGCTACGGTCGGCGAACTTACCCTCCTCGCCTGGGAGTCCGAAGGCAAAGGATGGGAGCCGGTGGTTCGATGTTCGTGCGGATGGGAGGGTAAGGTTAATCGGTCTAATCTTAAAGCGGGCAGGACTACGAGGTGCAATACGTGCGCTAAGAAGCAAAGCACGAAGACTCGCAAGCATTATTGGGGGTACGCCGATATTCTCCCAGACGACACCCATAGGGAGAGATTACTCAACCGGATCAGTAGCTGTATATCCCGGTGTCACTCGGTCGTTCGGGGAAACGAACATTACAGCGCCAGAGGAATCTTTGTCTACCCGGCATGGCGGGAGAGTACGGCTGGACGGAGAAAGTTCCTTATTCACCTTTTGTCACTTCCTGGATGGGATAACCCGAATCTCGAAATCGACCGCATCGACAATAGCAAAGGCTATGAGCCGGGTAATATTCGATTCACTACTCGATCGGAGAACAACGCAAATAAACGGAGTGTCCGAACCATGCAAACAGAAATCGATGACTTACGACATCGCTTGCGCCGGGCCGAGGAACAGATTTACAATTGCGACCACTGCCGGACCGCTTATCGTCCATAATTGCGGATACCAAATGGGGTGGGCGAAGTTCCAGGAATCAATTCGAGTCGGGTTTATGGGGATGCCGGGTATTTTATTCGACCAAAGTTATGTCGATCAACTCGGAGTGAATGTTGAAGGGTTCCGGTATCAGCGGAGCTACCGCAAAGGGCATCAGGTATGTGAGAGCCAAGCCCTGGCGATGAAGCCACTCAACCTGACGGACGAAGAACAGGTTCGTCACTGCGCCGTAACCAAGCATCTCATTGATACATTTCGCAGTTCGAACGACAAAGTAATTGAGTTGTGGGGGGCCGCAAAGAACTCCCTCACGTTCATGCTCGCAGGGATGAACTCTCCGGTCGGAGCGCGGCCGCTTGTTACTGCAACCGCTGAAGGGTACCTCTTGCCGAATGGCATGAAGATCCGGTACAGCAAGCTGCGAAAGAACGACGCAGGCGAGTTTAAGTACTTGGCGAACGTCCGAAAGAAGGAGTGGACTAAGCTATATGCCGGAAAAGCCGTGGAAAATGTGGTCCAGTCGTTGTCCCGTCTGGTCATTTCTGAGCAGAAGCTGAATATTATATCCGCACTGAAAACGTTCTCTCTCAGGAAAGGAGAAGTTCTAAAGGTCGTGACCTCTACTCACGACGAGATCGTTGTCGTTGCGCCCGAACGTCTTGCTGAAGGCTGCCTGGAAATGATGCGCGTCGAGATGGCAACCTCCCCAGCATGGTGCGCCGATCTGCCGTTGAAGTCAAGCGGGGGGTATGCTCGGAGTTACGGAGATTGCGAGAAATGATGCGCCTTGAGGCGCGGGAACAGAATAACCCTTGACTCTTTTAGTCAACCGGGTTACAATTAAGAGAATGAAGCGAGTGGCGGAACAGGTATACGCAACGTGTGTGAAGAAACCTTCCAGAGTGATTACAAAACCCACTAGGGAGTATCTGTATGAAAAGACTTTGCACCTCGTGGATAGAGTTATGCTATGAAGGTTCGAATCCTTCCTCGCTTCACCAAAATTTACCGGGAACGCCTATCTGCTCACCGTTGAAATAATACGGACAAGTCGGCACGAGCGCACCATCTGACAGGTCTGCTGCGCAGCAGCGCTCAGAGTCGGGTTTTTATTTGCAAGATAAGAAAGTACAATCTGGCAAAACGCCAGGCAACACATAGGAGCGATCAGTATGCGTAGATGCTTAGAAAAATTAGACCTCGGGGATGTCACGGATAATGACCTGGTAATGGCATTTTTAATCGGGTGTCCATCAGAAAAAGCAGACCATATCCTTGTTGAACGAACCGCTCACATCATGCGTGAGCGGTTACAAGAGAAGAGAGAGGATGGGTTTAGTGGTTGGAACACGCCGCGATGCAGCAATGAGGATTTGTTGCGTAAATTAGAAGACAATCTTGAACAGGGAGAGCTATTGGATGTGATTAATCTTGCAGCAATGATACTCGCCAGACGCGGCATGTTTAAAGAATTCTATATTGGTTGATTAATAACTGAGTATCACAAAAAAAAGGAGAACAAGAAATGTTTGCACACGAACTCGGCAGTAGCGTTGAAACAAAGGTAGCAAAACTGAAAGGCGTAATCACTTCACGAAGCGAAAATCTTTATGGATGCAATAGATACTTCGTCCAGCCTCCTGTCGGTGGGGATATGAAAATGCCGGATGGTTGGTGGGTGGATGAGGATGATGTCTGTGTGATTGGCCATGGAGTTAATGCCGTGCCAAAAAACACTGGCGGGCCGATGAGCCGTAGCTGTTAGCGGCAAGGGGGGGTTGGCGTGAAAATAACTGATAATCATCTAAGGGACGTTAACAGCAAGTTGTGGCCCCGAGATCCTGTGCGTCCCTCCAAAAAGGAGAAAGTATGAAACTAACCTGCAAATGTGGAGCGTTCATCGAAGGCCCAGATGCGCCGTTTTGCGCAACGAACTTTCTCAAGGCACATGAAGGATGTCTAAGAGCGGCGGAGCCTAAAATCATGCAACCAAAGGATTCCCCTGATGCGACGTTGAAATGTCAATGTGTTATACGTACAGGCCAGGGAGCAGGGGTATATCAGTTACTTACAGGCAGCGCCGATCTCGGGGACATTTTTCACTGCTACAAACAGGAGAAAGAATGATCCCAAGAAACGCCAAAGGCAAGAACTTCTCCTGGTCGCCGTCAGCTATCTCAGACTACATTCTTTGTCCTCAGCAATACGCCGCCAGGAGGTTCTACGAAACACTCCCCTACGTCGAGACGGAAGCAATGCGGGCCGGCACGGTCGAGCACAAACACCTTGAGGACCGCCTAAGAGACAAGCGGCCGCTCCCGGAGGGCTTCACCCGAGGCGAGAAATACTGCCGGGCGATTGAGAAGTCGGCTCAGGGAGGGAAACTGTTCACCGAGCTTCAGCTTGCCATCGACCGGGACATGCGGAGAGTCAAGTGGTTCGACAAGAGTGCGTATGGCCGGTGTCAGATCGACGTGCTGGCGCTCAAGGGAGCGAACAGTTTTCAAGGAGATTGGAAAACAGGAAACATCAAAGAGAACAGTCTCCAGTTGAAGATTAATGCCTGCTTTGTCTCTCTTCTCTATCCAGAGATCGAAGAGTTTATCCTCCGGTACATCTGGCTGAAACATGATGCTGCTACCGGGGAGGTCTTCACGAAGTCACAAATTCCGTCACTTTGGGACGAGATACTGGGGTGGGTAAGGAGAATGGAGGATGCGTGGCAGACGGAGACGTTCCCGCCGAGGGCCTCGGGTTTATGTAAAAACTATTGTGCAGTTTCAAGCTGCCGCTACTGCGGCAAGGGAGGGAGGGGATGATAACAAAAGATCAAATGGACCGCGCCCAAGAGCATTATGACGCCCAGGTGCCGGAGATCGAGGAGCCGAGCGACGAGCCGTCCGAAGACGACTATGAGACGCCACAGTATCCTGATTATGACTACGACTATTATGATTAAGGAGGGAGAGGATGAAAGAAATAACAGTTTTATACCACGCCGACGCCGACGGTTTCGGCGCAGCGTTCGCACTTTGGTTGCTGCACAAAGACCGAGCCAACTACATTGATGTCCAGTATTCGCAGCCAGTTCCTAGTATTCCAGAAGGAACGAAGTTGCTTTACATCGTTGATTTCTCCTACAAGCGAGATGTTTGCGAAGACCTCGCAAGCAAGTACAAAGTAGAAATATATGACCATCACAAGACCGCTGAAAAAGAACTTGAAGGTCTCCCTTATGCCCACTTCGACCAGACGAAGTCGGGTTGCGCTATGGTCTGGGAGGCGTTTCATTCGTTGCCACTGCCGGCGCTCCTTGCATATGTTCAGGACCGTGATCTGTGGAAATTCGAGCTTCCTGAATCTAAGGGCGTCAATCTTTATATTGCTACGCTTGATTATGACTTCTTGTTGTGGGACAAACTTGCGGCGTACGACGGATTCACAGGCCATGCCAAAGACTCAGGTTGGGCAATCAGAGCGTTCCAAGACAACCAGATAAAATCCGCGCTCAAGAATGTCCGACCCATGCTCTTCTGCGCCGAAGGCGAATCCTGGGAAGTCCCAGTCTGCAACTGCTCGGCCAACGTCTCAGAAGTCGGCAACGTCCTCTGTAAGGAATATCCAGCCGCGCCGTTCAGTGTAACATACTGTGACAGGAAAGATGTTCGGTCCTGGTCGCTTCGCTCCGTCGGAGATTTCGACGTTTCCCGCATCGCTCGGGTGTTCGGAGGTGGGGGGCATAAGAACGCTGCAGGGTTCTCTACTGAGATTGGTTGACCGGCCTTTGTCGCCGAAGAATTTGTTCGGGCTTTCGAGGAGAACGCAAAATGAAAGTAACAGTAGAAATAGAACCTGATGAAGTATTTGTAGCGCTTAAGCGCGGCGAAGGCTACGACGATGTTCACCCAGAGATATTGGTAGACGATGCTCGTATTCAATGGCCGCACGGATATCGAATTGTGGAACCGGAGGAGGGGTGGTATGAACCAGGCATGGATAAGTGAGTACCAGCAAATGATCGACGACTGCATGGAGCGAGAGTCGAAGCTCTCAGAGTGGGAGACGAACTTTATCTCGTCGGTAGACGACCAACTTGCCGAGAAAGGAACGCTGTCGAAACGACAAATCGAGATCCTCGACGGGATCTGGGAAAAGGTTACTAAGGAGGGCTGAGGGGTGACTCCAGAAGATATCTCGGAACGGGAAAGGTTGCGACAAAAAACATGGCGCGAGAAGAACAAAGAGCGTCTTCGTATCCGAGCAAAAGAGTACAGAGAAAGAAACAAAGAACGCATAAAAGAGAAGGCGAAGGTTTACTGGGAGAAAAACAAAGATCGATTATACCCCAAGCGTAAAGTTTACGCCGATAAAAATAAAGAGAAAATTAGAGCAAGAGAGAAAAATTGGCGAGAAGCCAATAAAGAGCGCCTGCGTGCTAGAGGGGAAGCGTGGCGTGAGAAAAACAAAGACTACGCCAGAGCGTATTATCTCTCCCGGAAGGATATAATAGCAACCAAAAACAAAGCTATGTGCGCAGATAGCAAGGCTTTGAAGACTGCCAGGATGAGGGAGTGGAGAGAAGAAAACAAGGAACATCTAAAAGAGTACAGAACTATAAGTAATCGTCGCAGATCTGGAAAACTGTTGAAGGACCCAGAGTACAGGGTTAAAGTGAATGCACTAGCGCATACCACCAATGTTGTGAAGTGTTCTCAGGCGTATATTGCTCACACAATGCGTATGCGCACACAGGACATTCCTGAAGAACTATATTTGGCGAAGAAAGCTCAGTTACTATTGCAAAGAGCCATAAAAACTTTAAAGGAGGCAGTTCATGAGCAACACAGTAAAAACTAGCGGAGATTCCAGGCAACTCATCCTTGATGCGATGATGGCCCTCAAAGACGGCAGCTTAGACATATCGCGGGGGATGGCTATTATAAGCGGGCTGGAGGCAATTAACAAGTCCATTCAGGCGGAGGTAAATGCTGCGAAAATGTCGCTGCTCGCCGCAGCGGCAGGGAAGGATTTTGGGGATGTAGTACGACTCGGTCAGCGTAAGATATTTGGAGGTGAGTTAGTAAAGGAGGCGAGTTGAGGGATGACACCAGAAGGAAAAACGAAATCTCAGATAGACAAACTTCTCATCAAGTACAAAATTTTCTCAGCATCTAAGGCTGGAGCGTTCCCAGAGGACGCAGCAGGCTGGGTGTTCAAGCCGGTTCAAGGCTCCAGCTTCGGCGTTTCTGGAATACCGGACTACCTCGGCCACTACCAAGGAACGTTCTTCGGGATCGAAGCAAAAGCCCCAGGAAAGAAACCAACCGGTTTCCAAGCTTTGCAGATCGCTGCCATTGCCGCTTCTGGCGGCGCGGTGTTCGTCGTCTCTGATTCGGAGAGTTTGGGGGAGTTCGAGGAATGGCTCAAGGGAAGGTAAGAAAGTATAACAAACCATGAAAACTAAAAAATGGAGCAGAATTGTGAATATTACAATTAAAGAAACTGGCGAAATTCGTAAGCAATTAGGGTTGACTCATTTAGTAATTTTCGGGGTTGATGCAAGTGGCACTCAGCATGTGGCGACTCACGGAGGAACGCCGACTCAGGCAAAAGAAGCAGCAAAGGCGGGAAACAACCTAAAGCAAGCTTTAGGTTGGCCTGATGAAATGTGCAACGAAAAACCGTTGCCAAGGATACACGAAAATTGCGCCTACTACGAAAAAGATTGGGGGCATCATTGTTTTAATGGTTGGAGCGGTGATGGAAAATCTGGCTTTTGTAATCTCGAACCAGAGAAAACCAAACAAATTGGCGCTGAAATCGCCTGTATGCATTTTGTTCCACGCGGTTAGGCGGACTGCAAGAGTTTAACTGAGACGATTCGCCGCAGAGAAAGCCTGAAAGCCTGGCGTGGACTCCAGGTGCTTCCACGAGCCGCAGCGCATAGCGCTGATAAGTTTCAGGCTTTCTCTGCGGCGAAAAAACTGACGCACAGTCGAAAGTATAAGCAATCAAAGGAGAAGTAGAATGAGAACCCATATTTTGAAGACGGACAAGCAAGTTTTTGAGTTGAGTTGGATGGGAATGAAGCCTTTCGAGATAAGGAAAGATGATCGAAATTATCTGGTCGGCGACATCTTGATTCTGAAAGAAACTGAGTGGGATGGGGCATCTATGGCTCAAGGTTCTCCGCTGGTCTACACCGACAGACAAATCACAAGGCGAATCACATCAAAAGTGACAGGCTACGGATTACAACCCGGTTGGTGTGTTCTGGGCATCGAGCCGATCTGACCGATATTAACTGACCCCCAACCAAAAGGAGAACCCTTATGCCAAAACGACCAGGAGCAGGACGCAAGCCCCTTCTCTATGAGAAACGGAGAACACCACTCTCAATCTCCTTGCCTCCGGCAGTGGTAGACTGGCTTGATACACAGGAGGACTCCCGTTCTGTAACGGTCGAGTACGCATTGAGGGAGGTTTTTGGGATGGAGATGATGAAAGGAGGGGAGAAGAGATGAAACAAATCGATGTGAGTATTCTTCCAGCTAAAGGGTTGTGTGAAATGTGTGCCGATAGGTCGGATTGTCCTATGAAGTCCATGCTGCCAACACACCGGTGGTTACAGATCGAGTTCGGAGAGTACTACGGTAATATAGCTCCCGATGCTTGGGTCGAGTTTGCTATCGACGAGATCGACTTTGTCGGCGAAGAAGTTACGTGGTGCCCTATGTATGTTAAGGATACTGAATGATCTCTCCTCAGCAAGCCCGAGTAATAAACAACCATCTAGTTCTCCGGACGGACACACCAAATCAGTACCAAGCCCTCTTCCCCAACCTCAAGGTTGCCGAGATTAAGGGAGCGACGTATGTCGCGGTGCCGCACACGCTGGAGAGTGCTCGGGTTTTTAACAACCTCGGGGTCAAGGCTGAGAGTCCGATACGCTCTGCGTATGACTGGCCTGGCCGCTTCCGGCCGTACCCTCATCAGGTGCATACGGCTGAGTTTATGACCCTCAATCCGAGAGCGTTTATTCTCAATGATATGGGCACGATGAAAAGTCTGAGCGCCCTATGGGCCGCAGATTACCTACAAAAGATAGGAAGAGTTAAGAGAGTTCTTGTTGTCGCTCCGCTCTCGACACTCTCTCCAACCTGGGGGAACGAGATTTTCCAGAACTTCCCGTTCAAGACTTACGCCATTCTCCACGGTAGCAGGAAGAAACGGTTCGAGTTGCTGGCGCAGCCGCACGACGTGTACCTGATCAACCACGACGGCCTTGAGATAATCGCCAGTGAACTGTTGAACCGGCCAGATATAGGCTTGATAATACTCGATGAATCGAGTTTATACAGGAACCAAAGAAGTATGCGATGGAAGGTAGCCAACGCGATCATCAACAAAAGCGGTGTCCCTCGGATTATCTGGGGAATGACCGGCGCCCCAACGCCGAACGAGCCAACCGACGCCTACGGCCAGATGCGGCTGATCAAGCCAGAGAACTACAAAGGGCACTTCACCGCGTTCAAGCACGAGACCATGCTGCAAGTTTCTCAGTTCAAGTGGGTGCCGAAGCGTGGAGCAGAGGAAACAGTTAACAGGATTTTACAGCCGTCGATCAGATATGCGCTCAGCGACTGTGTTAACTTGCCAGAGACAATCCATACGTTCCACCAGGTCCAGCTCTCGCCGGAGCAGCACAAGCACTACCGCGAACTGATAAACAGCGCAGCGACCGAGATCAAAGGAACGATGGTAACAGCAGTTAACGCAGCAGTATTAGTAGGAAAAATTATCCAAGCCGCTCTCGGCGTTTTGTACGGAGCGAACGGCGACATAGTCAAGATAGACTCCAGCCCGAGGATCTCAGTAATAAAAGAATTGATCGAAGGCTGCCGGCAGAAGGTCATTGTCTTCGTCCCGCTGACCGGGGCATTGAACGCGGTAGCCACGGAGCTTCGTAAAAAGTGGTCAGTGGCCGTCGTGGACGGCAGTACCTCGATGACTCAGAGGAACAAGATCTTCCAAGAGTTCCGAGCGATAAAAGACCCGCATGTCCTGGTAGCAAACGCCGGAGCGATGAGCCACGGACTGACACTGACCGAAGCTTCGCTGATTATCTGGTACGCCCCAGTGACAAGCCATGATACATACGTCCAGGCGAATGCTCGGATCGTCCGGCCCGGCCAGAAGTTCTCAACCCAGATCGCGCATGTCTTCGCTACGCCAGAGGAGAAGAGGATTTACGCAGTGTTGAAGGATAAGGGAAGGTTACAAGACCTTGTGTTGTCGTTGGCGAACGGGAACGGCAAAAAGCAACCCAACTAACAAGAAAGGTCTTGACTCTGGATGCAAACCAGATTACAATTAAGGAAATGAGGAAGGAAATGCATCTCCGGAACGGGGTTGCTTACTTCTGAGGAGGAAAAGGAATGGAGAAGAACTACTACAAAGCGCACAAACTTTGCCCGATATGTAAGTCGGACTCAATTTGCCAGACATACGTAGGTTTTATACTGCCTCCTGACACGAACCAGGCTAGATGTGGATCTTGCGGGTGGTCAGGAATAGTGGATGACCTAACGCACATCTGCGTAGATGACAGAAGTTTCTTAGTTGGACGCTGTGAAATATGCGACGAAGTTATTTGGCCTTGAGGAGGAAAAGGAATGAGAGGATTGATAAAGGCAGCATTACTGCTGAAGGAAGTATTTGGCTCTACTGCCGATCTGCGGGTACGTACCGACGACAACTATAATGTGTTCGTCAGGATAATGTATCATGACGGCGAGAAAATGTACGGGCATGAGCGACGGCTCCATGAGTTAGACGTTGAGGCCATGTCTGATGTAGCCTTGCAGGATTTGTTTGGTCGAGATGTATCAGCTATTGCTCAAGAAGCCGGAGCCGAATCGTACTTACGAGATACTTGGGCCGAGAAATACGCGCCTTGGTAAGGAGGGAAAATGAAAGAAAAGGAACCAAGTCCAGCCGAAGGCTACCGTCTCTTCGATCCGAACGCGGACGAGCACCTTCTGGTGCCCGGCACAAAAATCCGCTGGTACGACGACGCCTTCAACTGCTTCCGCAAGGCGGAGATTGTCCGTAAGGGCAACGAGTGGGCGTACTGGGTCGACGAAGGGCGTGGGGAGATATTGATAAATGTTATTAAGATTAAGGAGGTAACTATCATGGGGAGTAATAGAAGGGAAGGAACAAGAACTGAGGCGACTGCGCCTCCGGCCAAGCCGGCAGTAACCGCCGATGTAGTCATCGCTGCGTACATCAAGACCCGCGACGCGATTGAGGCCGAGAAGAAGATTTTCGACGAAAAAGTCGAGAAGCTGAAAGCCGTCCAGCTTAAACGAGAGCAGTGGCTGACATCCAAACTGGATGAGCTGAAGCTGACCAACTTTAAGGCGAACGGCGTCGGCATCGCCTTTTTCAAAAACAGAACATCGGCAACGATCGCCGATGCGACGCAGTTCGTCGCCTGGGTAAAGGAAGATTGGGAGGGGAGGAACCACTTCCTTGAAAAGAGAGTTTCAAAAACAGCGGTTGACGAATCCGTCAAAGACGGTAATACTCCTCCGCCAGGTACGTCGTACTCGACTACGAGAGTGGTCCAGATAAATAGGGGGTAGGGAAAATGTTGACTATCATATCAATGACAATGTCGATTATCCCTTGGGGGATGCTGTTCAAGTTTACACCTATTCCGCAAGAGATTGGGCTTGGAGTGCAGCTTGTTGGATTGGGTATAATGCTAGGCGTCGGCATGTCCGGCAAATGGATGGACATTTAAGAGGAGAACAAGAATGGAAGTATTACTGACCAACATCGAAAATAAGTTCGCTGAGTTTGTTCGTGAAGCAGAACTGCGTGCGGAGCGAGGAAACAAAACCGCCGGCGCCAGGTCGCGCAAGGCCAGCCTCGAACTGACTGCCCTTCTCAAAGAGTGGCGAAAACTTTCGGTTAAAAATTAAGGAGAAAAACAATGAGCCAAATGGATTTGATGATACCAAGCAAAGCAGATGTCCCGGCCTACATTCTCAATCCAGAGCTTGCCCGGCAGGCCAACGAAGAGGCGGCGGCCGGAATAAGTACCGGCTACCCCGCAAGAATCAAGCTCTCAGGCACGAAGTTCGCCCTGGTCGACGGCAACGGCGAGGAGAAGCCATATCCTCCCAGTAAGATGATTATCGGTCCGGACGAGAACCAGTATATGCCGATGGTGGTCTTGAAGGCCAAGAAGCCCCTGCAGAAAGCCTGGTACTTGAAGAAGTACGACCCGAATGCTGACCTTGCCCAAGGGCCGGATTGTTTCTCGACCGACAGTGAGCGGCCCGATCCTTCGTCTCCGTCCAAACAGTCGGAGACCTGTGCCTCGTGCCCGCACAATGCCTTCGGCTCCGGCACCGACCAGAACGGCAACGCCACCAAAGGTAAAGCCTGCTCGGACAGCAAGATCCTGGCGGTCTTCGTGCCGAACTTCGGTATCCACTCTTTCAAGATCCCGCCAGCGTCCCTGAAGAACTTCGGTCTCTATGTCAAGCAGTTGTCGACCGCCGGCATCCCGCTTGGTACGGTCAAGACTTTGGTCGGCTTCGACCCAGCGCTCTCTTACCCGGTGGTAGTCTTCAAGTTCGGTGGCTACCTCAAGCAGGATCATCTGCCCGAGTTGGAGCGGCTGGCCCTCTCGCCTGAAGTTGAAGAGATCATTGGCGGTATCGTAGCGAAGGCTCAGGCCCTGCCCCCTCCGCCCAAGCAGGAGACTAAGGCTCCGGTAGTTGAAGACGACGATCTCGGACTGGACCTCGGGCTGCCCTCGTCTGAAGAGACGGCGAAAGCGGAAGCGGCCGCTGCGGCCGAAGCAGAGGCAAAAGCCAAAGCCGACGCCGCTGCAAAGAAGAAAGCTCAGGCTGCCGCCAAGAAGAAAGCCGACGAGGCCAAGGCCGAAGCCGAGCGGCTTGCCGCACAGGCTAAGGAGCCAGAGATTCTCGATCCTTCCGATGTGTCAGACGACGACCTGATTAAGTCACTGGGGCTTGACGATCTTTAGGAGATGAGGCGGAACGCCCCTCATATGAGGGGCGTGGTTTGCACTAGGAGGAGAGGAAAATGACCAACCAAGAGAAAATAGAATACATCTTCAAAGCCCTTCACCGAGCGGAGATAAGTATCTCTGATATACAGCGTGTGACGAAAATCAGTCGGACGGCCCTTCATCATTGGAAGAACGGCGGGAATGTAACAGATCTTATCAGACTGAACATTATGATGAAGGTCGCCCAGAACCTTAATATTGCTTGCGACAACAGGCAGTTGCCACTTCAAAATCACTTGAAGGTAGCCGAGCGCATACCTGTGCTCAGGAAAATTATTGCCAATGCAGCAGCCAAGAGAGTAGAATAAGAAACTCAATCTCTCCTGCGGAGGCACTATGTTTCTGTCCAAACTCCTTCCGAAAGAAGGTATGTACTGCGTTGCGCTCGCTCTCCCGCCTCCTAAGAAAGGGTTCAAGCACTTCTTCCACGACCGGCTTGAGGAAGCGGAAGCCAGGCTTACGGCGCTTAACAACGCAGGGCATACAGTCTACATCGCTCAGGCGACGTTCGACAAGAGCAAGATCCAAGAGGCACAAACCTTTAACAAAACAGCGTTCAACGGGACTCCTCGCCACGGCGAACGGACCCAGGCAAACGCATTCCAACTTAAGAACTTTTTCCTTGACGTAGATGTCGGCGAGAAGTGGCCGCTGAAGACACAGATCCAAGCTGCGGCAGAAATAAAAAAGTTCGTTGCTGAGACCGGACTGCCGATGCCGACGGTCGTCTGCTCAGGCAATGGCCTTTATGCTCACTGGATAATGTCCGAAGCTGTGCCTGCTCCGAAGTGGCAGGTAATAGCGCAGCTTCTGAAAAAGGTAGTGGCTGAGTACTCTCCTCCGCTTGGAGGGGATTCGTCTCGTACATCCGACTCCGCCTCCGTCCTCCGTCCTCCTGGAACGACGAACAGAAAACCCGGCCGGCCCGAGTCTCTGGTCAGGATAGTGGCCGAGCGGCCAGAGGTAGACTTCCTGGAGTTCGTTGATCTGCTCGGTGCTGCGGCGAAAAAGAAAAAGATAAACCGGGACATGATCCTCACTCCGAAGACTGCGGATGTAAACGCCGACTTCTATGAGGGACTAGGTCCTTCAGGCCCGCCCAGCGACGCGAACAAGGTCGCAGACAAGTGCGCTCAGATAAGGAGGATACGAGATGAGAAAGGCAACGTTCCTGAGCCCCTCTGGTACAACGCCCTCGGGCTGATTATTCATTGCCAGGACGGAGAACTGATCGCCCAGAATTGGTCGTCTGGATATCCAGACTACAGTCCAGAGGAGACGAAGAAGAAGATCAGGCAGTGGCAGGGGACCGGCCTCGGGCCGACTACCTGCGCCAAGTTAGGAGACATCAACCCGGCAGACTGTATCGGCTGCCCCAGCAACGGCAAGATCAAGAGTCCGATCGTCCTTGGTAAGCCGGAACCGAAGGCTCTCGAACCGGTTGACGAACAATGTCCGGCTCCGGACGGGTTCAGGAGAGGCGAGGATGGCCTGTACGTGGCGATCGACGACAGGTGGGTACGTTTCTATGACCAGGACCTTTATGTCGACAGGCTGGCGTATGACCAATCTCTCGGTTATGAGGTGATGACGATCAAGCACTCCCTGCCGCATGAGGGGCATCTCGAGTGTACCGTCCGGTCATCTCTGGTCAACGACCCCAAGGCCCTTATGACGATCCTTGCCGATAATCATGTAAAAGTTGTGGGGAACAGGGACAAGAAACTTATGGTGAACTACATGGAAGGATATCAAGCGAAACTGCAAAGGATGAGAAGAATGTCGCACTACCTCTGCCAGATGGGCTGGGCGACGACCCGGGACGGCAGGGAGATGTTCGTCAGAGGTAAAGTAATACACCACGCCGACGGCAGCAAGGAGGAAGCGAGCCTCGCCCAGAACGTGCCGGCCGCAGCCAGCGGCTACCGAACAGCCGGAGAGTTAAGTAAGTGGGTAGCAGCTACTCGCATCTTTAACGAACCTGGGATGGAGCCGTTCGCCTTCGCGCTTCTTGCTGGAGGGTTCGGCGCTCCCCTCATGAAGTTTACTGGCTTTGAAGGCGGGATCGTGTCGATGACCGGTGAGTCCGGGGCAGGTAAGACCCTGCTCCTTATGATGATTCAGTCGGTGTGGGGATTTCACCAAGACTTGATGATGCTCCGTGGTGATACCGACAACTCTCTGTTCTCCCGGCTCGGGGTGTATGGCACCTTGCCTCTCACGGTCGACGAAGTAACCAACATGGAGGGAGCGAAAGTCTCGGAGTTCGCCTACCGGATAACGCAAGGAAGGGAGAAGACCAGGCTCGACCGGAACTCGACGGAGAGGAAGAACATCAACAGATGGAACACGCTGGCAATCACTTCGTCGAACGACTCACTTATTGACAAGCTCTCCTCTGCCAAGGCCGACGCCTCGGCGGAAATCAACCGCGTGTTCGAGTACAGAGTTGACAAGCATCCAGCCTTCCAGGAGCCGGTAACGACTGATCTGTACTGGACCATCACGGAGAACTTCGGCCACGCTGGCGCGGAGTATGCTTCATGGCTTACGCAAAATGTCAAGGGAATAAAAGCCGATCTCGACAAGGTCAAGCTGAAGATAGGCGAGATGGCTGCAGTCCGCGGGGATGAGAGGTTCTGGTCGGCGATGGCCTCGGTCGCTATCTATGGAGGGCTGATCGCCAAGAAGCTTGGACTGATTGAGTTCGACGTTGCCCGGGTACTGCGCTGGGCGGAGAAGACTATCGTCGGAATGAGAGCCGACAAGATGGATTTGACAGGTGATTCAGTCAGTATCCTTGCACAATTCCTCGACGACCACGCTGGCAACAGGCTGATTGTGAAAGGGAACGCTCAACAGAAGGTAGGTTGTCAGGTGATCGAGGCACCGCGCGGACCTCTCCACATAAGGTACGAGGTGGACAATCAGAGACTGTTCATATCGCGTCCCACGCTAAAAGCGTGGCTGACCAAGAAGTTCGGCTCATACTCTCGAGTGAAAAACGACTTGACCGAGATGAAGGCGCTGGTCAATCCGAACGTGATGAAGAACCTCGGGGCCGGCACATGGTACGCCTCGGGCCAGCAGGCTTGCTGGGATATCAATGTGAAGTGTCGTCGGCTGGGTTTTACCGCGGCGAATCTGATTGAGACAGCCGAGGCGCTGGCAGCGCTGCCGCCGCTGCCTGGTGGCGGGAAAATTATTAATGGGGGAGGGGAGGGATGACCTACAAAGGCTTGAAATCCAGAGAAGACCTGACCGGCTGTACCTGCGGTTCGAAGGAACCGCTTGTTCTCAACTCGCCTGTTACCGGCTTTACCTGCCCGGATTGCGGCGCGACGAAGGATCGGCTGAAGAAGCTGGAGAAGGCGTTTGCTGCGGCGAAGGAGTATATTGACTGCGTACTGGAGTCTGAAAATGACGAGAAATTCGAAGCTTACGAAGCCGCAGTCCGGGAGCTTGAGGAATGAAAAAACTAACCGAACTCGACCTACAAACCGCGCTTGACGAATGCACCGAGAAGAGATTTCGTTCCCATGGAGCGTGGCTGGCTGGGATGGTGAAGAGGTTGAATGAGGTGCTCGGTGGAAAACCTGCCAAACTTCCCGGCCCTGAACTCAAGCCGAGGGCAAGGCAACAGGAAGTAAAACCAATACATTTCTTTGAGGACGCATTACGCTATCCAACCAGCACCACAGTAATAAAGACCGGAAACAGCACGGAGCCTGAAGTTCCGTGTGTTAGTTGATCAGATTGAGCGCACCTGGATGGTGCGAAAGGGGGAAGAATGAACTACGAATACCACATAGTTGAGGGCGACGGCCCGGTAAAGACGGCGATCGAAGATTTCATGGCGAAACAAAAAGCGTTTGCGGACCACGCCAATGCTGTCGTGAAGTATTTCAATGCCAAAGGGATATATGTGAGTAACAGCCAAATAGCTGCTTTGACTTTTGAAAATGCCGCCCCAGATGGGTGGTTGAAGGTTAAAAAGACCTGTGATGGGTATCGGCCACCGGCGAAGGAAAAGGAATCATGCAAATTTATGTATGCTGTATCTGGTCCAAGCAGTTTCTCGCTCCCCGCCTCACAGGTTTTGGCCGAAGGCTGCAGGATTTATTTTCCTAAGTTTGAGAGCATAGGCGACATCTTGGTGTGGATAACCCCGGAAGGATCAAAGTTCGACCACACTGGATGTCGGTCGATAAAAACGAGCGAATATTACGCCATCAAGGGCGACTAGCGGTGATCTACCACTTAGAGGAGTAACGAAATGAGCGACGTAGAATTTATAACAATACGGTTCTTTGATGTTGTGTCTCAGAAACCGAAAGAGATAAACATTATCGATTCAGTAGACGTAGCAAAGCGAATAACGAAAGCAATAATGTCAAGCTTTGATTTTGCTGACGTTGTCATCATTGTGTCAGCGGAGCCACCTACACCTATGAAGGAGACATACAATGGAAAACTTTGAGGTAGTGAAACTGAGGTTCTTTGACATCAAGGCAGGGCGGCTGAAAGAAGTGCAGTTCATAAATTCTACCGACACGGCGAAGAGGCTAGCCCAAGCCATATTAGCCAGCCCCCACTTCGCGGAAGTTTCTCTTATTGCCGAGGTGGAAACAAGGATAACTGTGGAGGATGTATGCGACTGATACTCTCGGCACTAGTACTCCTGATGTTGTCCGGGTGCAGCGATGGAAACAATAAAGAAGCCCTTGTCAAGAAGTTCATCGAAGGATGCAGCGGCGATATATCGGCACAACTTTCGTTCAATGTGCTTGGCCTCGCTTCTTTTTCAGTGACTTGCTCCGAGATAGGAGAGAAGGAATGAGAACCGAAGAAACAACAATCCCAGTAGCCGGAAACTTTCGCTGCTGCCTTGCCTCAGTAGCGGTAGAGTTTCTTACCAAGCAGGTAAGCGTCGGAGAAGTCAGCAAGTGCAAGTCTTGTGGAGCGGAGTTCGTTTTGAATGAGGACAAGGTCTGGCTGCGCCAGGATGACTAATAAGAAAGTACAATCTTCTTTTTAAATTTTAACAGGTGACACCATGTGGACGTTAGAGCAATTACAAGATGCAGGGGAAAATAAGGTATGTATTGACGGTAAGTTTGTACCGGCAAGACCAGAGAATTACAAGAATAGATATCTAACAGTGCGCAAAAGGATTAAACGAGCATGGGCCGTGTTCACTGGAAAAGCCGATACCTTTGTTTGGCCTGGCGGTCAGTGATTGAGATTAACTGATGATATTCCAGAGGAGGAAGTTATGAGAATAATCAAGCCAAGTGTTGAGTTCTTTGGGGCAGTACCTACTGATTATAAGAACGCCCTTGCGCTCATTGAGCTTGCGGGACGCACTTGTTACAAGTCTGAGGATAAAATCACCGAAGGTGGCGCTGAGAAGTTCGTAAGGAAGTTGATTGCGGCGGGGCATCTGGCTATGGTTGAACATAGTAATTTTGTTGTAAGAAAGAAGTACGCCTATCCAGAAGATGCTGACTTGGCAAAGTTAGCAGTTGGTAGGTATATAACGGTTGTATTTGACCCTCCTGCTGCAGCAGATACTTTATATGTAGGGGGTAACTTAACAGCCTGGGCGCAGATGTGTCGGAGCTATACAGGATCTGATGAACTCATCCTTCCATTCTTATACAGATACGGGGTATTGTTTGACCTTGTTACCGATGAATTTGGATCTGCCTTTAATGAAGTTGCTCCGGCTCTTAGCGGGATGTTTGAGGTTTGCCCCCACAACGAAATCCCGAAAGAACTTCATCGCTATTCAGCCAAGTTTATCTGCGATCGAGGCGTCAGCCACGAACTGGTCCGGCATCGCCCCTGCTCTTTCGCTCAGGAGAGTACGAGGTACTGCAACTACTCAGGGAAAGATATGGAGTTTATTGAGCCTGTCGGCTTCGCCGACTGGGACATGTACCAAGAGTACAATTTTATAGACATATGCAGCCGCTCGGAGAAAGTCTACGGTGCGATGCTACACAGTGGCCTGAAGCCCCAACAAGCCCGAGCAGTCCTGCCGAACGCCCTCAAGACCGAGATTGTCGTGACCGCTGACTCTCAAGAGTGGGCTTGGATAAGGAAGCTCAGAACTTCGCCAGCTGCGCATCCGGGCATCCAGCGCCTTATGGCGCTTATGCCTTGGGAGGAGTTCTTATGACCCCAACCAAGTTCGTAACCACTCACAAACTCGGAGAGTTCCAGCTTCTCCGAGAGTTCGTCGCCAGGAGCCTCTGGACTCCGGCGTTACTGGCCTGTGACGAAGCAATAGCTTCGTGCGAGGAGAAGATCATGCGGTTGCAGGAATTGAAAACTTTGATTGAGGAGGAGAGGGGATGAGTAATAGTTACTGCTTAAAACACGCGCTTAGTTATTGGGGGTCGCAGTGTCCAAGCTGTGTAGGAGAGGCGTTTGCTGCGGCGGTTACACCGAGTGTGCAGGACCAGGAGGTGCCGGCACCGCCAAAGTTAGGTGACTGCCTCGACGAAGCCAAAGCCACGATCTGTGGCGAGCGGCAGGACCAGTACGGCAGTCCGGAAGATTCTTTCGCGCTGGTGGCGAAGTATTGGAACACGTACCTTCTGGAAGTCCAGAAGAAGATTCTCGTCGCCGCAGGATTCGACCTCAGAGATTACAAGCTCGTTGACTTACTGGAAACCAAAGACATCGCCCACATGATGATCCTGTTCAAGATGGCTCGGGTCCAGGGGCAGAAGCCGAGTAGGGATTCGTATGTTGGCATTTGTGGCTACGCCGCCATTGCGGCTGATAAGCTTACTGAGAAATGAGAACAATAATCCTACACACAATTTACGCCGCTCTCATCGTTTTCGCACTCTATGTGTCTTACGATATGGGACGGTTTGAAGGGAGGCAAGAAAATGACAATTTTCTGTTGCTGCAACCAAGCAACCGAGCTTTGCTCGGACACCTGTGCCAGATGGCGAGGAACTTCCGGTCCAGAGCACGTAGTGCTCGTCCCTCAGTGGCCGAAGACTAGGAGATCTGGTTCTGTCATCACCGTTGACGAAATAAGGTTAAAATGGGATAGGGAGGGGGAGGAAACTCACTCCCCCGAGTAAGTCTCTATCCCAAATTGCGAAGCAACCTGACGCTGTCGAACGCCGGTAGTTCCCATTTCTCCTAAGACGAGTTTGCGAACTGCCGGCTTGATGTCGCTTCCGCGAATAGCGAAGAGCGGAAGCTTCGAGTTAAAGACTCGGATAGCTTCAAGTGCGTCGGTCGTGTCCTCGCTCTCGACTATTGCTCTCGCTGCGTCCTTAATCAGTCTGCCTCTCCTTTCAGTCAACTTGGTACCAAGTTTTGTCAAACTTCTCTCGGCTCCTTGAGCTTTCGCAACTTCGTCAGGATTGAACCCGAGGGCCATCATGACAATCTCGTCGGGTCCGATCTGGTCGTCAGAGATGAGCTTTTTCCCTGCTCCGGTTTTGAGACCTTCGGTCGCTACGCGATACGCCTTCAGGCCGTCTTTCAGTGGCTTGGGCAGCGCCTCTTCGAGGCCGCGCATGTAGTTCCCTTTGTTGAACATCTGGTCGTAGCCTTTGACCCATGACTGCGCCACGGAGAAACTCGGGCCAATAAGGTTTCCTGCCCACCATGCGGCGAGTCCTGCGCCGTGAAGATTAGAGGGAGGCTCGGACTGCGTACCGTACAGGTCGCCCATCCCGATTCGCTTGGACAAGTTCGTTCCTAAGAGGGTTGGAAGTCCGTAGGACGCAGCGGCTCCGGCAGTTTCTCCGAAGTTCTCCTTCAGCCAGTTATTAAACTCTAGTTCAGCATCGTACGGCTCGTCGTCATCGCCTCCGAAGAGGTTGGCAAGGCCGAAGACCAGACCGCCTATGACGGTCCCATGTACTCCCGCAAGGGCGGCGGACATCCCGGTAACGCCGATGAACTCTTTGAGGGCTGAGCGACGAACTTCCTTCGTCTCTCCTTTGAGAGACTGCATCAGCAGGATTCCCATCCGCAGAGCGGTCTTAATCCGATAGGTTTGGAACGTAGTAAGGGTTCTGGCAACCCCGCCCTGCATCGCCCAGCCCTTGTCGCTCTTGGCATAATTGTAAAGCGTTCCGCCGACAACCTCGTTCGCATCTTCCAGCGCGGTGAAGAAATCCTTCTTCTGCTCAGTCGCCAGCTTGAAGTTGGCAAGGACCGTCGCTTTCCGGCTGCCAAGCTCGCCGTGCTGCATCGGCAGCATCGCGTAGCGCATGGCTTTACCGAAGTAGGTAGTTTGTTTACCTTGGGCAATGTCGCTTGCTTCGTGGACAGCGGAGATGTCCAGCATGTTCATGGCGAGGGCTTCGCGGAGGGCGAGGAGTTCTTTTTGGTACTTCCTGAGTTCGGCAATCTTCGCAAGCTTCTCCGCAGTGGTAAACCAGTCTTCGCCGATCTGCCTGTCACCTGTCCGGTCCTTCTCAGTGACCCTGCGGTGCAGGGCTGCGTATACCTCGTTGACCTTCTCGTCGCCGTACATGGCGTCCTTACTGTACTTCTTATTGAAGGCTTTCTGCAGGCCCTCAGCAAGGGCGGCTGTGGCCTTCGCCAGCGACTTATACTTAATCGCCATGGCTGGCAGAGTGAGGACCGGCAACTGGGTCAACTGGACGAGGAAGGTTGAAGGCGAGGTCATGAAATACGCAGTACTCCATTTCCCAAGAAATGAGGCTATCGGCCCGACGGTCTCGTTCCTGATCGCCAGGTTCCACCTACGAACATTGTTCAGGAGGTGGCCTCGCATATCAAGGTTGATTGCTGTCTCGGAGTTCTTCTCCAACTCCTTATTCTCTTCTTCGAAGTTCTGAATGTCTTGCTCAATCTTCCGGCCGACTTCCATCCAGGCGATAGAGCCTGCGTGACGAAGGACGTAGTCCATCGAGCTTCTCAGCATGTCAGTGCTGGCTCCCAGCACGTTCTTCCTGTGGATAGAGTTTTTCAAGGCGGAGGTCTCAGGCATCCAGCGAAGGAGGACTTGGTCAAGGTCAGAGACTGCCGACATTGCCCGGCCGCGAGCTTCCGCGACAGCTTGAGGGTTCTCCTGGTCGACACCGACCATATACTTCGACTCCATGGCCTTCATCAACTGCTCGCGCAGGGCCTGCGGGATGACGGCCTCGCCCTTGACGGACTCACGCTTGACATCTTCGACCATGGTGTTCGGGTCGACACCTTTAGCTTCCATCTGCTTGCGGAAGGCTCGGCGCTCGCCCGGCGTGTTGAAGTGGTCTACCTGCTCCCTGCCATCAGGCAGAGTGAACTTCAGGATGTAGTCCCCGTAGCGGGACAGTGGGACGTAGGTCCCTCGGATTCTGGAGAAGGTGGCGTTGAAGCGGTCCATCATCTCGTTGTAAAGGTCTTTGTTTCCTTGCGACGCAGCCTCGATCGTAGCAAGCAGGTTATTTCTTTCCCGCTCTCTGAGCGACTGGAGATAGGCGACGATCTTTTTCGCCTGCGCCTGCTCGGCCGGCCCCAGCTTGTCCCAAGCTTTCTTCGTTTCAGCGAACGCCTCATCGAGAGTCTTGCCGGTGGACTTCTTCATCTCCTTGTTCCAGATCTTCCGAGCTTCTTTTAGCCGTGCCTCAGTAGTAGGCGCTGCCGCGGTGCTCTCAGGTACCCAGTCCTGATCGGTCAGTGTCTTCCAAGGAGTCATCTGGTTGAACGTACCGGTGAGGAGCAGATCGTTGAAGGCTTCGATTCCTGCACCTTTTTTCGCTACTCTCTCAGCGTCCTGATAGATGGCGTAGAAGTCGTCAGGGAGTTGGGCCTTGATAGCCTCCATCATTCCGTTGTGCTTGTCGATATTCTTCAGCCACTGGATCTGGTTGCCGAAGGTTTGGGCAAGATGTGAGATTGGTGTGACTGATAACCATTGAGGGGCGAAGCGAACGTAAAGATCGTAGAGGGGGTTCTTAACATCTTTCAGGATGTTGGTGGCCTTCTTTATTTCTTGGTTGCCGGCTTGCAGTTTATCAGATACTTTTGAAAAAAGTATATCCGGATTCTTCCCGTCCCAAGTTCCTTGGTTGAAGATCGATTTGATTTGGGTGGGTTCGAATACTACTAGGCTACGAGCATATCCGCCAGAAACGAATTGCCCAGGAGCGACAGCGCCGATTATTTTGGAGTTGTACCACACTCCATCGTACCCAGATTCGCGTATAAGTTTCTCTGCAGTCTTTGGTTGCGCGGCGTCTATTGCGTTTTGGAGGTAGACTATCTTCTTGCCGGTCTTCTCTCCGGCGTCGGTGTAGTCATTCTGAAACAGACCTGGCCGAGTACGTCCAGCGAGCTTAAAAGCAAGAGCGTACTCTTTCGATCCCTCTTTTACTAGAGCATCTGCTTCTAAGATGTTCGCCGCCGCCACATATGCAGGAATAACACTACCTGGCTTTTTCTTTCTCCCCTGCGCCTCGGGGTCCGCATAGTTGGACGCAAAAGCAGGGTCGGGAGTAAGGTGAATACCGAAGCCGAGTTGCTCCTTGCTGTTTACGTGTGGAGCGAACTCGTTGAAAACCTCAGTTGTCCCATGATAAACCACAAGAGGATTCCCTTCCGAATCAACAACCTTCGAATCTCCGAACCACTTCTTGAACGCTGCAAGTCCTTGAATTTTCCTGCCGGCCTCTTTTACTGAGAGGAGCGGATCTTGAGCGAACTCGCCGAGTCCGGAGAGAATCTCCTCCAACGACCTTCCACTCCCCAACTCCTGATCCTGCTTGCGGTTTGCCCAAGCCCTGGTCCCTTGTGCGAAAAGGGCAACGAGGTCGGACTCGGAGAGTCGCCCATAGGCGATACCGAGGCGGTAGAGGGCCGCTTTCACTGCGGAAAGCACCCGCTTAAAGAGGGAGTGTTTCCGGTTTTCCGGATTTTGCAGGAAGTATGCAAGAGCTTCTTCGCCGCGGAATCCCTTGGCCGTATCGGCCGGCACCTTAGCGAAGGCTTCTTTTATCTTGGGATTGTTCCTGGCGAGGATGGCAAAGTCCTTGAGGATCTTTGTCCGTTGTTCTCTGAACAACTTGTCCTCAGAAAGTAACGCATGTCCAGCCTCATGGGTAAGTACGTCGGCAGCAGCCCCTGGGGTCAGCCGGTCGGAGAACAGATATATTTTCTTCTGGCTTGGGAAGTATGAACCGACGATGGTTCCAGATGTCGTCCTGAGCGGCTCGCCTTGCTCACCGAGGTCGGCCTCACTCCTCACTACCTCAAGTTTCCCTCGACGCACGAGGTTGTCATAGCCACTGCCAAGGAAGGCTTTCAGTTCTTTCTGGACCTGCTTGACGAAGGTCGAGCCGCCGTCGCCCTGCGCCTGCTTGGGTGCGAACCGAGCCTGAGTCTCTTCGAGCCTCGCTTGAACGTCGGCCGGATCCTGTGTCTTCGACACGAACGTCGTGCCTTTGGCCGGACCATCGAGGACAGTGTAATAATGGCCACCTACACCCTCACCTTCGTGCCTGATGGCTGGTTGCTCTTGGGATTTACTTAGGAGAGGGGGTTGCTGCGCAGCAGATTTAGCAGTGCGCCTAATTTTTGCAAGATTTATCTCGCTTGAGTTGACGTTCCTAGCTACAGCATTGTATACCTGTTCTGCGTTTTTAAGTGCCTCTGCGTCCCACCCAGTAGTCAAGGTGTCGTCGTCATATGCTCTCCCTTCAAGCTCTGGGTTGTCTGCCGTTCCCCCCCATCTAAACTCAGCGTATGAGCCATTAGCAAAGTGGTTATAGAGTTTAGCGAGGTTGTCTGTAATATCTGCGCTCCACCGCTTTAATGTATCTGAAGTATTGTATACCCCAAAATCCCCTTGAGAAACCCGTATGCTCCCGAGGGCCTCGGTAGCAGTAGCCAGGTCTAGTCCGCTATCAGTCGCAACCTTGGTGACAAACTCATCCAGTTCGGAGTTCCCTACAGCGTCGCGTTCTCTATACAGTCGGTTGAGTTCATTAAGTTCATTTGCAGGGATGGTTGCGTCCTTAGAGTTGCCCATCTCGTGTGCGACTTGAGAATCTGTTATGTCCCCTAGCTTGTAGCGCTCTAGTAGCTTATCTGTTTCGTTATCTATTTCATTCTGCCATTCGTCGTAGGTCTTAGAACCTGCGGCCGCAGGCTCCGCGCCTTGTCGCGCAGGGCCTTCAACTGGTCCGATATTTCCTTCTGTCGCTCCAAGAACTCCACTTCCTTCCTGCTCAAGATTTGCATCGGCCACCGCAGGCGGATTCGATTGAACAGAAGCATTTTCATTTCCTCCCGAAATATTTTCAGGCGTGACTCCTGCTTGGGCAGGAGTAGCTTGTTCTCCTTGCGGAATCGCGGACAAGTTTTGTCCGGAGGCAGACAAGTTTTGTCCGGAGGCAGACAAGTTTTGCAATTTCTCGAAATTTACCCGCCTCTTTTGGGCATCCGCCATATCCTGCGCAGACTGTTGCTGATTGGCAAGGTCATAGAGAAGGTCGTTCGTTACTGATTGGTCTTCTTGTATTGCTGTTTCTTCTCTCTTAGCTACTTCGGCTTTTATTCCTTGCATATTCTCAGGAGACAGGTCTTCGAAATCTATATCGGCAAACTCAGGCCGACCCGCTCTTAGCTCTTCGTAAACTGCTCTTTCTTTAGCGGTATCTACTACAGGCTCAGCTTTCTTATCAAGCAACTTATACCGGTAATTCGAAGCCTTGTTTTCCTCGAAATATTTCAACTTCTCCCTTGGGGACATCTCAGCAGTCTCTTCACGAACCTGCTCGATCGTCTTGCCGGCCGGCAACATGTACCCTCTGGTCTCTCCGTTCTGACGGAGGAAAGTAGTGGTAGGAGCGAACGGCTGCGCCGGCAGTTCCTCAACCGGAGGCAGTGCCTCTTTCTCAGCGAGAACCTCTTCGAGGTTGCCTGTGGCAACAGCCTTCGCCGCCTCTTCAACAGGAAGCTCGACAGTCCTGTCTCCGACGGTGACGGTCGCCATCTCGCCTTCGACTGTGGCGGAGACTCCTTCAGGTGTCGCTCCGTTAAGGGCACCTTGCTGCACGACGTTTGTCGTCGGGTCGACCTCGGCTGCAGGAGGAGCCTGCTCCTCACGAATGACTTCCGCTACTCTCCTGATCGGCAAGCCTGCGGCGATATCTTCTTTCGCACCAGTGAGCCACTGCTCTGCGTCTGGAACTTTATTTGCTACTGCCTGCTCATGAAGGACTTCGGCGACTGCCAAGCGTTGCTCGGGCGTTGCCGCTTTCGGATCTTCGAGAATTGTGTTGACCGCCTTCGCACTCTGAGCATTCCGGTAGTTCGCATGGAGACCAAATGGGGCGAGAAGCGCAGTCATGCCGAGAGTCGGGCCTACTACTTCCTTCATCCTCTCTAAGGGGTCTGTGTCGACGCCTGCAGCTTTTTCAACCGCGGCCTGACTCCCGGCCTGCCCGATCTCAGTACCTACCTCAGTTACGGCGGTGCCGACGAGGTTCTTGGCGAAAGGTTTCCATATCGCGGAGTCTGTTGCTTTGGCGAGCGTAGCCGCCACTGTCGGAGCTACGGCTTTGCCGATGGTCTTGCCGGCAAGACCCAAGAACTTGGCCCCCGCGTATGTTCCGATTGCTTCTCCTGCACCCTCGATTGCGAGGTTTTTCCATCCGGCAGCCCGGGCTACTTCTTCCGAAGCCCCTGATGCTCGCACTGTTTCAAGAGTCTCTTGACCTTGCTGCATGGCAGCAGGCACTACTCCGAGAGTAGCCGAAATACCGGCGCCTACACCTGCACCGACAGCGAGTGCTGGAGAAGCTGCACCGAGAGCGGCAAGGCCACCACCGACCGCAAGAGGAGCGGCAATAGACGGAGCAAGCATCTGCCCGCCTTCGGCCAAAGCGTTGACTACGGCGCCGTGTTTCTCCGGCTGGAGTTTGTTCTCAGGAAGCTCTTGGCGGGCCTTGGCGGCATCGGCGATCGACTTACCTACGTCGTAGACACCTTGTCGGAAACCTCCGCCTGTCGGCTCGCCAGCGAACTGCATGGCCTGTCCGATTTGAAGAGGTACTCCTTCGGTAAGTCCCGAGCGGATACCTGTCGCAACTTCGCCGAACCCAGAACGAGTCTTCTGGATGCCTCCGACAGGGGGCGGAGTTCCTCCGTACTGACTGAGAACCTGCTCATCCGACATTCCTCCACCGAACTGCTTCAGCACTTCCTCGTCAGTATATCCCATCAATCCACCCACTCTTTACCGGACCATTTTTTCTGCGTTTTGCCATCAGGCATTGTGTAGTATTTGTCAACTATCCTTTGGCTTTTCTCAGGAAGACCTTTCTGACTGATTCCTCCTACTTGCCGCTGCTCTCCGGTACGAGAGTTAACCTGGTATACTGGTTTAGCTGACTGGAACCCAGTCTCGGCCGTACCTGGAACTTCTGGCTGAACCGTCTGCCACTGGCCACTTGCCAACTGCTCTGCCCGAGCATCTGCCTCTCTAGCTTGGGCGAGTTCTCGAACTCCTTCGTTCGTTCTTTTCTTTTGCTGCGACTCATTCTCCCCCGGCAACTCAGAAGCCTGAGTTCCAGCAAGCTGCGCCTGTGCCTGCTGCAGCGGGATACCTCCGTTGACAGATGCATAAAGTGCATTTTCCTGTTGGAACTTGGAGACGGCTGCATCGTTCTGCGCCCTGATCCCTTCGTTCGCTGCTCGCATGGCTGCAGCCGCATCATTGTAAATCGGGTTCTCATTCTGGTCGTAGCCGATTACTCTCGAAAACGCTTCTGGGCTGGTGAATCCAGTTTTTAACTGAGGAGCGTACCCAGGCTGAACCGTTACTTTCGGACCCTGGCCGCCGCCGTACTGGGTGCTAACGTTGCCGTTGATGACTTCTCTTCTCATGCCTTGCTCCTGCGGAGCGGCTGTTTTCCCCGGGAAACCGAGTGACTTATCAAACTCGCTCCAGGTTGGCTGGCCGTTCGCCTTTTTGAAGGCATCATCCTCAGCACGGAACTTTTGCGCGGACATGATGTCCGTCGCGGCGTCGCCAGTAAGCGGTCCTCTGGTCGGAGCGCCTCCGACAGGGGCGACGTAGGAACGAGGAATATCATCCGCCGTGCGATCGAGGTTTGCTGAGGACATCGGCATTCCGAACGACATCCCTTGTTCCTGCGGAGCAGGTGGAGAAACAGTCTGCGTAATCCCTCCGGGCTGTCCATCGAAGATCGCCGAGCTTGCCACGTTCTGCATATTAGGCGGCGTGCGGAGAAACGTAGAAGTGTCCCTCGCCATCCTGGCGTTTAGCCGGGCATCCTGTTCAGCTTGCGGCATAGAAACAATATTTTGGATACCCTGCGCAACTGGGTTCGTCGTGCTTAATACTGCCGGCTGCTGGGCCTGGACCGAAATCCCTCGTGCGTCAACCTTAGCTCTCTCTTCTTCAATAGTCGCCATATCAGGCTCCTTTTATTTTTCTCTATAAGTATGAACTTCTTCGAACTGCTCGCTGTGCGACTCAGTATGTACTTGCGAGTACGAATCACTCTCGCTCTGCTGAGTAGCCTGAGACAAGCTCTCGTTGAACCCGACCTGAGCGTTCGCCGAGACACTGGTAAGCGCCGAAGCAACCTTCTGAGTGAAGAGGTTAGCAACGGCCTTCAGGGCCTCCATCTGGATCTCTTTCGAAGCAGTAGCTGCTCGGAGATTCGCGTCCATCTCTTTGATGACAAGCTCGGCCGAAGCGGCGATCTGGTTGATCTGGCCCTTATAAATCTCTACTTTCGACTTGATGTACTCCGACTCCCGGCCAACCTCGGCCTCGAAGCCTCCCATCTGGGCAGAGTAGACTTTCGCACCGGTCTCATCCTTACCCAATTCGTACTGAGTGTCGGCCTTATACTTATCAAGGGCGGCGGTGAGAACAGAGATCCGGTCCTTATTCTGCTCGATCTTCGCCTGCATCTCGGCAGTATTGACTTCCGAGACGACCTTGGCGGCCGAGACCTGCGTAGCGTAGGCAGTAACTTGTTTCCCATAAAGCTCTACCTTCGAAACTTCTCCGGAAATTTTCGCCTGATAGAGATTGAACTTGGCAGTAATTCCGCCGATCTGAGCAACGACGGCCTCGATCTTGGCCTTCGCCAACTCGATCTTGTTCTTGTCAATCTCAGTCTGCAGTCTGGCACCTTCCATCTGCGCCTTGAACAGGTTGATGACTGTCTCAAGTGCCTGGACCCTCGCCGTATAGACGGCCACCTTCTGCATTTGCAGCTCGCCTTGGAGTTTTGCTCCCTCCATCTGGGTCTTGAAGATGTCGGCCCGGGCAAGCTCGGCCCGGATACGAGCCTCGAACACTTGGGCGAGAACCTTGTAGCCCTCAAGGCGGGCGTTGAATGCATTAACTTTCAGGTTGAAGGCGTCGATTACTGCCTGGACTTGGAACTTCGCAGCTTCGAACGCTCGCTGGGCTACCTGATTAGTGTAGTCCATGATCTGCTTTTCGAAGACCATCCCGCTCGTAATGGCGAACTGGGTGTTCTGCTGGGCAAGCCTTGCCTGCTCGATGGTGATATCTCTATTCTGATCCAGCCTGTTGCGAGCGTCTTCGTTGAGAGCTTCCTGCAGCGCAGAAGAGAGAACGCCGTCAGGCATCTCCATGTTCCACTGCTCCCAGTTGGTGAGGACCTGGTTGTACGCTTTGACCAGTTCGACATCGAGCCTTGATAAGGCCCTGGCCCAGATAGCCGCCTCGACATCAGCACCGAGGCCGGTCCCTCCGAGAGTAACGTCATTATACAGTTTCGTCTTGATCGCGTCAGCCAGATCGGACTGGTAGGTGCCCTCATTGTAGACGAACATCGGCTCGGGGGCAGTCAGGTCAGCGGTCGGCGCAGCCTCAGTGAAACTCAGGTTCTCAAGACTCGGTGCGATCGGGACAACGACTTCGAGGAGGGCCTCTAAGGTCGGCATGTCCAACTGCGGAGAGGCCGGGATAACCGGCTCAGTCAGAGACGGCATGTCTCCAGGTACGTCAGGGATGGCGTCGTCTGGGGCGTCGGGGATAAGGACTGAGGGCGAGATCGCTTCGAGCGACGGGAGCGTGGTCTGGGCTATCGTAACATCTACAAGGCCGAGGGAAGCTCGGAGTGCGGCCAGATCTGAAAGGACAACCTCTTGCGCCTGAGACACGTAGGGCGTGACTGCATTCGGTGTAGGAGCTTCGCCGATGGTCGGCGGAGAGATACTGGTTATCTCGAGATCGAGATTCTCCATAGGCACGGAGAACGTAGCGGCGGCAAGAGCGTCGATCGCGCCGGAGGACGCTGCGTCATAGGTATTGACAAGGTCTTCGGACATGCCAAACCGAGCGGTGACGAGGTCACTGGCTACGTGAGTGGGCGGGGTAAGCGTAAATGTCGCCATGGTTGGGCTCCTCTTAAATGGTGTAACAGAATGATACTACACTCTGGAGATTAATACAACTTGACTTTTTCTGTTTTGGAGTATCTGATCTCTCCGAGGAAGATTTCCCCTCTGAATGTAACCGGCTCGTCATCGGTAGGCAGATTCTGCGCGTCGGCAACGCTATGCTCGTGATACCCTCCATATAAGAACTCTTCGAACCGTGTCGAAGCTATGTCGTTCTGTGAGTTAGGCCCGACGTAATTGTATTCGAACCAATCTGATGTAGACGAAGTCTCCAATATATACGCAGACATCATTCCGGTAATTCTCGCCATACTGTCAGTATTGTAATACTTTACCTGGTTGTAAAACGCTTGCTGATACTTCGGATATTCGTTACTCGAAGCAGTTCGCAGTGGGAAGACAGTAGCGTCTACCTTGAAATAATCGCAATATAAATCTGTATTATCTATGGTGGTGACAATAGTTGAATCAGCAAGACATTCTGCACTTACTGTAATATCTTGGATTGTTGTTTCAGTTCTCTCTCTAGTTCGATAACAAACTGCTCCATTTATAGCGTATGCTTCTTCTACCCTAGTAGAATTATCCACACTACCAAAAGAGAAAACTCCTCGGGTGTAGTCTATCGTAGTTGCATCAAATAAGCCGGCATAACTGCTAGTTGGATCTCCTTCTGTATCTGCCACGTAGGCATCATATCTTTCATACGCAGTAATCAATTCAAAAGCACAGTCAGAGGAAAGACCAAAACTGCATATCTTGAATCCCTCTGACACAGCATTATAGGTTTCGCTCTCTACTATGTTTGGGACAATAGATGGCTGATTGAAAACATTTAAAGATTGGTGCGAGATTTTTGCATAAGCGAACGGACTAACGGCAATACTAACGCAGGCCGTCATTGCTGGACCGCCAGGCGCAGAGTCTCCGTTCGCTGCGCAACACTCCCCTATTACTTCATGCACATAGCTTAATTGTTCTGCTCGCGTCAACTCTTCCCATCGCGGAGTGTCTGCATCTGTTGCTTCGATCCACTCGTAGTTGCCGTCCGGTCTTTTCCCAGTTTGCGCAATAAAGTAAAGCTCTGGGTTCGGTATATTATTTATAGGAGACATCCCGATAGCGAGAAGTTGCCCGTCGAGGTCAGCTTCGGCGTTATCATCCATCATCTCTGGAGTAAAGGCATCCCCAATATTTTCAAAAGCGTAATACGGCCCTTCGAAGGTTCCACTCAGACACGCCACCCACCAGTGGTTGTCAGTGCTGCGCATACATGGGACGATCATGCTGACGCTCTCAGAACGTTCCATCTCCAGATGTTCTTCAACATACTTCCTGCCAGACCAGCAGGAAACAACGACATTCTCCGCCCCGTTGACGGTCTGCATATAGACCGTGCCGACGTAGGCTCCGGTCTGGTCGTAGAACTTCTTGGTCTGAGAGTAAATGGGAAGAGACTGGAATGAGGCGTTCTTCCGGAAGTCAAGGAGAAGCCTGTTCACATGGGCCTCGGCGAGCGAGCGAGCCTGAACTCTATCGCCCTTCAGCTCGATCGAGGTTGTCTTGGCGGCCATTACCGCGCCTTGCGTTTGAGGAAGACCGGAGCGAGAGCGAGAAAGTCGAGAGAGAAATCGCCAGTTCCGGCGACTCGCACCTTCCAGTACCTGGCCTTTCCGTAGGCATATTTCTTCAGAGTCTTCATCATGTCCTGCTGGACCTGGCCGGTCTTGACCGGAGCGAGGGTGTAAACCCTGGCATGGGCCGTATCCTCGTCACCAGTAAGAGTGACGGTAACGTCACTTGACGACTCATAGCCGATATCATACGCCTCGATCGTTTTCTGTTCCCTGCTCTCAAAGTCGTGGGTCGGAGTATCCAGCCACCACGAGACGGCAGTGCCGTTGTCAGTAAGACCGCCTTCTTCAAAGATCCCGGAGTCGCCAAACATGACGAGTTTGCCATTGAACTCAACGATCGAGTCGAAGGGCATGTTGGTGTACTGGCTGGGGGCTTTGCCGAGAGTATTGAAAGCTATCGTGAGATTGTCAGACATGGGAACCTCCTAAGATGGTCGAACCCATTGAAGAATGTAATCGTCAAACCTTCCAGTCATGTCGCCTTCAAAGAGTGCTCTGATTGCGGGCAGGCTGACAAGCAACTCTGCCGAGTTTTCCGGATATCCGGAAAGCAGAGCTTCTAGCTCAGGTAGTGTAACTACCAGAGATCCAACAGACCCAGCCGACCCCGAGAGGAGGATATGGAGCGGGGGGAACTCCACGAGGAGAGATCCCGAGGTCGGCTGGCTTGCTGTGAAAAGTGTTCGGATAAGTGGAAGAGTAACCGCAAGGTTCCCGAGTTGTCCGGTCTTCCCGGTCAGCAGGGAAGTAATCGCCGGCAAGTTGATGGCAAGGCTGGCCGCAGTGCCGGAGGTTCCGGTGAACAGAGCTTCGACGGCGGGGATGAAGGAACTGAATGACGCTCCGCTTTCGGCAGCGAACTCGATCGGAGGCAGGTCTACATATAACCCTCCTGTTATTCCTACGACCGCATTGAATAACGCCTCTGCCAGAGGCAGGTCGATCTCAAGACTTCCTCCAGAAGCAAGGAGCGCCTCCATGGGAGGCAGTGTAACCTGTAGATCACACCTTGGGCCAATAGCCTCGAAGTAAGCAGTCAGGACCGGCAGGTCAACGACGAGCGAGCCATAGGGTCCCTTCGCCTCAAAGAGCGAAGTGATCGCCGGCAGGGAGACGACGAGGCTCGATGTAAGCCCTGGCATCGTAACAACCGTCGGCGCGTAGCCTGTCGAAGCCGAGACTCCAGTCGCAGGCTTGGCGTAATCATCCGTCGCATCGATCGTCGGGACGTACCCAGTCGAAGTCGAGACTCCGACACTCGGGTAAATAGTCTCCTGACCATCGTCAGGATAGAGTAGTCCGAGACGGATACTCATATTACATCACCAGCAAGTTCCAAAGAAAATCACGACCGGTGCCGTCCGTTTGCTCAAGGATACAAACAATCTCAGTATCCACAGGGACTGGGGGAGAATATTTGATCGGGTCGGCCTGCGGATCAGAGTAGGTCTGCTTGTACGCCACGCGCGAAGTTCCTCCAGCGGCTGCTTTCGTCATGATGGTCAAAACTACCTTATCTCCAAGAGCGAGGTTGCCAGTGTCGACCACAAGGACGTAAACCCCTGCGGTTGACTCTGTATCGAGAGTATGAGGAGTATCTATAACTGCTGTCTGGGTGGCTGTTCCGGCCGATGCGACTGCCATGGTGTCTCCTTAAATGCTATACATGATTATATCGAAAAGCCTGTCTGTCGCATCAACGATAGTGCAGGATGCACGTACTGCGATCCTGGTGCCGGCAGGGATGTTGAGTTTGTAGAATGGAGTACAACTAGGAGCCACAGAATCAGTATTGACGCTTGCAGATATGGCTATATTCGGAATAACCACTTGCTCGCTGCCTGCTCCGCCGATGCCAATATCCACCAGCCAGAAACAGTCGGTTCTCGCAGTGTTTGCGATGTTACCGAAGGTGAAAAACGCCTCTCGTACATCAAGAGCAGTACTGGCTGTTAGTTGAACCCATGCACCTTTCGCGTTGTCCGTGGCTCCAGGATCAATCGATGTTCCTCCTGAATCAGCGGTACTTGCTCCGGTAGTAGTCAACGTCCCGCCGGAAGGGATATCACTACTTTCGAGGAGGATGCCACATCTAACCATCCGGCTTGCCGATGTGCCTGTAGCCTGCGCTCTCGCAGCAATTCTCGTCCCGGCCGGAATCGGTATCGGTATCCTTGGGTTGAACCCAGAAGAGTTGCCGGCAGCCGAACCTGCGGAAACAGAAAGGTTGGAAGCGATAGTCTGCTCGCTCCCCGCTGCACCTATGCCGATATCGACAAGATAGTCTGATCCCTCAAATAAGTACGGAATCATCACCGTGAAGGCCGCTGCGTCTATCGCCGAAGACGAAGTCAGTTCTACCCACGACCCCTTAGTGTTCGCCGTCAGCGACGGATACACCGCCAGTGGCCGGGCGAGAACGTCATTCCCGACCATGCTGAAAACCTGCGACGTTCCTTTAAGTTGCCAGTCGCCCATTATGTCACCGTAAAGATTCCGCTTGCGGAGAGTTGAATGACAAAGTCATTACCGTCGGTAGCTGTCTTATCTGCCCCACTCTCAAGCTCGCAGTACCTGATAAGCTTCCCGGAGGCGACATGATAAATGACTGCGTACCGAGCGGTAATCGGCCCAACTGAAGCGGTCCAGGAGATATCAGCCGCGTCCCATTTGTCCGTCCCTGACGTATTCGTATACGCTACAGAAGTCAGAGCTGCGCCTCCAGCAGAGTACCCATTCGCCGCGGCGTGCTCGTGAGCAGAGAGATCCGCCCATGTGTCGTCCGTCAAATCTGGCGTGTAGGTACTGAGAAGCAGGGCGCACTTATATACTCCGGCGCCGGCATCGTCGAAATCAACGGTGCCGATCATTCCGTAGTAAGTGCCCTTATTAAATTTGATCCATGCACTTGCCATACATCACCCTCTACGCTGCGCTAGGTTGTGTGACCGCCGCCGCATCCACCGTGACAGTTGCTCCGACAGCAACGCTCAGGCTCGACAGACGAAGTTCTCCAGTACCGACGCCGCAGACACCGTCGAATCGTTCTGCCGTAGTAGAAGCTCCGGTCACATACGCATTCGAGTAATACCTGAACCAGCCGGCAGTTCCGGCCGCAAGGCCTACACCGCTCCAGACCTCGCCAGTCTCTTTGCTCGTCACGCCGGCAGCGGCATCTCCGAGATTCAGGCCGTTAGTGGCCGTCCCGCCTACGAAAGCGCCGGAGGCAACAGTGATCCGGACAAGCTTGGTTCCAGACTCGGCGAGGTCGGCAGTGGCCGGCTGCGAGCCGGAGTAGATCTCAATCACGCCGTTCTTGAAAATCTCGTCGAACGATCCGCCGTTTGCACCTGCGCCGATGATAACTTGGTCGCCAGCGATCTCGGTAGAGAGCGATCCGGCTGGGATCTCGAGGTAGCCAGCAGCAACCGCCGAGACCTTTACTCCGGAAATGTTGTTCAAAGTAGACCCGGCGGCCTTAATGTAGTCACCTGCTATGTAACCTGCATCTACAAACCCGTTGTCAGAGTCAGTAATCCGATCCGCACCATCGGTGCCGGTGCCGTCTTCGAAAGCGAAAGTTATCCCAGTGACGAGCTTGGTCGGGTAGCTGTGCTTGCTCATCATCCCATTTACTGCGCCGGTCGAAAGTCGTGTTGCCATTGTGTATCTCCTTGTTATGCCTGAATAGTTACGATGTACCTATCCCCAACTACGGCTGCGCTGGCATACCGACCCGATGGGAAAATGAGTTTATTGACTGTCTGATTGGTAAATGTTCCATCTTCGCTGCCGGTGCAGATGCCCTGCGGCGTGGTGAAGATAATCTCGTCGGAGGTTGCTCCAATCCTATCTTTCGGACAGACAACGTCCGAACCTTCGATAACTCCAGAGCCGAACTTCAGCACTCTCTTCAACTTCTTCCACTCCGTGCCCTGGTAGAACATGACCTGAGAAGTTGTCCCAACCCACAACCCGTTCGGCGTCGGCCGAAGCATCGTTATCCGGTTGGGGAAGAGTTTCATATCGCCGTGCAGATCAAAGACTCCGTAGAACGATGAAATCGAGGCGAAGACTGCGTTGTCTTTGGCGATGAGCGCACGACTGGCGAACCAGCTTACGAGGTGGCCGGACGGAGGATTTGAGTAAATAGTATTGGGATTTCCCGGCGCAGTAAACGTTCCTTTCTCCCATGTGTAGTCCTTACCTTTGAAGACATACCCTCTCTCGTATCCGTTGAGGTAGTAAATCCTGCCGGCGATTGGGTAGTAGCGCATCCGCGCTCCCGCGGTAAGATCCGTCCGCAGGGCGACCCGGGAGTAGTCCGGGAACATCTGGTAAAGCGTGGTGCCGGCGACGAACAGGCAGGTCTCTCCATCGGAGAAACCACACTGCGAAGCTTCCGCCCGTTTGATCGTTCTTCCGAGTCTTCTCGACGGACGGCCGGAGTTGTCAATATTTACATTGACTGCCTGGGCAAGTTCGGTAACTCCGGTCTTCAGGTCGTAACTTATCCGTACCGGGTCAAGAGCGTTATTCAGCCCGGTTGTCGACTTGAAGAGAGGTATGAACTTTGCTTGCGCCATGTTACGTCCTGTACGCGGGGTCGGACC
>Ga0209319_1000353_pt1 | contig 62926 bp, 61 predicted proteins | sample RifGroE2_FD_184000 | JGI IMG/M metagenome (GOLD analysis project Ga0209319, IMG submission 184000) | Groundwater microbial communities from Rifle, Colorado - Groundwater E2 (SPAdes) (version 2) | ecosystem: Environmental > Aquatic > Deep subsurface > Groundwater | place: Rifle, Colorado, United...
TTGGTAATCGCTGGCGCGTTATATTTATTATTAAATAAGTGCATCGCAGCAAAAATGACGCCGCCAAAAACGATCGCTAATCGACAACCAAAGTATCGGCTAAAAGCAACGAGCCCCCATGAATGACAGGCTAGCTCTTCTGCAAAAACTTGAAAAAAACAACCTAGCGCCCAAGGTAAAATACCCAGCATAATAAGTTTCAATGAACTGACGAACGAAAATTTAGGGTGCTGTGGATACACATACAGTATCCAAACGATAACGGCGGCTATACCCATCGCTAATGGAGATGCGAAAATGATTGGACAAAATTTCAAGATGTAGTAAAACCCCCGAATGGAAAAGATACTGAATTCAAAAGAGCGAATAGAGTTATTAACGCGTCATCGAAAAGAACGAGACGGTCGGATTCGTGATCGAATCAAAGCGGTGCTGGCATATGATGAGGGCTACAGTTATTCTGAAATTGCTCGAATATTATTATTAGATGATGAAACGATTCGTCGTCATATTGATGATTATGTAGGGCAACAAAAGATAAAAACGAATAATGGCGGTAGTGATGGCAAATTAACCGACAAAGAAAAATCCGCTCTTATTGAGCTTCTCAAAGAGAACACCTATTTGCACGTAAAAGACATTTGCGCTTATGTTGAGAAGGTTTTTGATAAAAGATATACCGTGAGCGGGATGACGAAATGGCTTCAGTTAAATGATTTTCGTTATAAGAAACCGCACGGAGTTCCGGCGAAAGCGGATAAAAAGCGGCAAGAAGAATTTATTTCCTATTACCATGAGTTGAAAGAAAAGACACAAGACAAGGAGTCGATTTATTTTGCGGACAGTGTTCATCCCCAGCATCAAACACATTTAGCTTATGGATGGATTTATAAAGGAGTTCGCAAAGAAGTGGCGATGACGGGTCGCCAAAAGAGGCTTAATTTAATTGGCGGCATTTGCTTGGATGGGCATAAAATTGCCTATACCAGCGCTGAAAAAGTAGATGGCGATAGCATTAAGTTATTTTTGAGGCGATTACGGAAAAATCATCACGACAAAGAAAAAATACATGTTGTTTGGGATAACGCGGGTTATCATAGAAGCAAGGACGTTCAAGACTACGCAAAGGAATTATTGATCGAGTTGCATTATTTGCCGCCGTATTCGCCGAATCTGAATCCGATCGAGCGATTATGGAAAATTATGCACGAACAGGTGACTTACAATAAATATTACGAAAAATTCTCGGAATTTACACAAGCAACATTGAATTTTTTTAAACAGATTAGTAGAAAAAAAATTTTATTACGCAATCGAATCACCGATAATTTTCAAACCCTACATTCGCCAATGTTCGCATCTTGAAGTGGAATGGGTATATACTAGACAATAGATAGCCTATCAAAAAATACGATACTGTTTGCTGCGTGATTTTCATTTTGATAGCGCTAACAGAAAAGCCCGTGACTTTTAGCACCATCAATAAAGCAATTCCAATTTCTGCACAAATAATGAGTTGAACAAAAGCCAGCTTTAAATTGAAAGGATCTGCCAAGATAAAAAAATGCCTGAAAAAAATACCCTTTGATATAATCAAATAGCTCGAGATCATCCAAAAAATTAACACTGAGCTCATCACCAGTACGAATAACTTATCCTTCTTGCCCTTTAACGTACAAACTGGCGCTCCCCTGATTGTCTCATTTCGATCCATCTGTCTCTGACTGATCCATTTCACTTTATCCTTCATTCAATAACCCCCATCGTTTTTGGGCATCTCGACGGACGTCCATAAAGATCTTCTGTATAAAACAAAGCATCTCCACGACATCCTCCATCGCAGGAATCCATCCATAAACAATGAGCGCATGCTTCCATATCCGTCATGTTTTTCATTTTGAGCGCTCTGAGCTGAAGCATGGCGGGCGAATATCGCCATAACTCAGTAATATTTCTATCTCTTAACACATTGCCCAGCTTGATCTGCGATAAATTCGTGCAGGGATACATATCACCATAACAATCAATATAAACAAAATTATTGCCCGCGGGACATTGCATAATTTTGCCATTTCTCTTAATTTGCATTTCTTTGCAAGGGAAAATAAACAATTCAGACAAATTAAAGTTGATCTCTGAAAATGTTTTTTTGATGTTCTTAATCAATGCATAAAGCGAACTTTCCTGCTCCTTGGTTAGTCGAAATTGTTCATAAATAGCTTTTGTCCCGAAAGGTCTTAAATCTTGTAGCGTAATATTTCTAATCCCTTGTTCATATAAAAAATAAATGTGATCAAATAAAAGCGGAAAATTGTGTTTTGTCACTGTAATTAATACAACGGTTGGCATATTCGCAGATAATAATTGTCTGATCCCATTCAAAGCTTTCTCGAAAACACCCACACCACGCGTGATGGAATTGATCGATTCATTCGGTGCGTCTAAACTCACGCCGACGATTAATTCGTAGCGCCGTACTTTTTCAATAATTGAAGGTGTAATAGTTGTTCCATTGCTGATAACGGAAATTTTTATCTGGTTCTCATATAATGCGGGCATCAGTTCCCATAGCTCGTTCGTCAGAAAAGCTTCTCCACCAGAAATCGTTAGCTGAAAGATTTTTGCTGCGATGATTTGATTTGCGATATTTTTCAATTGATCACTCGTCAATCCGGAAAAAGTTGAGCCCACTTGGCTCACCTCGGGAAAACAATAAGTGCACCTGAGATTGCATTTGGGTGTAATAGCCCAAAGCGCGACAAAGGGGTTTTGATGACTTTTGATGTTAAACAAACTCGCATTCAGTGCTTTTTTATCACTCGTCTCCATTCCTCGATCCACCGAAAATTCTTCACACCATTGATCCACCCGCACTATCCCATTGTCACTTAGAGTTTTTAACGCTTCAGTATAACGTCTCTCATCAGGAAACCATCCTTCACGAATTTTCTCAACCAAGGACCGCGACAATTTCACCACGGCACTATTGTTTTTATTGAAGATCAACAGACCTTGATCTTCTTCTCTAAAAATCAGCGGTTTTGTAAATGAAACTTTTAAGTGATTCATCCGAATTTTCTCTTAGCATATTTGATTAACTTATCTCTAAATACATAATGATTGGGCCAACAATTACCCTGCTCTTCCCCTAAATCAATTAGCTTAGCGGGACACCCTCCATGGCATATAGGAAGATAGGAACACAGCTGGCATGCTTTAATCTGATAGGGGTCGATGTTTAAAAATTTTTCTTCTCGCTTACGATCTATCTCGGCACCTGAATTGAGATTAAACATAGCTCGCGCAGGAATCGTTGCATCATTTAAGCATTTATATACATTGCCTGATGGATCGATAATGAACGCTTCTTTTATTTGCGCATCACAAGCAAATTTTAATAATTTAGGATATTCGGCGGGCTCTATATTTTCCAGATTTAATTCGCATAACCCTTTTGAAATCGATGCGTAAATCGATCGAATATCGGCTTCATTTAAAAGCGCAGAACAAGTCTGCCCAAAAGTATAGGCGCCTGTCTCTGTATCAATATAGCCAATATCGTATTTACAGCGCGCCAATAACCCTTGTTCGTTTAAATACTTTAGGAGAACAGGGATCGATGCCGCATTTGTTTTATCGGTATTGATTCTAATATAAGAGCGCTCGACAATCGTCACGAGGTGTTTTAAATTTTCAATGATTCTCTTAAAGGAATTCCCACCACCTCTATGCGGTCGCCGTTTATTATGTTCTGCTTCGGGACCATCCAAGGTAACTTGGATCGCGAAAATTGATAGCGCGTCAATCTGTTGTTTGGATACTTGATCTAAAAGATACCCATTGGTTAGCATGGCACTGATATATCGATTATTAAATCGACTGGCAACTGCTTTTAATTTTTTCGTCATTGAAAGCATAGTATCAAGTGCTAACAAAGGTTCTCCGCCAAACCATTTGACATACAGAGCGCCTCGAATGCCTTGCGATAATTTTCGCTCGACAAAGTGAACGATATTTTCCTGTGTCTCTTCGATCATTACGCGCGTATTTTTATGTTGCAATATATCCTCAAAACAATAAGCACATTTAAAATTACACTCGAGCGTAGGTAAAATCGTTAAGACCAATCCGTGATCCTCTTCAAACCGTGACACAAACGATTGCCATTTCAAATCGGATACTTCATCTATATCAGCTTGGACAATAAATCCTTTATCCCTGAGCTTTTTAACCATCGCTTCCGGCAACTGTTTAATTGATTCACTTTGGTTCAGTAGCGTCGCGTGCGATGAATATTGGGTTAAATTTAAAATTAAATGAAACCGACTTTTCGTATTGTAAATAGAATAGATCCCGGCCTTAATTTCATCGACCAAATTAAATTGAGAGTATTTCAAATTCATATCTAAAAATCCGCCTATGTCACCAATTTCTAATTGCTTGCTGCATCGAGCAGCAACGCTTCCAAAGCCGTCAAAGATGTTTGAGCTAGCATCGCATCGGATGAAAGCGAACACGTGCGCTAGAGAGCGCTCAAGTCGAGCAAGAAAATAACGCCTTGCAACCGCTCTCAACCTTCTTTGCCATTCCACAACTCCTATATTCCCAAGAAAGTGGAAATCTAGATTCTGCTGGGATCACTTAATCAAGCAAACCCCTTTGCACACGACAAAAAATAATTTGCTGATCAGCTCATTTTCTCACAATCCATTTTTTGTCGTGTGCAGAGCCCAGACACAAACACCACGACCGCGAAATGACACGATCCTTGATTCAGCTAATGTCATGTCGACTAAAATTTATACTTCAACAAAGAATCCAAACCCGCCGGAATCACACCCAGCAATGCCAGCGCCCACAACGCTGTTAATCGCGGCAGAGTAAATTTCAACGATTTCTTCATTCATAGATGTTTGATTCATAACTTCACCCCTTGTTCAATTTTTTGGATTTCTAAAAAGTGATCCACTTTATTAAAATAACTCGCGTAATACGCTATTTTTATTCTGTTAAACGGCGGATTAGACCAGACTGGATGATTGGCTCACATACCGAACTGACTACACCTTCCAACATCATGACATCCGCCATTTTCTCAACATTATAAATCTCGTTTACACCTCATCGGTCAGTCCGTATGACCCATGCCCGCATCCGCCAGCACCCCAGCCGACAATGTCAGTTTGAGCCGCCAAGTAAACCTCTACCATATCTTCCGATTTATATTGATCATCATTCATAACACACGCTCCTTTAAAAAATTGATTCATTAAGCCTCATTACTAAATCCATAGTTCCCCGACATACATCCGCCAGCACCCCAGCCGACAATATCCGTCTGCGCTGCTGACTGTACCTCGACAATGTCATCTAAGTTATCTTGATCATGATTCATAAAATGTTCTCCTTTGAAATAAAATATAAACGACACGATGTCATAAAAGTGCGCTTTTACAACATCGGCTCACCAGAATAAAAATCATCATAAAAATACTGATGCCTGATTGGTTTTTATTCCTGAGAACTGCGATCATCCAGCAATACCTCCCGTTTTTCTATCCGTAAAAAATGCGCAGATCTAATTCAATTTTCGAGCTCGGTTTATTAAATTTTCTCAATACAACGCCAGCACCGCCCTATGAATTTTTTCCGGATTGCACTCTCCAATAAATTTCCGCCAGCTGCGTCTTGCTGTAGCAATGTAATTTCTTTCTCACGTTGTTGAGATGCGTTTCAACCGTCCGCGCTGATATCGTTAATTGTTTTGCAATCGCTTTGCTCGTCAACCCTCTAGCCACAAAAGACAGGCACTCGATCTCTCTCGATGTAAGAACCTGATTAAAATTTTCTTTCGGTTGAGGCGTTTCAGAAAGCTGTTCAAATTGTTGACATAAGGTCACCAATCGAATCCACAAATTCTGTTCCTGTTTGTTCATTTGCATAACTTAACCTCTTTTAGGAATTAGCTTTCGACTCAAATCAAAATTAAAAATAACCTGAGCTCGGGATAACGGAAGACAAGCAAGTGATTGGATTGGCCTTGTTGTTTTCGCTCATGGATCGGGCTTTGTCATCCCGGCTTGACCGGAATTCAAAGAATAGCCTGAAAACAAGCGGAACCCTGCTCACCTTATTCGATAACGCGCTTTCTTATCCCAAACTCAGATAAAAACAATAATTTTGAACTGAACATTGAACTGAACAAATGAAACGTATATTTACGCGAGATAAACATTATACTTGTCTAAACTCGCGTTACTGGACTCTCGGAAATAGTGATTTGGTTTGCAATCCGAGGATAGCAAACCACCCTACTTTATTTTATTCGCATTTTTTGCGCTAACTGATCTTGCGTTTTTCGGTCAAAAAGCAATTCGACCAGTTGTAAAGCAAATGCTAAGGCCGTACCGGGTCCTTGACTCGTCACACAATGACGATCAACCACAACCGGTGCATCAACATAACTTCCGGCTGGAAATTGCTCGGTAAAATCAGACGCAGGATAACAGGTCGCTTGATAGCCTTGCAAGAGTCCGTGCGGTAAAAAAGTCACGGCAGGTGCCGAACAAATCCCCGCAAAAAAGCGGCCTGAATCTCGCTGTTTTTTCAACAAATCCATCAGCGTTTTTGAATTTTGCAAGTGAATGGCGCCGGGCATACCGCCCGGGCAAGCAATCAAATCGAACATCATCTCAGCACATTCGTCGATGAATCGATCGGCCGTAATTTTCAATCCTCGTGAGGTAATCACTTGCAAAGATGTTTCAACAGAAGCGATCGTTACTGTCGCACCGGCGCGTTTTAAAGTAGAAAAAATACAAACTGTTTCGACTTCTTCACTCCCATTGGCGATCGGTATTAGTACGTTTACTGTCATCGCGCACTCCTTGATGTTTTTAAAAACTCTCTCAACTTGATCGCAGGATCTACTTCACAGTCATCCTGACCCTCCGGCTCGGGCATTCTACCTCGCGTTCATCGCGGCCTATTCGTCGCGCTGAACCCTCAACAAACTCTCACAAATCGCTAAACTTAATTTCGATTGATTCAACGTATAAAAATGAAAATCCGTCACACCCGCTTGTTGTAATCGCCGACATAAATGACTCAGTAATTTAATGCTTAAGTTGCGTCGGGCCATTTCATCTGTTCCTAACGCATCCATACGACTTTTCAACCAAATGGGCAAATCCATCCCGCATGTGCGAGAAAACTTCATCAATCGTTCCCAATTACTGATCGGCATAATACCCGCAATGATCGGTACTGCAACCCCCATTGCTCGACAATCCTCGACAAAATGCAAATACGCTTCCGTATTGAAAAAAAACTGCGTAATTGCCGCCTGCGCGCCAGCCTCTATTTTACCTTTAAAATGGGATAAATCTTCGCTCGACGATTTTGATTCGGGATGAAATTCCGGATAAGCTGCAACTTTAATCTCAAAATGATCACCGGAATGTTCTCGAATAAAAGTCACTAAATCGCTTGCATAGGAAAAGTCACCCGGATTACGCATACCCGAGGGTAAATCACCGCGCAACGCAACAATCTTTTTAATTCCCATCTCGATGTATTCATCTAAAATTCGCGTAATGGTTTCTCGTGTTGAACCAATACACGATAAATGAGGCGCAACAGGCACATCAAAATGATCCCTAAGCGCTTGTACAGTTTGCTTGGTGTTATCACGCGTCGATCCACCGGCCCCGTAGGTCACTGAAAAAAATTCTGGATTTAATGCGGATAATTTCTTGGCGACTGATAGTAATTTCTCAAGTCCTTCGACATCTTGTGGTGGGAAAAATTCAAAGCTTAAGTTGATGGGTGATGAGATCATTATTCTATATCCTTTTTATCTCGACATAAACTGAGCACGAAAAGAAATTTAATTTATTTGAAAAATGTATCATGAATAAGGCGAAAATGGAAATTCGAACTGTCCTCTCTTGAAGATTAATGGCATAACAACCTAACCTGTCCTATCTCTTCGATTTTCTACCATTCCGATCTGCACTTTGTTATTATCTCAAATATGAAAAATTTTATCCGACATCTCTCTAAGCGTGTTTTATTATGCGACGGTGCAACCGGTACGCAATTACAAAAATACCCGCTTGATTTAAAACGCGATTTTTTAGGGTTAGAAAATTGCTCTGAAATTTTAACGCTCACGCGCCCCGATGTAATCACCAATATTCATCGTGATTATTTAGAAGCCGGCGCTGATCTCATCGAAACCAATACATTCGGTGCTAATAAAATAATCCTAAACGAATTTCGCCTGACAGATAAAATTTATGAACTCAATATCACGGCGGCGAAACTCGCGCGACAAATCGCCGACGAATTTTCGACAGTGGAATGGCCTCGATTTGTGGTTGGATCCATTGGGCCGGGCACCAAACTACCGAGCCTGGGTCAAATTACTTACGACGAATTAGTGGATTCTTATGCTGAACAAGTCCGCGGGCTATTAGAGGGTCAAGTCGATTTATTATTGCTCGAAACGCATCAAGATTTACTCACGATTAAAGCCTGCTTGCAAGGCTGCCGCATCGCAAAAAAAGAACGACACGACACTGAAACCCCCATTTTCGTACAATTAACATTAGACCAACACGGCACCACCTTGATCGGCGCGGATATGCCCTGCATTGTCACAACGCTCGCCGCGATGGATGTTGATGGGCTTGGCTTAAATTGCGGATTAGGCCCCGCCGAGATGGCCGAACACGTTCGTTATCTGAGCCAACATTGGAACGGTTTTATTTCCGTTATGCCGAATGCCGGACTCCCTCAATTCATCAATGGTCAAGCGGTTTACCAATTATCGTCCGATCAACTCGCCCAATGGCAGCGCCAATTTGTCGACGAAATGGGCGTCAATTTAATCGGTGGGTGTTGCGGCACGTCCCCTTTGCATATTGCCGCGTTACGAAAAATGCTCGATGCACGATCGGATAAAGCGCCGATAATACGTCATCCTGTTTTTGAGCCCGCAATCAGCTCTTCTTTTACCGCCGTTTCGCTACGACAAGAAAATGCCGTGTTATCGATTGGCGAACGCACCAACGCAAATGGCTCTAAACAATTTCGTGAATTATTATGCGATGAAAACATCGACGGCATGATCGCACTCGCCAAAGAACAAGAAAAAGAAGGCTCACACGCACTCGACATTTGCACAGCGTACGTCGGCCGACCCGAATCGCAAGACATGGTCACTTATTTGTCCGCCTTGCGCAATCAAGTCACGGCTCCTTTGATGATCGACTCGACTGATCCGCACGTGATTGAAAACGCCTTAAAATTACTCGGCGGGAAAAGCGTCATTAACTCGATTCACTTTGAAAGCGGTGAAGAAAAAGCCCGATCAATTTTAAAATTAGCCAAACAGTTTGGCTCGGCCGTTGTCGGATTAGCCATTGATGAAAATGGCATGGCCAAAACTATCGAAGATAAAATCAATATTGCAAAACGTTTATACGATCTTGCCGTCAATCAGTATCAACTCCCTGCACATGATTTGTTTTTTGACCTACTCACTTTCACGATTTGTACTGGTCACGATGACGATCGTGACCATGCCATACATACGTTAAAAGCCGTCGAACAAATGGCTAAACAGTTTCCAACGACACAACTTTTACTCGGTATTTCAAATATTTCTTTTGGATTAAAGCCAGCCGCAAGACGCATTTTAAACTCCGTATTTTTACACCATGCACAAGAGGCCGGGTTAACGGCTGCGATTATTCATGGCAGCAAAATTGTACCGCTGCATCAAATTCCTAAAGTCCAATTACAAGCCGCGCAAAATTTATTATTCAATCGATGGAAAGATGGCAACGATCCCTTGCTCCATTTTATTCAGTTATTTTCCGAACCGGCATCCGTGCCTAATATTACTGAAAAACAATTACCGCTCGAAGCGCGGTTAAAACAACATGTCATCGAAGGAAATAAAAAAAATCTCGAACACACGCTCGAACAGGCACTGCAAATTTATTCGCCGCTCGAGATTATCAATCACTATTTGCTCGACGGCATGAAAACGGTCGGTGAATTATTTGGCCAAGGTCAAACACAATTACCCTTTGTTTTACAGTCCGCTGAAACAATGAAAGCAGCAGTGACTTTTTTAGAAAAAATGATGCCGAATGAGAAAACAGCAGCAAAAGGCACGATGATTCTCGCAACCGTTAAAGGCGATGTACATGATATTGGCAAAAATCTCGTCGACATTATTTTAACGAATAATGGCTATCGCGTGCTCAATCTCGGCATTAAACAACCGATTCAACCGATCATCGACGCCGCCATAGCGCATCAAGCTGATGCAATTGGATTGTCTGGTTTACTTGTCACCTCAACGCATATCATGAAAGAAAACTTACATACTCTACGAGAAGCCGGTATTAAAATACCCGTTATTTTAGGAGGGGCTGCCCTCACGCGTCACTTTGTCGAACAAGATTGTCAAGCGGCTTATCGCGATGCGGCAAAAGTTTATTATGCCCATGATGCATTCGATGCGCTCAAGTGGATGGAGACAATCATCGAAAATTCCTCGCGCTCATCTTAGCCCTGCGGTCTGGATGGGCGGGATTGATGGCTCTTGTCGAGGTGGCGGTGGAATTGGCGGCTTCCGTTCAGAGCATGAAGTCCCGGACCAAATCGTCACTTTAACTAGTACTGCTAATGGCGGGTTAGGCAAAGTTTGAGCAAAATCTACTAACGATTTTGGAGGTTTTGACGGCTTGTCTGATCGAGAATTTTCGGGCAACAAACCGATATCCTGCATTGATTGCATAAGTTATAAACCTTTTATTGTTATTAGTTTGATAAGTTTCCGAAAACATTATTCTATGAAGTGCTTTTTAACAAAAAGCCATCATTGATTAAGGAAATCTAACCGGCATTATAATTGTTTATTTTTCGCTGTCGCCCCTTTAATATGCCGTCTATGAAAAAAAACAACACCTTGACTATCTCCCCCAAACAATTTCAACAAAAAATTCTCACCTGGTTTGAACAGCACGGTCGAAAACAATTACCCTGGCAAAAAAATATCACACCCTATCGCGTATGGATTTCAGAAATCATGTTACAACAAACACAAGTGGCTACCGTTATTGATTATTTCAATCGATTTATCAGCCGTTTCCCAACCGTTGAAATTCTCGCAAGAAGCTCGCTCGATGAAGTATTTTCTTATTGGGCAGGACTGGGCTATTACGCACGAGCTCGCAATTTACATCGAACAGCACAATGGATTCATCAACACAATCAAGATCAATTTCCCGACATACAAGAAGCGCTCGAACAATTGCCCGGTATTGGTCGATCCACAGCGGGTGCCATCCTATCGCTCGGCATGAAAAAACAGGGGGTGATTTTAGATGGCAACGTCAAACGTGTTTTGATTCGCGCGCATAAAATTGAATCGCCCGCGACGGATGCTTCGACCATCAAAAAACTTTGGATACTCGCCGAACAATACACGCCGCATCAAAACATTGAAAAATACAATCAGGCGATGATGGATATCGGCGCATTAATTTGCACTCGAACACAACCAAAATGCACTGAATGCCCGCTGGAAAAATCTTGTCTCGCACATCAAGATCACTGCGAAGAATGGTTACCCATCAAAACTATTAAGAAAAAATTACCCCTCAAAAAAACATTCATGGTCATTGTGCAAAATGATCATCACCAAATTTTATTGGAGAAACGTCCGTCAAAAGGCATTTGGGGTGGATTGTGGTGTTTACCACTATTCGAAAAAATATCATCACTCAAAAAACATTACGAACAAAGCAAAATAAAAAAATGCTCGGCCTTTCGACACACATTCACTCATTTTCATTTAGATATTACGCCCATACTCATTACTTTATCAGAACCCTACACGCTTAAAGAACAGGAGCGTTTTTTTTCGCTATCGGATGCTTTAAAACAAGGCATCCCTCAACCCGTCAAAAAAATTCTCTCAGAAAAAATATTTCCTTAAGTTTATGCTAAAAATCACGACCTATACTGTTTTTATTTATTGATGGAAACCGACAAACCGTAAAATAAAGGCTTGACCGTATAACATAATGGGATATCATTCTTGGCCGCTATTAATAGCATAATGGCGGCCAAGAAAATGTTTTTTTGATGAAGTGCTAGCTTAGCTATGTTCGTCAATAAAGCGATACTAATAATAATATAAAGAGGATAAAACTATGATGACTGTTCAAGAAACATTGCATCAATTAGCTAAAAGTTCGGTAGATTTTACTGTTAATCATCCTGAAGCCGTTGCCGGTGCTGCGGTTGGTGTAGGCTTGATAGTAGCTATAGGCGCCGCCCTCCTTACTTTAAAAGTCGGCTGCCCCCGCTGTTGTTCAGCATTCTTTCACTGCAAAGGGAATAGAAACAATCCGTCAAACGCTGAGATAGCACGTCCTCTAATGGAAACGCCTGAGTTTAAACGATAACATCTGCATATGGGTGGACAGGGACAGCCCCCATCGGCTCTTTAGAAAAGCTATCTGGTGCCTGTCCTGAATTTGGAATTTTTTGTTGATGGGTATATTTTTTACGCTGCGGCGTAAAAATCGAAGCGTAATTTTTCAAAAAAGATTGCTATCTCATGTGTTTTATTATGTGCTGATCCTCTTGTGTAGACCATTTTTAGGTAAATTTAAACCGCTATCCGCGGCTGCTCTCATTGGGGACTGCATAAGCTAGAATTCCGCTTACGAAAATCATGTAGCAGCCATTGCGATAGAGTAACGCGTCCTAGAAATGTTTTTGGAAGTGCATCGACATGGAAAAAAGCGGCGTCTTCAATTTCCTTAGGATCACAAATAACCTCTCCGCTTTCATAATCCGCTTGAAAACCCAAAATTAATTCATTCGGAAATGGCCAGGCCTGACTATTAAAATAACGTAAGTTACCGATTTTGATTCCCGTTTCTTCATAAACTTCACGATGCACGGCTTCTTCAACACTTTCGCCTGGCTCAACAAAACCCGCTAACATGCTATATATCTCTGGCGGGAAATGCGGAGAACGAGCAAGTAAAATTTCCGGGCCTCGTTCAACGGCCACAATAATAACGGGAGAAATTCTGGGATAAAACACTCGCTGACAGAATTGATTCATGCAGGTCCGTCGATATTCATTGGTAGCAACAGACGTTGAAGCCCCGCATTCTCCACAAAATTGATGCGCTCTATCCCACTCCAGGAGTTGACGTGCTTTTCCAGCGATTGCCATGACTTCCATGGGCAACTCAAAATAAAGTTTCTTTAAGTCCATTAACTGCATGTTTTCTGGCAATACTATTTCACTGGGCAGTTCGGCTATGGTGTGTGACAGCCCTATATCCTTGAATTGTAACGCCCTGATGAATTGACAGTTTTGGATAAAAATATTATCCCCTGTTGGGATTTCCATTTGACTGGTTAAAAGTAAGCATTGCCCACTGAAAACAAACCATAATTTTTCTGAATCTACAATGTTATGGTTATTGATCATCCTATAAAATCCTCGCTCGCTTTTTACTTAGCCTATTTTAGCATCATTGAGCGACCGTTTTGTTTAAAAATTTTTTCTAAACAAAAGATGACGATGACAAGCTAGTCACTTACAATTGCAGTATGCTTATTAAAAACACAAATACTGTGGGCATCATCAAACAAATCGATTTAACCAAAATAAGTGCAGCCGATTTTAAACAACGCTTCGTCGGGTGCATTGTTTTAACGCATGATAATAAAATTATCCTGCAGCAACGCGGTGATGATTTTATTACTTTCCCCGGCTACTTGTCCTCATTTGGCGGATGTATCGAAAAAAATGAATCGCCCATACAAGCATTAGCTCGAGAACTAAATGAAGAACTGGGCGCGATTGTTCACGAGCCCGACGTGATTTGCTTAGGCGCGATTACGGAAGCGTTTACAAACCATCAAGAATTGGTCTATGAATACTTTTGGCATGATGCGCACAGAACCATCACCGGCTGTTATGAAGGTGAAGCTAAATATTTCGATACAGTAAAATCTGTTTTTGATGATCCTTCAAAAATCATGGATGATGTGCGTTGGGCATTAAAAGCATGCCAGGCAAAGCGACTACTAAATGAATGAAGAAGGAAACCATTTTATGATTCAAACAACTTCAGAAGAGGAAATCATTGAAATCGTTAACAGAGAAACTACAGCGTGGAATACGCGTGATGCTGAGTTATTGGTTTCTGTTTTTCATCCCGATATGGTGTGGCCATGGCCACCCACTGCAAAAGCGCATGACCCCATGGATTGGGTGTTTATAATGGGACGCTTCAATAAAGAACGCTGGATGAAATTATGGCAAGCGCTATTCGACACGCACACATTGCATCACAACAAACGCGAAATAAAAAAAATAGTGTTCACCGCTGAAAAAGACGGTGCTTTTGCTGTTGTGGATATCGACACGTTATGGATCGACAAACAAGGCAATCATAATCATTGGAAAGGGCGTGTTTGCAAAGTGTACTCAAAGGTAGGACACGAATGGAAAATGACGATGCATACGGGCGTTTTAACTTATTAACGCGCTCTAGAATAAATTCTAACCATAAAGGCATATGCCCCTTAAAATTTATCGGGAGTCATCACAATAATTTCCGTTGAAAGCACCGCGCCAGAAGCCGCGGTCATTAAAAAAGAAGCATGGGCTAAATATTTTATTTTCATCAAGACACCTCAAACACGGTAACATTTTTTATTATCGGTCAGTATAATCCGTATTAAAAATTTGCACACCCAATAATTAAGAGAGAAATCAATGATAAAAAAGTATAAACGCATTAAACTAAGATCATTATTTCACTTTACATCGCAAGCATTCCTATTGATAAATTACACTGAATTAACATGAGGAAAACATGATGCCGTATACTAACATCAATGGCATTGATATTTACTATGAAATGCACGGCCAAGGCGAACCATTGCTATTACTCTCGGGCGCTGGGGGAGATCTCACTTATTGGCAGCCCATTTCAATCAAACTCTCGCAACATAACAAAGTCATATTATTTGATTTTCGTGATGCAGGCAGGTCGGAGCAATCTGATCATCCGTACCACATTGATATTTTGGCACAGGAAACCAAACAATTCCTGGATACGTTATCGATTAAAAAGGTTCATGTATTAGGGCATTCCATGGGTGGGATGGTGGCTCAACAACTTGCTTATCAATTTCCCGAGTTGATAGACAAACTGATTTTATATTCTACCACGACTAAAATGAGGACTATTGGAAAGCTCGCTGTAACTGCAATGACTGAATTAAAACAACAAGAAAAAAATTTCGAGTTGCTTGTTAAAACATTTTCTATGTGGAGTTATAGTAACGATTATCTTTCACAAGAAAATATGATGGGAAATATTATACAAGCGGCAAAAAATCAATTGTATCCACAAACAGCTCAAGGTTATGAAAAACAAATCAAGGCCACTTGTGATTTTGATAGTACACCATGGGTATCAACCATCAAAGCTAACACCTTAATCCTTGCCGGAGCTGATGACTTGCTAACCCCTTTATCTGATGCTACGTTTATAAAAAATGCTATTACAAACAGTCAATTGAAAATCATTAAAAATGTAGCACACTGTGGGCATTTGGAAAAAACAAAACCATTTGTAAAAATTCTAATAGAATTTTTACATCCTCAACTGTAATCATGTTATCCAGCAAAGAATAAAAATAATTTCGAATTTAAAGTTCTACCGCTTGCCGCCTGTCAACGAAAAGCTCCGTCGATGAATGGATAAAATACCGTATTGTTGTATCGCCGCGAAATGCTGTTTTGTTGGATAACCTTTATGCTGCGCAAAACCGTATTGCGGATAGATAACATCATAATCATTCATTTCTAAATCGCGTTTGACTTTTGCGATAATCGAAGCCGCACTAATCGCTGGAATCAAACTATCCCCTTTGATAATCGCTTTGGCTTCACAAGGAAATGAAGGGCAATGATTGCCATCGACTAAGACATAATTCGGCTGAATCGATAAAGCGGCCACTGCACGCTGCATCGCGAGCAAACTCGCTTGCAAAATATTGAGCTGATCAATTTCTTTGACTTCTGCGCGACCATACGCAAAGCATAGCGCTTTTTCTTGGATTTCTTGCGATAAGCGCGTGCGCTGTTTTAATGATAATAGCTTAGAGTCTTTTAGCCCGACAATCGGACGATCGGGGTGTAAAATCACCGCCGCTGTCACAACAGGCCCGGCCAAAGGTCCTCGCCCTACTTCATCAACCCCAGCGATCAATTCATCAAGGCTTGAAGAAATAAATCGTTTCTCGATAGTTTTTTTATATTGAATACTCACAAAGATCCTTCATTTTCTCTCGCGTTCATCACATTTGTCTGAATTCCACGGGGATATTTTTAATCTGCAATGCTCAGCAATGCCAGAACCACTTGCACAGCCTGTTCGCTTGCGTTGCACCGTAGCGATTGATGTAATGCCAAAAATTTTTGTTTTAGCGCTTCTGTTTTTTCAACATTCTGTAGGTAATCTAACAAAATCGGTGCCATATGCTCGGCTGTCACTTCTTTTTGCAGAAATTCAGGCACTAGTTTTTCTCCTGCAATTAAATTAGGCAGCGAAAAATATTTAATATGAACCAGCAATCGCGCCAAGAAATAGCTCAAGGGCGCAATACGATACGCAACCACCATCGGACATTGGCATAACATCGCTTCTAAAGAAGCAGTGCCGGAAGCTAATAAAACAGCATCCGCTGCTGCCATGATTTCACGAGAATTACCACTATAAATGCGAATAGACAGTCGAGGGGCGACACGATTAAGCAAAATTCTAAATTGTTTTTCACGCTGTTCATTGGCCATGACGGTCACAATTTGCAATGCTGGTACTTGCTGTAAACACGCTTGTGCCGTTTGCAAAAACGGCGGCACCAATCGCTCTAATTCCATTTCACGGCTACCTGGTAAGATCGCCAATACTTTGGCCTGACTATCTAATCCTAATTTTTTCCTAATCGCGACGCGATCAACTTCCAAAGGAATTTCATCGGCTAAAGGGTGTCCCACAAATTTTACAGGAAGATCGTAGCGCTGATAAAATGCTTTTTCGAAAGGGAACAATACGAGCATCAAATCAACTGCTTTTTTAATCGTTCGAATGCGTCCTCGTCGCCATGCCCAAACAGAGGGACTGACGTAATGCACCGTCTTGATGCCGTGCTGCTTTAATTTTTTCTCTAGTGTTAAATTAAAATCCGGCGCATCAATCCCAATAAAAACATCCGGGGGATTTTGAATGAAGTGCTGATATATATTTTTTCGGATCGATAAAATTTCGGGCAATCGTTTGATAGGCTCAATCAATCCCATCACCGACAAACGCTCGGTAGGATATAATGCCAGGCAACCCGCTGCAACCATACGAGGCCCTGCAATGCCTTCGATCTGCGCATCGGGATACTGCTTTCTAAGCGACTGAATAAATGACGCGCCTAAAATATCACCGGAATCTTCGCCCGCAACGATGCCAATTTTGAGCGGCGCTTGGGCAGTAATTCCCGTGCTAGATGCGCGTGAATTACTGCCTTGATTTATAGCTTCGCGCGAAGTAAATTCGCACGAGCTACCAAGGGGGAGAATCGCGATTCTCCCCCTTGGAAAACCCCCATCGCGCAAGGAATACATGCTATCTCCTCGTTTTGATACGGTTTTTAGTGTGGGGATTGCTGACGATTGTATTTTATCATCGACAAATACCATGTTTAGCTGTTTTGAGTATATCAATAAACAATTGAATTTCTGGGCATTCTGCTACGAGCGGCTCGAGATGCGTCACCGCTTCTTCCGCTGTATACCCTTGTCGATAAGCAATACGATAGGCTTGTTTTAAATAGCTACGGAACGCGGGACTAAAGCCTCGTCGCTTCAATCCTTCCACATTTAAACCAAAAGGTTTTGCAAAGGCGCCCGAAACACGTGTAAAAGGTAACACATCTTTTTCTACCAATGCACCCGAAGCGATAAAACTATGAACGCCAAGACGGCAAAATTGATAAATTGCAGCAAATCCACCTAAAATCACATAATCGTCAACCGTCACATGTCCCGCAAGCGTGGCATTATTCGCGAAAATAGTCTGATTACCGATAACACAATCGTGCGCAATATGAACATAGGCCATCAATAAATTATAGTCGCCGATTTTAGTGATCCCTTTATCCTGCGCTGTTCCGCGATTGATCGTACAGCATTCTCGAATCACGTTGTAATCGCCAATCTCCAGTAATGTATCTTCGCCTTGGTATTTTTTATCCTGAGGGTCTTCTCCAACAGAAGCAAATTGATAAATTTTATTATGTGCGCCGATTTTCGTTCGGCCTCGAATAACCGCATGCGGTCCTATCCACGTGCCTTTACCAATTTCAACATTTTCACCAATAAACGAAAAGGGACCAACGGTCACTCCTTCAGCGATTTTTGCAGAAGGATGAATCGCAGCTCTCGAATCTATTGATGATTCAGAAAATGAATCGCTTTGCGATGATTTGTTATTATTCATTGCTATTAAAATCTCTATCTAAAAATTAATCCCAATCAATTATTCATTGCTGCGAATGCTCATCAAATCGGCTGAGCAAGCCACATCCCCATCTACGCTCGCAACACCATGTGCTTTCAAAATTGATTTCCTTGCTTTGGTGATTTCAACTTCCAAACGAAGTTGATCACCGGGACGAACAATCCTTTTAAATCGTGCATTATCAATACCTGCAAAATAATAAAGCGGGCTTTGAGAGGGATCTTCCTGACTACCTACAAAAGCCAAAATCACGGATGCTTGCGCGAGTGCTTCTAACATCAAAACGCCTGGCATCACCGGTTCAGTGGGGAAATGTCCAACAAAAAATGGTTCGTTAATCGTGATATTTTTTATCGCTACAATGGATTTCCCAGGATCTAATTCCAATACGCGATCGACTAATAAAAAAGGGGGTCGATGCGGCATATATTTAAATATATCTCGGGTTTCCATTATGAAAGGTTTATTTGTCATGGGGTTTTTCTCCTGTTCCTTTTTCATTGATTTTTTTTTCCAGCGCAATCAATCGTCGCATATATTCATCTAAGCTGCGAAAGCGCGCCATATTCTTTTTCCAATCGGCATATTCCAATTGCCCAATGCCTGAAGCATAGACTTTACCGGGTATTTTGAGTGAATTCATGACCGTCGTTTCAGCACATAACGTCACGCGATCAGCAATTTCAACATGACCTGCAATCCCAACTCGAGCACCCAACAAACAGTTTTTCCCGATTTTTGTACTGCCAGCAAGACCTGAGCAACCAGCCACGATCGTATTTTCTCCAATTTGGCAGTTATGCCCTACTTGAATTTGATTATCCAATTTGACACCTCGGCCTAAAATCGTATCTTCTAAAGCACCCCGATCGACTGTCGTTGACGCCCCAATCTCAACGTCATCTTCCACAATGACTGTTCCGAGTTGAGGGATTTTATGCCATTGCCCTTCATGAGGGGCAAAACCAAATCCATCAGCCCCAATAACAGCACCACTGTGAATGATGACACGATGATGAATTTGCACGCCATAATAGATCGTGACGTTAGCCCAAATCAAGCAATCATCACCCACTCGAACATCCTGTCCAATCACACTACCCGCTCGAATCTGCGTTCTTTTACCAACAATAACACGGTCTTCCAGTGTGACATGCGCGCCAATCGATGCAGTGGGATCAATTTGGCAATCTTTTCCAATCACAGCCGTCGGATGAATACCCGCGGCCGCCGTAATTTTCGGCGCAAATACATGGGCAATCGTCGCATAGGCAAAGTAAGGGCTTTTCACAATCAACGCATCACAAGGGCAATGCGATCGATCGGCGACAGATAAAATCACGGCTGAAGCTTTTGTTGAGCCTAAATAAGACCGATACTTAGGATTATCGAGGAAAGTAATATCTCCTGGTTTTGCGGCCTGCAACGTGGAAATACCTGTAATAAGACGCGTAGAATCGCCTTCGACCTGCGCGTCAATAATCTTCGCTATCTCTCCTAACGTCATTGGCTTCATATGATACACCCTTCGTCTTTTGGTTTTCGGCTTTGTTAGCATCGTCGTTCACAACAGTCATGTATGACTAAATACACGCCTGTTGTTCTCTCCTCGCCGCCTCGCCGAGAAACCAAAATACTCGGGGCCATCGCCATCGGTGTTAACCCTGAAAACCTATTCGCGAGGAGTATAACTCTATTTATGAAAATGCTTTCTGAACTTCAGCGGTCATATCCAATCCATCGACCGAATAAACAACTGCGCTCTTATCAATAACCAATGTTATATTATGTTTTTCAGCAACGCCTTTTACAACCGTGGTAATTTGAGCCAACAAATCCTGCATTTCTTTTTGTTGAGCATTCATAACATTTTGCTGAAAAGTCTGTGACTTTTGAGTCAGATCTTGTTGAATTTTATCAATTTGAGCTTGCAAATCCGCTTTATCTTTCGCTTGCATCACAGCGCCATTCCGATTCAACTTGTCTATTAACTGTTGCATTTGATCTTGTGAAGATTTTAATTCATTTTGTTGCGGTGAAAATTCTTTTCGTAATTTCTCACTCGCTGCATTCACTTTGGGAGACTGTTGTAAAATCTGTTGAACATCAACAATCCCGACGCTAACCGCCGGAGCGGCGCCATAACTCACACCACAAAACAGGGCACTGATCAAACTGATTGCGATTAATAACTTTCTCATCTTGTCTTTTCCTCTCTCATTATCGATTACGACCGCATTCCGACCACTATAAAGAACTACCAATATTAAATTGGAAATATTCTGATTGATCCGAATCTCTCTCACGAATAGGTGTTGCCAAACTAAAGTTTAATAAAGCAAGTGGGCTTCGCCAATCCACTTCAACACCCGTTGAATACCTCAACTCATTGAGTTTTATACCGTCTTGATGATTTTCTTTCGGTGTGCTAAACACATCCCCTTCATCCATAAAAATACTGGTTCTGACCGTATCTCCAAACGGATTGGGGAAGATCAATGCCTGCGTGCCAACAGCTTTGATGTTACCGCCTAATGGATTATTTTGAGAATCTAAAGGCCCGATTGTATTGCCTTCATAACCTCGAACAGATCCAATACCGCCTGCAAAAAAGTTTTTAAAGAAGGGTAATTTCCCGCCATAGTTACCATACCCGTTCGCATAACCCAAATCGAATTTGAGGTTGCCAATATAATCTTGGTAGATTGGATGATAAAAATTAACGGTGTCTTCTAAAGTATAATACTCCAACGTCTGACCCCCTGCCGGTGCAGAAGCCATCACATTGAGTGTTTGCAACATGCCTTCGGTTGGAAATAAATAGCGGTCTAATCCCTGATAAGTCCACCCACTGTTTAAGTCAAATTCATTAAATTTGCGATGATGCTGATTCGTAAAACGGAGTAACTCGACCGAAGGGTTATTGCCTAACTGTAACATGGTGTTTTCATATCCATAACCAAATTGCAATGAGTTATTTAAAGAAACAGGCCAATTGTATCCCACTGACAAACCATAATCGTTGGTTACATAATCAGCAATATTCGCCTCTTCAGAATTGGAATGCGTCGTATAGGCACTAATCGTTCGTCCAATCCCTGATGCGGTATAATAAGGATTATAATAGTTGACACTCAGTTCTGTTGAAGGACGGCTGTACATAAAGCTCAAGTTCAACGAATTACCCGTACCAAATAAATTGCGCTGTTGAACACTGGCGTTAAACATTAATTTATTCAAAACCGAATAACCCACACCACCTTGCAATTCGGCTGAAGGAGATTCTGCCACTTTATAGTTAACATCCACTTGATCAGAAGACCCTGGCACGGGTTGTGTGGTGACATCCGCTTGAGAAATATAAGGCAGTAGTAATAAAGAACGTTTTGAATCTTCTAATTTCTGCGTCGATAAAACGCCTCCTTCGACCTGCTGCACTTCTCGACGTAATACATCATCATTGGTACGATAATTTTCGGAAAAGGTAATGTGATGCACATAAACCCGAGAACCTGGTATAATGTTAAAATTCAAAAATATAGTATGATGCAGATCATCAATGCGAGGAATGGCTTCAACATTAGCATTCGAATAGCCCTTATTCCCTAGTAATTGAGAAATTCGTTTACTGGCTTCGAGAACATCTTGTCGCGAAAAAATCTGTCCTTTTTTTAACAAAACAGCTTGATTTAATTGGGCATTCGTTAAAACGGAATGTCCCGTAAAGGTATATCCGGAAACCGTATATTGCCCACCTTCCGTAATTCGAATCGTGATATACACTTGCTTTCGATCGGGAGAAATAGAGACCTGAGACGTTTCAATATTAAATTTAATATACCCGCGATTCATATAATAAGAGCGTAACGTTTCCAAGTCGGCAACCAATTTTTCTCGTGAATATTGATCGTTATGCGAATAGAACGTGAATAATCCTGATGGGGTTAATTTAAATTGGTTCAACAATTCTGTTTCACTAAACGCATTATTGCCAATAATTTTAATTTTCTTGATTTTTGTCGCTTGCCCTTCAGAAATAGCAACTGCAATAAAAACACGGTGATCAGGCTGTGGTGTCGTTGTAATGTCAACCTGGGCATTATATTTGCCAAGCGAAAAGTACTCGCCTTCAAGTGAGTCTTTGACTTGTTCTAAGGCGGATGGATTGAAAACATCGCCTTCATAAAAGTGGAGTTTTTTTAATGCCTCTATAAATTGCTTGGTTGAAATAGCGCTATTACCCGTAATCGTTACCTGGCCAATAATTGGTCGCTGAACAACTGCCACAACAAGCGTCGTACCGTCATGGGATAAACGAACATCATCAAAAAAACCGGTTTTATATAATGCGGCAATAATTTCTCGGCTCTGCTGCATATTAAACTGATCGCCCGCTTTAACGGGGATATAGCTCAGTACGGTTTCTTGCGACAACCCCTGCAATCCATCGATACGAATATGATTGATTAAAAAATCGCCCGGCACGGCGTATAAAACACTACAGAAAACAATTGTCAGAACAAAAAGAATTATTTTTTTTATGGTCATGGAATGGTTCATTCTGTCTCATGGGCTCATTTAAAATTTTCGGTATCATACGCGAAAATTTAGTATAAAAACAGTGTTTTTAGCCTCGAATTAAAAACGCAACCCCAGCCAAAAACAGGCCCCTAAAAAAATGGGCGCTGCGGCCATTAAACTGTCGAGACGATCCAATAATCCGCCATGTCCGGGGAAAATAGCCCCGCTGTCTTTTAATCTGGCCTGACGTTTTAATTGACTTTCAAATAAATCGCCTACCACAGAAAATAAGGTCGTCAAAAAAGATAACAATAAAATTTGCGGCCACTGAGGCGGCGGTATTTTGAGAGTAATGGCGCCCAATAAACCGACCAATAACGCCGATAGCACACCACCGTAAAGCCCTTCCCATGTTTTTTTAGGGCTAATATGCGGCGCTAATCGATGCTTCCCGAATCCTTTCCCAACAAAATAAGCGCCCGTATCCGAAATCCAAATAAGGCATAATAAAAACAAAAGCACCGCTATACCATTTTGCGCTAATCGAATCATATTTAAAGCGATCCAGGCAGGCGTCAACGTCAATAAGCCCATTAAGGCTTTAAGCCAAAACTGATTTAACAGATTACGATGATATCGCTCCTCTGCCACTAAGTTAAGCAACACGACAACCCACCAAATAATCGCCACGGTTAACAGGCCTACGGTATGAAAATAGATTGCCGCATAAAAAGAAAGCGCGATGACGACCACGTATAAAATCCGATAACGATATCGCGTAATTTGTATCAGACGACTCCACTCCCATGCTGCATAAAGAAATAAAATCGTGGTGGCGATCATAAAAGCTTTAATGGGCAAATAAAGTAACAGTGCGAGCGCGACGATAAGCAAAATAATACCGGTTATGAGTCGATGTTTGAGCATCAGGTGTAGCTCCTTTTGAGGATTGAGGGACATTGTGCCGCTTTGCGATCGTTTATTTTATTGATTTTTGTATTATTCTGTTGCTTCATCTCGATTACTCTTTCACTTTCCCAAACCGCCGTTTTCGATGCGCATAAGTCGCTAAGGCTTCTACAAAAGTTTGTTCATTAAAATCCGGCCATAAGATATCGGTGAAATACAATTCCGTATAGGCCAATTGCCATAGAAAAAAATTACTGATACGGATTTCACCGCTTGTCCGAATAAATAAATCGGGAGCGGGTAAATCAGATAAAGACAGGTAACGAGCAAATGTCGTTTCATCAATGGACTCTGGCTTTAAAGTTCCCGCCTCTACTTCGCGAGCCAGTAATTGGGCTGCTTGAACAATATCCCATCGCCCGCCATAATTCGCAGCAAACACGAAATTGAGCCCTGTATGATGACGGGATTTTTCCTCCGCATCAGTCATATACTTTTGCAAAGTCCGACTAAATCGCGTTCGATCACCTATCACTCGAAAAACAACATTACGTTTTGCCAATTTGGGAATTTGCTCTTTTAACCCCTTTAAAAATAGCTTCATCAAGGCATCCACTTCAGATTCTGGTCTCAACCAATTTTCGCTACTAAAGGCAAATACACTTAACACTTCAATTCCCACGGCCTGCGCAACATCTATTATTTTCTCAACAACTTTAGCGCCCGCGCGATGACCTGCGGCCCTAGATTTACCCTGCTGTGATGCCCAACGACCATTACCGTCCATAACAATCGCAACATGGCGAGGAATTTTACCCAGCGATGCAATAGACTCCGATAATGAAAAGGCCTGTTGGCTTTTTTTCAAGGTAGTGCCCCTTATATATGTCTATTTTTTACGGGTCAGCGCATAACAGCGCTTATACTTCCATCAATTCGCGCTCTTTTGCCGATAATAATTTCTCTGCTTCTTGAATGTACTTATCCGTCAATTTTTGAATCTGCTCTTCAACGCGACGTTCATCATCTTCCGAGATTTTCTTTTCTTTTAGTAACTCTTTCACTTTCGCATTAGCATCTCGTCGAACATTGCGAACAGATACGCGCGAATTTTCAGTTTCTGTTTTAACAATTTTAATCAATTCTTTACGTCGTTCCTCATTGAGTGGCGGCATAGGCACTCGAACCACATCACCCATCGAAACAGGATTGAGCCCTAAATTTGCTTGTAAAATGGCTTTTTCAATAGCGGGAATCATTTTTTTATCCCATGGGGTAATAACCAACGATCGCGCATCAGCAGCCGATACGGTTGCCACTTGACTTACGGGCATATCGGAACCATAACAAGACACCTTAATATGATCTAATAAACTGGGATGTGCCCGCCCTGTTCGAATTTTAACAAGCTCCGCTTTGAGCGCCTCGACGCTTTTCTGCATATGCGATTCTGCTGTTTTCCGAATCATATCTATCATCGTTTATCTCCTTTGATTTAATTAACTGACGACTAAAGTCCCGTCGTCAGCGCCTAAGATAATTCTTTTTAAAATGCCTTTTGGCGTCATATCAAAAACACGAATAGGCATCTCATGCGCCTGACATAAACAAATGGCCGTTAAATCCATCACACCCAATCGTTTATCTAACACTTCTTGATAACTGAGCCGATGATAACGCTTTGCGGTCTTATCCTTTTTGGGATCGGCAGAATAAACGCCATCGACTTTTGTCGCTTTCAAAATAATATCGGCTTTAATTTCAATCCCTCTTAAACTAGCCGCTGAATCGGTCGAAAATAAGGGGTTTCCAGTCCCCCCCGCAAAAATCACAATATGTTTTGTTTCGAGATATTGAATCGCCCGACAACGGTCATAAGACTCAGCGATCGAGGGAATAGCTAAGGAAGACATCAACACAGCTGGTGTTTTCTGGCTTAAAAACACATCTCTTAGCACAAGCCCGTTCATGACGGTGGCCATCATACCCATATGATCGCAAGTGACTCGATCAATACCGGTTTTCGTGAGCGATGCGCCTCTTAAAAAATTGCCGCCGCCCACAACAATACCCACTTCCACACCCAAATGCACAATCTCGGCGATCGGCTGAATTAAAGCGGATAAGGCTTTTAATTCAACGCCAGATGAACCTTCTCCCGATAAGGCTTCTCCACTCACTTTCAACAAAATGCGCTTGAAAACAGGTTTTTGATTCGTTGTCATAGAACCTCTTCTTTTTATATCATATCGGACAAATGCTCTTTACTTAACAAAAAATAAACTGACTGTAACTATCCTTATGGAACGCTTCTGCTTCGCGCAGGAAGCACTTCGCCCATGACACTGATCTGGATTCCAAATCATTTTGCATATCCGCGCACAAAATTTTCGGAATGACAGAAGAGCCATCTTACCCTCCTCTTTCAATCGTCTTTTATGTCGACTGATTGACCTGCGCCATCACTTCCGTCGCAAAATCAGCTTTCGTTTTATCGATCCCTTCGCCCAATTCAAAGCGAATAAAAGCATCGACCATCGCTTGATTTTTCTTTAATAACGCTTCTATCGTTAGATCCGGGTCTTTAACAAAGGGCTGCCCTAACAAGCTCACTTCTTTTAGAAACTTAGATAAGCGTCCTTCAACCATTTTATCCACAATATTGGCAGGTTTTCCGCTTTCTGAAGCTTGTGCGCGATAAATTTCTTTCTCTTTGGCAATCACTTGAGGATCTACTTGATCAGGCGATACGACAAGCGGTTTTGAAGCAGCAATATGCATCGCAATGTCCTTCGCTAAGGAAGCATCTTCTCCTTTCGATAAAGCCACTAAAACACCAATTTTATTTCCATGGGTGTAAGCGCCAATTTGGCCTGTCGTTTTCATTAAAGCAATTCTGCGCACGTGAACATTTTCGCCGATTTTAACAATCAGGTCCTGACGAACTTGCTCGACTGTTTTATCGCCACAAGAAATATTCGCCAACTGCTGAACATCATCAATACGGTGTGTTAAAGCAAGATCTGCGACCCATTCAGCAAAAGATTGAAAATTCGTATCGCGCGCCACAAAATCTGTTTCGCAGTTCACTTCTAACATAACCGCGAATTTTCCTTGATCAGCCGTTTTGATTTTAATAATACCTTCAGCCGCAACACGATCGGCTTTTTTAGCCGCTTTTGCCATACCTTTCTTGCGCAAAATATCTGTTGCCATAGCTAAATCGCCAGCGGCTTCTTCTAATGCTTTTTTGCAATCCATCATGCCACAATCGGTCATCTTACGTAACTCGGCGACTTGCGCTGCTGTAATAGACATAAGTAAAGTACTCCTTCAATTGGATCAACGATAAATAGCTCTGCTGCGACAAAATAAAAGATCTGTCGAGCAGGCGTTTCTTATTTTTGCGAAGGCGGCTCACCTTTTGCGAAAGTGAGCCGTGCTCTTCTCATTCAATAAATTACGCTTATTCTTCTACCTTTTTAGGCTCAGCGCTGGCATGGTCAAGATCTGAAAAAGCTGTTTCAGACACTTCCACAAACTCATCAGAAGTATTTGTATCAGCTGATACAAACCCGCCACTGGCTTTGCCTTCCAGAATACATTTGACCGCTAAGTCTAGATATAAGCGAATGGCTCGGGAAGCATCATCATTGCCAGGAATTAAATAATCAACCCAGGTAGGATCGTTATTGGTATCAACAACGCCAACGACAGGAATACGAAGTTTTTTCGCTTCTTGAATCGCAATTTTCTCATGGCCAATATCGATCACAAAAATCACATCGGGCAAACCACCCATTTTCTTAATGCCGCCCAAACTTTTTTCTAATTTCTCTTTTTCTCTCGTTAAATTTAAAATTTCTTTTTTCGTCAAACTACCAAAAGCGTTTTTTTCAAACTGACTTTCTAGTTCTTTCAATCGGCGAATGGAATGGCGAACCGTTTTATAATTGGTAAGCATGCCGCCCAACCAGCGGTCTTGCACATAAAACATTCCGCAACTTTCTGCCGCGGCCTTAAGGGGTTCGCTAGCAGCTGCCTTTGTTCCAACAAATAAAATTTTACCTTTACGCGCCGCCACACTCCCTAAAAAACTCATCGCCTCTTCTAATAAAGGCAGTGTCTTTTCAAGATTAATGATATGGATTCGATCACGCGTGCCGTAAATATAAGGCGCCATCTTGGGATTCCAATATCGCGTCTGATGACCGTAATGAACGCCTGCCGTAAGCAATTCTGTCATTGTTACAAGTGACATATTTTTTCTCCTAACTACTGGGTTTAACCTCCTTATACCCCGTGATTCAATCTATAACTTTTTTATAGACACCCGAACCCCGTGACGGTATAAGTGCGGACCTAATTATCATTTTTATGGAGTCCTAAAGAGAGAAACCAGTTCTCTATTAAACTCCAAATGAAATAAAATCTCGCAAAATGCGAGGGGTGCTTTATATCATAGTTTGATTTAGTCGACAATAACATAACGAAGAGAATAGCTTTTGCGATAATCAAAAATAGCTATTTTGTATAAAGGTAAAGGATATCAGATGAACATCTCCATCAAGACGCCGGAAGAAATTGTCAAAATGCGCGCTGTAGGGCGCTTAGCTGCGGAAGTTCTCGAAATGATCGAGCCCCATATTAAAGTCGGCGTAACAACAGAAACGCTCGACCAGTTATGTCACGATTATATTGTCAACCATCAAAAAGCTATCCCTGCCCCTCTGAACTACAAGGGTTATCCTAAAAGTATTTGCGCCTCCATCAATCATCAAATTTGTCATGGCATTCCCGGTCCTCGTAAGTTAAAAAATGGAGATATCATCAATTTAGATATTACTGTCACCAAAGAAGGTTACTATGGTGATACCAGTAAAATGTTTTTGGTCGGTAAACCTTCTATTTTAGCCGAACGACTCGTTCATATTACCTATCAATGTTTATTGACTGCCATGATGAAAGTAAAACCGGGTGCCTTTACCGGCGATTTGGGCGCCACGATTCAGGAACTCGCAGAAACCAATCGGTTCTCTGTTGTTCGAGAATATTGTGGGCATGGGATTGGTAAACATTTTCATGAGCCTCCTAACATTTTGCACTATGGCACTGCCGGCACCGGCCATCGTTTGCAGCCCGGCATGATTTTTACAATTGAACCCATGATCAATGCCGGCAAAAAAAACATCAAACTCCTACCTGATGGCTGGACAGCCGTCACAAAAGATCACAGCTTATCGGCACAATGGGAGCATACACTCCTCGTCACAGAAACCGGTTGTGAAGTACTCACCCTTCGACATGAGGAAATTGAGTTGGCTAAACAATATCATTTCGACTCTATTTTATTGCATACCTAAACCGGCCCATTTATACCGTTTTATTTTTTGCGATGAAATTGAAATATGAATTTTTCACCGATGGATACAGCGTAATTTCAAAAATTATCATTTTTCAGTAGTACAAAAAATATCTAAAAGCATTAAAAAAACACTAGATTTCCCAAAAAAAATTGGCTATTCTCCTCTTCATCCGTTCAATGATTGGATGGATGATGTAAATTTTAAGGTTAAATAAAAGAGGACTCTTTGATATGAGAAAGATTATTTTAGCAACAGCCTTGTTAGCAAGCGGTTCAGTGTTTGCGGCTGGTATGCCTATGTCAACCATGCAACCCGTTGCAACTCCATCTATCGTGGGGTGGTATATTGGTGCTGGCGTAATTGACCCAGGCATGTGGAATCAGAAAAATTTCGCCAGCATTCATGGTACTTCTGGTTCTTGGAAACAAGATAATTTCCCATTCGGCGCTACAGCGTTTGCGGGTTATCGCTTGTCCCAATATTTCGGTGCAGAATTAAATTATTCTTGGTTACGCGCATTGAAATACAGAAATCAGAGCAATCATACGCAATCGTATGAATACAGCCAAAATAACGCTGTGTTTGCTGATGGTTATGCTTATTATCCTGTTATGGATAACTTCGAAGTCTATGCTAAAGGCGGCCCAGGTTATGTGCATGGCGTAGGCAAACCAAAGAACTTAGCTGATAACTCACAAGACACCAACAACACCATGGGTGTTGATGTTGGTGCGGGTATTGGTTGGCATTATAACAGCTTCGGTCTTCGAGCCGGTTACACGCGTTATATTATCCATACGCCAGTATCTAGCCCAGATGTTGATATCGCTAATAAACTTGAATTGTCAGCCTTATATTATTTCGGCTAATATTCAATTTAAAAAAAACACCGGCTTCTGCCGGTGTTTTTTTTTATATTGAAAATAAACCACCTATGATAAGAATTTTATTTCTCATTCTCCTGACATTATTTTTAATATTACAATATACTTTGTGGTTTGGTAATGGCAGTGTCATAACCGCCTGGAATCTAAAACATCGCATCGATAAACAAGCACAAATTAATGAACAATTTTACAAGCGCAATCTCAAGCTCACCAATCAAATCAAGCAGCTTAAAACCGGCAAAAATATTGCTGAGACCCTAGCTAGAGAGCGCATGGGTCTCGTTAAAGCCGATGAAACGTATTATCAAATCACCAATACCCCATTAAAAGAAGGGATCGATCATGAAAATTCTGCTCAGCAATGACGACGGCTATCAAGCCATCGGAATTAAATTATTAGAAAAAACCTTGAGTGAATTTGCAGAGATCATCGTTGTCGCGCCCGATCGTAATCGCAGCGGTGCGAGCAATTCATTAACACTGGACAATCCCTTGCGTTTATCTCAAATACAATCTCATGTCTATGCGGTGAATGGAACGCCTACAGATTGCGTCCATTTAGCCGTCACCGGCTTATTAGACGAACTGCCCGACATGGTTGTTTCCGGCATCAATCACGGACAAAACATGGGCGATGATGTGCTGTACTCCGGCACGGTAGCCGCTGCCATTGAAGGACGCTATTTAGGCTTACCTTCTATCGCTATCTCTTTAGCCGAAAAATCCACTCATTACGAAACAGCCGCACATGTTGCAAAAGAGCTTGTATTAAAAGTCAAACAAGGTCATTTACCCGCTAATACCATTTTAAATGTTAACGTCCCTGATGTCCCCTTATGCGAATTAGGCAAATATGAAATTACCCGATTAGGCAAACGCCACCGCGCACAAGAATCGATTAAGCAAATTGACCCCAGAGGACGCCCTCTGTATTGGATCGGATTGCCGGGAGAAGAAGCAGACGCAGGTATCGGCACTGATTTTTATGCCGTTCACCGCGGCAATGTTTCTATTACACCGATTGAGCTGGATTGGACTAATTATAAAGCGTTCGATCATGTCACTCCATGGGTTCAAGAGTTGAATGAAATACTCTCAGAAAGAAAATAAATTTTGCTTTTCCTCTCATCGATTACGGCATTATGCTTGCCTGATATTTTTATTCTTATGCAGTTGCGCCACCTACCACACACAAGCACCTGTCCACGATATCGATACGTATAAAGTAGGTAATACACTTTTTTGTCGCATACAGAATGGAGACACCCTCTATGCAGTCGCCTGGCGATATGAGTTAGATTATCGGACACTCATTCAATTGAATCAGCTAACGCCTCCTTATGCGCTGCACGCGGGTCAAAGCTTACGACTTAATGGTGAAACGCCTTCTGTCCCTCAAACTATTTATAAAACTCCATTAAAATCCACACTTCTCCCTAAAACGAATGAAAAAAAACAAGCTCCATTTCCGAATAGAATAACCTGCTGGAAATGGCCGGCACGAGGGAAAATCATCCAATCTTTTTCATCACGTAACAAAGGAATTAACCTCAGCAGCGTCTACCAAGCGCCGATTTATGCCGCAGCGGACGGAGAAGTGGTTTATGCGGGAAATGGTTTAAAACGATACGGTCACTTAGTCATCATCAAACATAATGATAGTTATCTTTCTGCCTATGCTTTTAATGATCAACTATTCGTGAGAGAAAACGAAAGCGTTAAAGCGGGACAGCGTATTGCAACGATGGGGAAAACTCCCGCGGGGAAAATTCAACTTCATTTTGAAATCCGGAAAAATGGAAAACCCATCGACCCGCTGAGTTTATTGCAGTAACCTAAATTCCCAATAAGATTTATCTGAACTCTGCATGAATGATTTTTCGGGCTTTTTCAAAACTCAGTGGTTTTTCAAGTATTTGTTGAATTCCTGCCGCTTCGCTGTGTTGTCTTTCTTCCGCTGATACATAAGCGCTTAAAGCAATCAAACGCGAGGATTGCTGCTGTGCTTGTAATCCTGCGACGATGTGATGCGCTAAAAGATAACCATCCATATCAGGTAATCCTAAATCAATCAAAATAATCTGAAAAGAGCGTTGCCGAATCAAAGCAAGCGCAGTCATCCCATCATTTGCAGACACGACACAGCAACCCAATGACCCCAATATTTTTGTCGCCACTTTTTGAGCAATAAGATCATCTTCAATGAGTAAAATATCCATGGCATTCACCGCCTCTTTAATCTTAACTAACCTGAGTTCGGGATAACGGAAGACAAACAAGAGATTGGTTGGCCTTAGTTTATTTTCGCTCATGAGTCGGGCTTTGTCATCCCGCGGCTTGACCGCGGGATCCAGAAAGCAGCTGAAAAAACGGAACCCTGCGCACCTTGTTCGATAACGCGTCGCGCTTAATCAACATCCCTGTCTTCGGCGCGCTCAAATGAATTCCATTCATTTGCCGCTATCTCACTTCGGTGCTCGGGGCCCTCCTCAATTTTCGCGAAAACAAACTAAGGCCAATCCAATCACGGTCCAAATGACCTGCTTTCTTATCTCGAACTCAGGTTAACTAAGCAGGTATCCATACAAACCAAGTCGTCCCTTTACGCCATTGACTAACGCAGTCAATTTTTCCTTTCAAACTATGGATCAGTTGCTTAACTATATTTAATCCCAAACCACTGCCATCCAACGAACAAGCACCTTTTTCTTCTAAAAAGGCCTGAATATGTCGATGCGCATTAACGCTCATCCCTCGTCCGTTATCTCGCAAAACAAAAGTCATCCCTTCTGTTTTTGATTTTTTTATTTGTAGATGAATGCAGCCGCCCGGTTGAGTGAATTTAATGGCGTTATCCAATAAGTTGGCCAATACAATATTCAATCGATAACGATCTACCGTGATGTAATCCGGTAAATTTTTATCATAAGATAATTTAAAGGTTAACGTTTTCGACCGCATGGTTGCCGCCTCTAATTTTACTACGCCCTGAATAAAATCTTTCAGATTAAATGCTTGCGTCATCGAGGTCGATATTAATTTTAGAGGCGTTTGGTTATTTCGTTTTTTACGTTCACACTGACAATAATCCAATAGCGCTTGCACAGAACATAAAATATCAGTCAAATACTCCCGTTTTTCAGGTGCTGTTTCTTCGTGCAACAATAGTTCGGTTAGTCCATATATCCCTGTCAACGGTGTGCGCATATCATGGATAATCTGGCGTATAGAATCGATATTTATCTCTTCTACGAGATTTTTCTTATGACCTATCATACCCATCGCTCCTGTTTCCAGTCTCGGACAATATAACGATTATTTTTCCCTGAATAATCGTAAAGATTCCTGTGCAATCATCAATTCCTCGTTCGTAGGAATAACATGAATAGATAATCGGCTATCTTTGTTATGAATTTCTGATGCATGATTGATGTTTTTTTCAGGATCTAGTTTTGCACCAAGCCAAGCGGTACGCGCGCAAATTTTTTCGCGCACCAGCGCAGAATTTTCACCAATACCAGCCGTAAACACTAATCCATCCAATCCTTGCAATTCAGCGGCGAGCATGCCAATCCAAGCGGCTGTTTTATAAGCGAAAACATCTATTGCCAGTTTTGCATCAGGCAAATGAGAGTTTTCCAGGTCTCGCATATCCGCACTGATTCCACCGGACAACCCTAATAATCCAGATTCTTTATATAACAGCTGGCTCAGCTCTTTATGGCCCATTTTATGAACATCCATCAAATACAATAATACCCCTGGGTCAACATTCCCGCATCGCGTCCCCATCGGTAATCCATCGAGCGCTGAAAAACTGAGTGTCGTCGCAACACTTTTTCGCTGATGCACCGCACACATACTAGCGCCTGCACCCAAATGAGCAATGATAATTTTCCCTTCACGTTTTTCTTCAGGCAAATAGCGATCAAACTGAGAAACCACATAGGCATAAGATAGCCCATGGAATCCATAACGACGCACGCCCTCTTCATGAAGATGCTTAGGAAGCGCAAAATGTTGAGACACTTCATTGCAAGTTGTATGAAAAGAAGTATCAAAGCAAAACACTTGAAACAAAGTGGGATTAATCTCATGCAAAATAGAATAACCCTTTAAATTATAGGGTTGATGCAAAGGTGCTAATGGATTAAATTGCTCAACGAAAGCATACACCTCTGGGTTGATTACCACTGACGTACGATATTTTGTCCCACCATGAATCAACCGATGTCCTGCTGCAACAATTTCTAAATTATGTTGAGAAAGCCAGTCTAAAATATCGCGTATCGCTCTTTCATAAGGATCCGTGTGATGACTATTATTAGATAAAGCCAACAGGTCAATAGAGATTTTTTTATCCTGCGCACTGCTTTTAACATGCAAAACCGGTTTTTTGAGAACATTATCAACAAAGCCTGCATAAAGTTTTTGAAGCGTATTGTTTTCAATAGAAAAAACAGCAAATTTAATACTGGAGGAACCTGCATTTAACGTTAAAATCGCTTTCATTATCATACTCCTGTTTATTATTCGCATTATCTGCACATTATCAACGAGCGCGCATTATTCTGCAATAGGAGAAAATTATGGGGTAAGATTAAATTTTCAAGCATAGGGATCGTTGGCCGATCAATCAAAACATGTTCGCCAATAAAAAAATCAGAGGTTGATTTCAAATCAGTAAAGATGGCCTCATTGAGGTTTTTCCCGCGCTGAACTCGAGATAAACTTTACGAAACGATGCGATCATTTCCTATTCTGCTCATAGTGCGCTATAAATTTCGCCAACACGCAAGAACCAACTCGTGATTCAGCGGTCGAAGCACGACTAACCACAATGACAGGGACTTTAGCACCGAGTGCGACGCCATAACAAGTAGCGTTTGCACAATGCTCAAGCACTTTAACCGCAATATTGCCTGAATCTAAATCCGGAAAAATAAGCACATCAGGATCACCAGCAACTGACGATGAAAGCTTTTTCGCTGCCGCAGCTTCTGTTGAAATCGCCGCATCAAATTGCAAAGGCCCAGCCAAAATGCCCCCTTGAATTTCACCTCGAGAGGCCATTTTGCCTAATTCCGCACAATCAAGTGAGGAAGAGACTTTTTCTGATGGCACATCGACTGAAGAAAGCAGTGCGACTTTTGGCAATTTAATACCCAACGTTATGGCAAAATTGATGGCATTTTGCACGATATCTTTTTTTTCTGTAATCGACGGCTTGATATTGAACGCCACATCGGAGCAAATCAATAATTTATGATAAGAAGGAATATCGACTAACATACCATGCGTCATGCGCCGATCGGTACGCAACCCCCCTTCTCGGCTAACAATCTTAGCCATAAAAGTTTCTGTATGTAAATTTCCTTTCATCAATGCATTGAGCAACCCTTCTTTCGCCATTTCAACTGCTTTGGTTGCCGCCTCTTCTTCGGAATTAACAGTAACGCATTGATAAGCAGAAATATCTTCACCCAATTTTTTGGCCGTCTCATTTATTTTATCAGGCCGCCCAATAAAAACAGGCGTAATTACCTTTTGCTCAGCCGCTACGAGTGCAGCTTTTAATGTTTCAACATCCTCAGGACAAACAATACCCATTTTAAACTGGATACCATCAGGCGCTCGCGAAAACAGCGCTTTCATTTTTTCCATTTGATAATTCCTCTCAACTCTTTTTATCGCGCTCGCTTGTTAATGACTGTCATTGCGAGACACGTCGTGTCGAAGCAATCCAGTCTCCCGTCATCCCGCGGCTTGACCGCGGGATCCAGTTTTGATTCTGCTTCGGCGCTCACGCTCCTTGCAATGACGGCAGATAGTCTTCTTCCTTAATCCTTACTTCCCTTCCGCTAATTTCTCATAATACGCACGTCGTCGATCTACGTCTTTTTGCGCTTCTGCCATTAAGCGTTTCGCTTCTTCCGGGTGCGTACGCTCCAACACTCTAAATCGATTTTCGCTTTCCGCAAACTGAGTCAACGAAATGGACGGTTTTTCGCAATCAAGCTGCAAGGGATTCAGCCCTTCTTTCACGCGATCCGGATTGTAACGATACAAAGGCCAATACCCACTCTTCACCGCTAATATCTCACGCTCAGCAACGGTACGCATATCAATTCCATGCGCAATACAAGGCGCATAAGCAATGATTAGTGCAGGACCGTTATAAGCATCCGCCTCTTTAAAGGCTTTGATCGCTTGCGCTGGATTTGCCGCTAAAGAAATGGAAGCAACATACGCACTACCATAAGTCATCGCCATCAATCCTAAATCTTTCTTCGCCGTTTTCTTCCCTTCCATCGCAAATTTCACAACAGCACCACGAGAAGAGGCTTTTGACGCTTGTCCACCCGTATTGGAATAGACTTCTGTGTCTAAAACAAGAATATTAATTTTCTTATTTGACGCAATCACGTGATCTAATCCGCCAAAACCAATATCATAAGCCCAGCCATCTCCGCCTAACGCCCAAATGCTATGCTTAACAAGAAAATCTGCAATCGAATACAAAATTTTCGCTTCGGGCTCTTTCATGGCTTGCAATCGCGATTTCAATTCGATGATACGTTTACGTTGTAAATGAATCGCCTGATCCGTCTCTTGTTCTGCTTCTAAAATTTCAGTGAAAAAATTATCCTGACAGAAAGGCATCAGTTTTTTTAACAAGTGTTTTGCATAGTCTTTAAGTTTTTCTTCGCTCAGTGCAAAACCAAAAGCGAACTCCGCATTATCTTCAAACAACGAGCCGGAATAAGCAGGACCATACCCTTCGTTGTTAACAACCCAAGGATTGGTGGGCAGCATGCTGCCGTAAACGAGCGCGCATCCGCAAGCGGTCCCAACGATCATCCGATCACCAAACAATTGGCTCAACATTTTGACATAGGGCGCCTCGCCACAACCACTGCAAGCACCACAGAATTCAAACATCGGTTGAACGTATTGAAGTCCCGGCAATGTCGATGTATTGACCTCCATTTTTTCCAAGTACGGCAGTGTTTCGAAAAACTCAACATTTTGCTTTTTATTTTCAAGTACAGGCTCTTTTTTCTCCATAGATAAAGCTTTTCCTTTCACCGGGCAAGCACGGACACATAGCTCGCAACCCATACAATCTTCAGGATGAATTTGTAGAATAAAATGTTTACCCTCTGCATTTTTTCCACGCAAGGCTGCTTTTTTAAATCCAGTGGGTGCATTAGCCAAAGCTTCCGTCGTCCCTTGCTTCACACGAATCACACTATGTGGGCAGGTAAGCACGCAACGTCCACATTGAATACACGTTTCCGGATTCCACACTGGAATCTCTGATGCGATACTGCGTTTTTCCCATTGCGTCGTCTGCGAGGGAAATGTGCCATCACAGGGAATAGCGCTCACCGGCAAATCATCCCCCTTTTCAATCATCATTTTAGCGATCACGTCCCGAACAAACGCGGGCGCTTTATCGCTCACGGCCGCGGGAATTCCTTTTTGACTCGTCACGGTGGTTGGCACTTCGACCTTAAATAAATTCGCAATCGATTGATCCACCGCCGCAAAATTTTTCTTAAGCACTTCTTCGCCCTTCACGGCATAAGTTTTACGAATGGATTCTTTAATCGCTTCAATTGCTTTTTCTTTAGGGATGATATTCGACAAAGCAAAAAAACAAGTTTGCATGATCGTATTGATGCGATTTCCCATCCCCGTTTCTTTCGCCACACGAACGGCATCAATCACATAAAATGAAATTTGTTTATCAATAATCGTTTGCTGAATAACGCGCGGCAAATGATTCCAAACTTCCGTTCGATCATACGTGCTATTCAATAAGAAAGTTGCATGCGGCGCCGCTAATTCCAATACATTACTTTTTTCGACAAATTGATACTGATGACAGCCAATAAAAGTCGCTTGATTGATTAAATAGGCTGATCGAATTTTACGGGGACCAAAACGCAAATGCGACGTCGTTTTAGACCCTGATTTTTTCGAGTCATAAACAAAATAAGCTTGCACATCGTAATCGGTCAACTCGCCAATAATTTTAATCGTGTTTTTGTTCGCTCCAACTGTGCCATCTGCACCCAATCCATAAAACAGGGCGCGAACCACATCGTCCGACTCAATATCGTAATGCGCATCATAGGATAAATGCGTATGACACACGTCATCGACAATACCAATCGTAAAATGATTTTTTGGATGCTCTTTTTTGGCTTCATCGAAAATCGCTTTAACCATGGCTGGTGTAAATTCTTTACTGGAAATACCATATCGCCCGCCAACAATCGTCGGCAAGTGTTTTAATTCACCCGATTGATACGCTTCCAAGATCGGCAAAGATAATTCCTGATGCAAAGGCTCGCCGCTTGAACCCGGCTCTTTGGTCCGATCAAGGATGACGAGCGTTTTGCAAGATTTCGGCAGCACTTTCAATAAGTATTGTTGGGAGAAAGGTCGAAATAATCGGATATTTAATAACCCCACTTTTTCGCCTTTTTCGACCAGATGCGCTACTGTTTCATAAACCGTACCAACTCCTGAACCCATCAACACGATAATACGCTCAGCTTCTGGATGACCAAAATATTCAATCGGCTCGTAATGTCGGCCCGTTATTTTCTCAAATTTTCGCATGAGCTCACTCATGATATCCGGTGTCGCATTATAATAACGACTCACCGATTCTCTCGCTTGAAAGAAAATATCGGCGTTTTCAACCGCGCCACGAATGAAAGGATTTTCAGAGCTTAATCGTCTGGCACGATGCTCCGCAATCCATTCATCATCAATCATCGCCCGGATTTGCTCATCCGATAAATACTCAATTTTACTTACTTCATGACTGGTTCTAAATCCATCAAAAAAATGCAAAAATGGAACATGCGATTGCAAACTGGCTGCCTGGGCAATCAGCGCCATATCGTGCGCCTCTTGCACGTTCGCCGAAGCCAACAAAGCAAACCCTGTACTGCGCGTAGACATCGCATCGGAATGATCGCAATAAATAGACATCGCCTGTGTCGCAACGGATCGGGCCGCAACATGAATCACCGTAGGTGAAAGTTCTCCGGCAATCTTAAACATGTTCGGAATCATCAACAACAACCCTTGAGAGGCGGTGAACGTTGTGCTGAGCGCTCCTGTCTGAATCGCGCCGTGCAATGCGCCCACAGCCCCTGCCTCACTCTGCATTTCAACAACCATTGGCACGATGCCCCAAGCATTTTTCATCCCTTTTGCCGCCCAGGCATCAGCATATTCACCCATATTCGAAGCGGGTGTAATCGGATAGATCGCACAAATTTCATTCGTCCGATAACCGATGTTAGCCGCAGCCTCGTTGCCATCCATTGTTTTATAAGTGACTTCTGTATTGATTGAGATCATAGTGCTTTCCACCTTTGATTGTTAAGATTTGGTCGTTTCTAATTAGGTTACATTATAGCTGAAGATATAAAATCACGCTGGCAAAATAGGGGGCAAAGAAAATTCACCCCCTCAACTAAACGATCATTACCTTTCACTATAAATGCTTTTCAATCGACCCACGTCGGCAATCCGTTTTTCGGCCATATGCGCTGCCGCAGCTGCTGTCGTGATTTTTTCTTTTTCAGCAATATCGAAGATACGCAAAAGTGTATTATAAATGTCGCTGGTCAATGCCCAAGCATTCTCAGCACCGCCACCGGCGATTTCTGAATACACATTGATCAAACCACCCGCATTGATCACGTAATCCGGTGCATACAAGATTTTACGGTTTTCAAGCTCGGCACTATGCTTACTTTCGTCTTTTAACTGATTATTCGCGGCGCCTGCAATGACGGTACATTTCAACATTGAGATGGTTTTGTCGTTAACGGTTGCACCTAAAGCACAAGGCGCATAAACATCCGCATCGGCTTTATAAATATCTTCCCCTTGCACGACGGTGGCACCAAATTCTTTGGCAACACGCGCCGTTGCTTCGGGATTAATATCAGCAACAATCAACTGAGCACCTGCCTCGTGTAATTCTTTACATAGGTGGTAACCTACATTGCCAATACCTTCAACAGCGACTTTAATCCCTTTCAAGCTATCTTTTCCAAGCCGTTTTTTGACCGCGGCTTTCAGACCCATAAACACACCATGTGCTGTCACCGGGGAAGGATCGCCTGAGCCACCTAAATACGCTGGAATACCCACCACGTTTTCAGTTTCTTCTCGAATCCATGTCATAAATTTTGGAGAAGTACCCACATCTTCAGCCGTAATATAACGTCCACCTAATCCGTTAATGAATCGTCCGAACGCTCGAAAAAGTGCTTCAGAAGCGATTTCTTTTGGGTCACCAATAATAACGGATTTACCCCCACCTAAATTTAAGCCCGCTACTGCCGCTTTATAGGTCATACCGCGAGATAATCTCAAAGCATCAACAACCGCATCTCTTTCATTTTTATAAGGATACATGCGACAACCACCCAATGCGGGGCCCAATGCCGTATTATGGATAGCAATAATGGCTTTCAATCCGGAGGGTTTATCATGACAATAGACCACTTTTTCGTGTCCCGTTGCATCAATAAGTTCAAATATACCCTGGTCGTTCATGGCGATTCTCCTTCTTATAGTTTGAGTGAGTCGAATTAAAAAGGTCACCGGACAATCATCATATTATTTGGTACCTTATTTAACGGGCGGTAGTTTAATGCGCGAGGTTATCAATTGCTAGTAATAAAATGTGTTTTTTTCTGCATTGATTGTTGCAAAAAACCTTGAATTCGATAATGATTAACGGCGATTGGTAATATTGTTTTTAATTCATTGATCTTACTAATTGTGTTCAGTTTCCAAATGCCAAACAATGCTCACTTTTGAGGATTGTTTTGGTCATTAGAATTATAACGTAAAATCACGAGGTGACTGATGAATGCTACCGCTATTGAAAAATTGAAACAACCGCCTGTCTTTAAGTTATCCTGCCTAACCGTTATGTGCGAACGGTTTGGATTTTATACACTCACATTTTTTATTGTGCTTTATGCTAAAAATATTTTTGGCATGTCGGATGCCAATGCCTTCATTTTATTTGGTATATTTTCAGCACTCGCTTATCTCACTACAGCGGCTGGTGGGTATTTAGCTGATAACGTGTTAGGCATTCGTCGCTGTTTAGTTGTTGGACTATTCCTCGAAGCGACAGGGCTCACCTTGTTATCAATTCCGCACCGAATCCTATTTCCTATTTCACTCGCCTTGATTATCGTCGGTGTCGGTCTATTTAAAACAGCGCCAACTCATTTGTTAGGACGCAGTTACGAGGAAAATGATTCCCGCATTGATAGTGGGTTTACCTGGTATTATATGTGTATTAATATCGGCTCGCTCACTTCGTCCATATTAATCGCGATACTTCAAAAACTGTATGGATATAACGTCGCCTTTCTCGTCGGCGGGCTAGGCCTCTTTTGTGGGTTGATATTTTATTTTGCATTACGGCGTACTGCCGTCGAAGCGGACTCAGAAGTCGGCCGATTAAAACTTCCTGCTATACGAGGCATTAAAGTTGCATTGATGATTTTAGCGGGTATTGCCTTGAGTATTTTTCTCATTTCTCATGCAAAAATGGCAGATATTTTCCTGGTGATTGCGACTTTGGGATTATTTGCCTATTTTCTATTTGAAATTCTTCGTAGCCCAAAAATAGAACGATTTAAAATTATTGCCTGTTTAGCTTTGATTGCCATGGGACTCATCTTTTTTATCCTCTATCAACAAGCTTATACTTCTATTGTGCTATTCGTGAATCGTAGCGTTGATCGACACCTGTTCGGCGTTGAAATTCCAACGGTCTGTTTCTTTGGATTAAACGCATTTTGGGTGATTGCATTAGGCCCTGTTTTAGCCTCGTTCTATACTTATCTCAATAATCGGGGTGGCGATTGGCCCATTACCATAAAATTCCCCTTGGGACTGCTCATCACCAGTGGCTGCTTCTGGGCTTTAGTGCTCGGCGCTTATTTCGCAAACAACGCTTCGCTCATTGCACCAGGATGGATGGTACTGGCTTATTTTCTCTATACGCTAGGTGAGATGTTAGTCAGCGCGCTGGGTGTTGCTATGGTCACCCATATTGCGCCCAAACGCATGTATGGTGTTATGATGGGCACCTGGTTTGTCGTTGGCATGTCTTTAGCCTCCGCTTTAAGCGGTGTTTTTGCCGGTATAGCCAACGTTCCAGAGACAGTACAAGATCCCGCCGCCATCCTGCATATTTATAGCATGGCCTTTACGAAAATTGGTGTTGCAAGTACTATTCTGGCGTTATTGTGCTTTGTTGTAGGCCCCTACATCAAGCGCATGTCAGAAGTAAAAGAATAACATTCACTCTCATAAAAAAGCATGCCCTCGCATGCTTTTTTTATTCCTATTATAAAGGAAACAAACGATGTCTATTGAAGCATCCATTCGAAAAATCGCTGAACGGTTCGAATCGGCTAATTTATTTTATGGGCATGGAACCGACAACGCTTTCGATGAAGCCGCTGCGCTTGTTTTTCACGTGTTAAATTTACCTTTTGATATTGATCAAGCAACGCTTGATCAGGCTATCATCACAACAATGCAACAACAACGCATTCAAGAACTCGTTCAAATCCGCATTAAAACCAGAAAGCCGCTGTCCTATCTCATCCAAACCGCTTATTTTGCTGGGCTTCCTTTTTATGTCGATGAGCGAGTGATCGTCCCTCGATCTCCTTTCGCTGAACTAATCGAAAATCAATTTGAACCGTGGGTTCAACCTGATCGCATCAAGCATATTTTAGATTTATGCACGGGGAGTGGATGCATGGCGATTGCCTGCGCAAAATATTTTCCGGATGCGGAGGTTGATGCAATCGATGTATGCCAAGACGCTTTAGCGGTTGCCGCGATTAATATCAAAAAACATGAAGTCGAAAATCAAGTTCATCTATTTCAGTCTAATTTGTTTGATGCGCTCCCCCATAAAAAACGATATGACCTCATTATCAGCAACCCTCCTTATGTTAGCCAACAAGAAATGCAGCAACTTCCTAAAGAATATTTGCATGAACCTTCGCTCGCTTTAGCGGCAGGGAAAGAAGGTCTCGATATCGTCAATCGCATTTTACGGGAAGCCGATCATTTTCTCTCAGAAAATGGCACCCTTTTCGTTGAAGTAGGAAATACGCAAGAGATACTCGAAAAACACTATCCGCTTATTCCCTTTACTTGGTTAACTCTTGACAGAGGTGGCGATGGTATTTTTCTGCTTTCAAAAAAAGAACTCACTCGCTACGCGGGATCTTTTAAAAATTTAGACAAATAAACCGCTTGACCCAAAGCAAAAAGAAAAGTCAAACTCAACAGACCAAATAATTTAAAATTGACCCAAATCGATGTGCTGTAGTGATAAGCAACGTATAGATTTAACGCACCAGTCAGCACAAAAAACAGACACCAACTCATATTCATACGACGCCAAACAAGATCGGGCGCGGTAATTTTTTTTTCCATCATGTGCTGAATCATTGGTTTTTTCATCACCCATTGACTCCCTAAAAATATCGCCGCAAATAACCAATTCACGACCGTCGGCTTCCACTTAATAAACAAGGGATTTCGAGACAGTATTGTTGCAGTGCCCAGCAATAAAATGACACAACAAGTAACCACCTGTAAAGGCTCGAATTTTTTATATCGGTAGCGGTAAATCATCATCTGCAGAAAAGAAATAACCATCGCGGCACCCGTAGCCGCATAAATACCGACTATCTTGTAGACAACAAAAAAAACAATAATGGGAATGAAATCGTAAAATACTTGCACAAACTGAGTCCTTGCTGCTTAATTTTCAAGAAGCGCACTATAACATCAATTTTTTTACTTTAGAATCTCCTTCCCTTTTTCATCAGGACCGTTTCATCATGAGGAGTCGATAAGAAAAGATAAAAATAGGTCCCGTTCCTTCCTATCGTCATCCCGGTGATCAAGCTCGTTATAATGATAGTCACAATCGGAAACAGCGCGCTCTGTGCAATGGGTGAGGATACCGCCCGCAAATAATTGATCATATATTCAACAACAAATATACCCATAATTAAAAGCAATATCGTCCAGTCACCTGGCACCTCAATTAACCACTTTTGTTTATTAACGCGCACCGTCTTTTTCCCGACATGTAAGCGTCCCAGGTAAACGCCTGCTAAAATCCCAACCAACCAATAGGCCAATGTCATAGGAACCGAGCGGAAAAGATGAAAAAGATGTCCAAGAGATAATACCAAAAATATTAGTGGCAACAGAATTAACCGCGCTGGATTCATCGTGCGCGTGTAGCACCGCTTGATACCTAAATAGAGCATCACAAAAAACAAAATGATAACCCAAGTCGGCGTATTGCTCAGAATATTTAGCATCAGTCACCTCGATTTTTTAGTCAATCTATATTTTTTAAGGCCCATCACAGGGTTTATTGCCAAGTGAAGCCGATCATGAAATAGATAGGATCCTTTTGCAAGGATAACCCTTCTTCAAGCACAATTAAACTCGATTTTTAGTATGATTTACGCTAGCATAATCGCTTATTATTTATAAAAAATTTATAAAAACCCAAAGGGAATAACACATGAATTTGAATTATTTAGACTTTGAACAATCTATTGCTGAACTTGAATCAAAAGTCGCTGAATTACGCGCTTTAGGTGAAACTAACAATTTAGATATTCAAAAAGAAATCTCACAACTTGAAGAAAAAAACCGCCAACTCACTAAATCTATTTTCGCACACCTAAAAACGATGCAAATAGTACAGGTAGCGCGCCATCCGATGCGCCCTTATACGCTCGATTATATTGAAAGAATGTTTACGGAATTTGATGAACTCCATGGCGATCGCCATATCAGCAAAGGACCCTCTATTATTGGTGGCGTTGCTCGTTTGGATGGAAAACCGGTTATCGTGTTAGGACATCAAAAAGGTCGAAAAACACAAGAAAAATTGGAACGAAATTTTGGCATGCCTCATCCCGAGGATTATCGCAAAACACAGCGTCTAATGACAATGGCCGAAAAATTTCATTTACCGGTGCTCACTTTTATTGATACGGCCGGTGCTTATCCAGGATTGGGCGGAGAAGAGCGCAATCAAAGCGAGGCGATTGCGCGCAATTTATCGCTCATGTCTCAACTAAAAACACCGATTATTTGTACGATCGTCGGCGAAGGGGGATCCGGCGGCGCCATTGCGCTCGGCGTTGGCGACCGTTTGCTCATGCTGCAATACAGCGTTTATTCTGTGATTTCTCCCGAAGGATGTGCTTCTATTCTATGGAAAAATACGGAGAAAACGGAAGAAGCCGCTGAGGCCCTAGGCATTACAGCAACCCGATTAAAAAAATTAGGATTCATTGATCAAGTTATCGAAGAGCCTTTGGGCGGCGCACACCGTAACTACGATGAAATGGCCGCAAAAATAAAGCGTGTTTTAATCGACCAACTCGCTGTGCTAGAAAAAACGCCATTGCATCAACTACTCCGAGATCGCTATCAGCGATTGATGAACTATGGAATAAAAGATGCCTCATGATTTCAACTCCATTATTATTCAAACATTAACTGCTTTTTTGCCGGATATTTCCAACGCTAACAAGATTTATATTGCTTATAGTGGTGGCGTTGACTCGCACGTTTTACTGCACGCATTAACGACATTACGCAATCAACATCCCTTTAACTTACACGCGATTCACATTCATCATGGACTATTACCTCAAGCCGATGAATGGGCGCAACATGGCGAAAAAATATGTGCAGAAAACAAAATCGCTTACACAAGCATTTCTGTAACCGTGCAACTCGAGAAAGGATGCAGTCTTGAAGAAGCCGCCAGAACAGCACGCTATCAAGCCTTGGCCAATTTACTCAACGAAGATGATTTGCTGTTTGTAGCACATCATCAAGATGATCAAGCGGAAACTTGTCTCCTGCATTGTCTCAGAGGATCGGGTCCTCGAGGATTGGCCGCTATGCCGATGAAAGCCTCTTTTTCAAAAGGATTTTTGATTCGACCTTTTTTAGCGATCTCCCGTCAAGTTATTTTAAATTATGCGCATCAACATCAACTCTGCTGGATTGAGGATGAGAGTAATCATGACACTCGTTTTTCGAGAAACTTCTTACGCTACCGCGTCATACCCTTATTAAAAGAACGATGGCCTGCTGTCGGCCACAGTTTAATGCAAGTCGCCTCTCATGCCGCTGAAGCGGAAGTCTTATTACAAACACTGGCTGAAATAGATTTTAAACAAACGTATCAAAGCACAACGAATACGCTATCCATTGATCAATTAAACCAACTTTCTTTTATCCGTCAAAAAAATCTGCTGCGATATTGGTTTTATAAAAAAAAAATGCGCATGCCTTCGACGCAACAGCTCGAACAAATCATCCGGAGCGTTATCCATGCTAAACAAGATGCAACGCCTCATCTACATTGGAAAAATAACGAGATACGTCGCTATCAAAATCAGTTGTATTTAAATACGACATTAACCCCCATGAATCCCACTGTAATTATCCCCTGGCTTGATTATCGAACACCACTTGTACTACCTAACTCATTAGGGACGCTAACAACGGAAATAAAAATCGGAGAAGGAATCAATCCAGAAAAAATACAATCCATGACGATACGTTTTCGACAGGGGGGCGAAACCTGTAAATTACCTTATCGAACAACCACGCATTCGCTCAAAAAGTTATTTCAAGCATGGAAAATGCCGCCTTGGCAGCGCACCTATTTTCCGCTAATTTATATCGAAGAAGAATTGGCCGCTATTCCAAACTATACAGTCTGCCGAGATTTTTTACTTACGGATAAAAAAAAGACCGGTATAACGATTTGTTATCACCGGCCCAATCAAAACAAATAGTTTGCACTGTTTGTCTTTAGGAATTATTTTTCCGTATGGTGGCAACAGCAACCATTGCTTTTCCAAATGTAATTAATCAAAGCGCCAACTGCCAAGATAGGAATCATGATATCAAAAAAGTTGGTAATCATAATCACTGGTTTCAACGCTGTTTGAGGGAGCACCAGGCCCAACACTGCCAGAGCAATCGCGCCGACAACCACTAAGAAGCAAAACAATTTACGTAACATATTTCAATCTCCAAGAAGTTAATTAATCCGTAACGCTTAATATTACGAGCAACTTTAGATTACGCGGAGATCTTGCGAGAGTCAAATTGAATTTTGTGATTATTTCTGTTTTATCAGGGGTATTGCCGCCTGTAAATGCCCACAAAATGATTGACGTCTTTTAAGATTACAGTATGCTAACCGCTTTAGGAGAGGTGGCTGAGTGGTCGATAGCGGCGGTCTTGAAAACCGTTGAGCTCTCACGAGCTCCGGGGGTTCGAATCCCTCCCTCTCCGCCAGCCTGGTCCCAACAGGCTATTATGTAACACTTTTAGAGAAGAGCCCGTATGATAAAGATCATGATTGTTGATGATCATCGGCTAGTTCGAAAAGGAATTTCAAGTCTCCTAGCTAATGCATCTGATATTTCCGTTGTCGGTGAAGCAGAAAGCGGTGAAGAAGCTATTCAAGCAGCTAAAGAACATCGACCTCATGTCATTCTCATGGATTTGCAAATGCAGGGTATCGGGGGACTAGAGGCAACAAAAAAATTATTACGCATCTTTCCTCATTTGAAAATTTTGGTTGTAACCGTTTGCGAAAATGATATCTTCCCATCCCGTTTATTAGATGCCGGTGCTTCAGGCTATATCACTAAAAATGCCAGCGCAGAGGAAATTGTATTGGCAATCCGGGAAGTGTATCAGGGTAAATGCTACATTTGCACGAGTATCGCGCAAAAATTAGCGGTTCATCGATATTCTCGAACAGTAAAAAAAACAGTATTAGACACCTTATCATCCAGAGAATTACAAATTTTAGTCACCATAGCTCAAGGCAAGAAAACACCCATTATTGCAAAAACATTACATTTGAGCCCAAAAACGATCAATACTTACCGCTATCGTCTTTTTGAAAAACTAGGCGTTAAAAATGATGTTGAGCTGACCCATATCGCTTTGCAAAATAATTTGTTAGAAGCCGAATAAGGCCATGAGCGAAGTGCTAGCTAACTGCTTAAAAAGCCTGTCCACGCGCGCAGGCATTTATTTAATGCTGGATCGGGCCGATCGAGTACTCTACGTGGGTAAAGCCAAAAACCTTAAAAATCGGGTGAGCAGTTATTTTCGCACATCAACGCTGAATGCTAAAACAGCCGCTTTGGTTAAACAAATTCACTCGATTCAAACGCTCGCAACCCAAACCGAAAATGAAGCGTTAATTTTAGAAAACAACTTAATAAAAAAACACCATCCGCCTTATAATATTTTATTTCGCGACGATAAAAGTTATCCGTATATTTTCATTTCTGCCGATCCTTACCCGCTGATCACCTTACATCGAGGCAACAAAAAAAACAAAGGCTCCTATTTCGGTCCTTATCCCCAAGGACGAGAAGCTCGCGAAACAGTTCATCTCTTACGAAAATTATTCCTTTTGCGTTCGTGCGAAAACACTGAATTTTCCCATCGATCTCGACCCTGCTTACAATATCAAATTAAACGCTGTTCCGCGCCATGCGTGAATTTTATTTCGCCCGAACATTATCAGGCACAAGTCCGTTACGCCACCTTGTTTTTAGAAGGCAAAAGTTCAGCGATCATGAATGATTTGGCTATCAAGATGAATGAAGCTTCTTCGCAATTACAGTTTGAGGAAGCCGCCTTTTATCGCGATCAAATTCGCATGCTAAAAAATATTCAAAGCGCTCAATCTGTCCAGAAAAACCAGGAAAATGTCGATGTGATTATTGCACGACAAATGGAACAATCCGCTTTTGTGTATTTGCTCATGATTCGTGATGGAAAATTACTAGGACATAAACATTTCATTCAGCAAAACAAACTATCGCTTGATATAACTGAAGTTATTTCCACCTTTATTTTACAATATTATTTGGAATCGCGAGAACAAAAACCTAACGAAATTATTCTGGAGACAGAATTACCACAAACAGTCCTATTGGAATCTATTTTAGCAGAACAGTTTCACCATCCCATCCATTTAAAAACACAAGTGAAAATACATCGGCAGCAATGGCTCGAATTAGCAAAAATGAATGCACAAGAGATTATCCAAAATCAATTATCGTTGCGTCATCGGTATTTTCAACAATTTTGTGCGCTACAAAAATTATTACAATTACCCGCTTTGCCGGAACGGATCGAATGTTTCGACATCAGCCACACCCAAGGCACTGCCCCTATTGCAGCGTGCGTTGTGTTTGGAGTCAGTGGCGCCTTGAAAAAAGATTATCGTCGCTTCAATGTAACAGGCATTAAGAAAGGCGACGATTTTGCGGCAATCCATCAAGCCGTCAAAAAACGCTATACTTCTCTCCTTAAACGATCGACTGCATTGCCCAACCTACTAATCATCGATGGCGGAAAAGGACAATTAACGGCGGCTCAAACAGCGCTAGATGAATTAGGATTAACGCAGATAACCCTGCTCGGCATCGCCAAAGGATCAGAACGAAAAAGAGGGGCGGAAAAAATTTATATCGGTCAACAACGGCTTGAAATTGAAGATGCGTCTCGGCAACCCGCTTTTCAATTACTCCAGAAAATTCGCGACGAAGCCCATCGTTTTGCCATTACAGGGCATCGTCTCAAACGCCAACAACAAAGTCGCACGTCTATCTTGGATGAAATTCCGCAGCTGGGCGATAAACGCCGCAGTTTGCTATTAACGCATTTTGGTGGACTTCAGGGATTATTAAGCGCTGGTGCGATCGATATTGCAACAATTAAAGGCATCAGCAAAAAAATGGCTGAAACGATTTTTCAACACCTGCATACACATTCGTAGAGTACTCAAATATAAAAAATTTTGTCCTGCCGTGCAGTGATCGTCATCACCTCGAAGTGAAAGATCATAGGATCAAGCACCTTTGCCTTTTTAGATCTTTTACCATTCCCACGAAAACAGGAATTCGCGTTTAAAAATAAAAGCTGCTCCATAACGCCCCCCCTTCCTCAACCCTGCGCAGTCTTTCCAGCCCGCACATCCTGTGCGGCCACTCGGCAGAAAAAATGCTTCGCATTTTTATATCCGCCTTGCCCTTGCTGGCCTCCGTGTCCATTGCCGCCCACTCATCGCAATAAATTTATTCAAACTTTAAAGAACAAGCCAGCATAGTTAAAAAGAAATATAAGTCTGACCAAATAATCATTGCTTTCTCTTAAAAAATTCGTATATTTCAATTAGAGAGAGTTGTTGTGTTATTTTAACCATCAACCCATTCAATAAAAGCGGATTTTTACTGGGAATGAGTGTTCCATGAGCGCTTTTAGATAGTAACTCAGATAATTCAGGTGTCATACCTATGAAAATCCCGACGATGTTAACGTTAATGCGCTTGGCCATCATTCCTTTCATCATATTGTTTTATTATATCCCTTTCCATAGCATGCGCATTGTGGTGGCGGTTTTATTTGTTTTAGCATGCCTGACTGATTGGTTAGACGGTTATTTGGCCAGAAAATTAAATCAAACGACCCGATTCGGTGCTTTTTTAGATCCTGTCGTCGATAAAATCATTGTAGCCGTCGCGTTAGTGCTGTTAGTTTCCGATCCGCGATTACCCTACTTGGTCATTCCTGTCGCGGTCATTATCTGCCGTGAAATTGCCATTTCTGCCTTGAGAGAATGGATGGCTGAAATCGGAAAACGCACGAGTATTGCTGTCAGTTTTATGGGGAAAATTAAAACCACTATCCAAATGATCGCCGTAATCGCTTTATTAGCCTGCAATCCAGCCGCACCGAATTGGGTGATGTATGTAGGTTATGTTTTATTATATGCTGCAGCGATTTTAACAATCTGGTCAATGGGTATTTACTTGAAAGCTGCTTGGCCTAACTTTGAACTGAAATAGTGCTTGTTTTTCAGAAAAAAGACGTTAGAATGCCTCTGCTTTATAGTAGGAATGTGCGGGAATAGCTCAGTGGTAGAGCATAACCTTGCCAAGGTTAGGGTCGCGAGTTCGAATCTCGTTTCCCGCTCCAAAATAAAAAGCCGCACCAACGGCTTTTTTAGTTTAAGGATAAGATCCCAGATTCAATATCGATTAGTTTCTGGGCTTGCGCGAAAAGACGCGAGGCTATCGAGCTCAAGCAACCGGAGTTTATTAACCAATAAATGAAGGAATTGTGCGCGAGCTTTAAACGTGTCAAATTGCTTTTCGCATAAGCCTAGGTTTATGGCTGGGTAGCAGAGTGGTTATGCAGCGGCCTGCAAAGCCGTTGACGCCGGTTCGATTCCGGCCTCAGCCTTATATGTGGATGGCTAGAAAAGTTTTATCTCTAGCCCGGGTGGCGGAATAGGTAGACGCAAGGGACTTAAAATCCCTCGGGAAGAAATTCCTGTGCCGGTTCGATTCCGGCCCCGGGCACCAATATTATCAACGGTCACACATACATCACCCTTTCAATCTTCAACCATTATTTGTTGGCTCTTTCGGCTCTTTCCCAAATGAGGGGGCACTATCCTTAACCACATAACACGCTAACTCGTAATCGATAATTGTCGACCCTTATATTGGAAGGCTTTATTTTTTAAAAAAGTTAGATTCGGAGAAATAATCAATGTTGCAAACAGATTACTATGACAATAAAAGCCAAGATTACGCAAAATATCGATTTAATATCCCCTCAATAGTTTGCGATTATATTTGCGCCTATCTTGGCAAGAAGCATCTTGGTAATTTTTTAGATTTAGGGTGCGGAACAGGCGAATTAACAATACCCCTCAGCACCCATTTTGATCAAGTAACAGGAGTAGACCCTAATCAGCAGATGATAAATCAAGCCATTAAAGAAGGGAGAGAGAACAACATTAATAATATTCAATGGCTAAATGATTATGCAGAAAATTTGCTGGATTCTTTTGAAAAATTCAATCTCATTACTGTTGCTAATGCGTTTCATTGGCTAAACCACAAAATAGTTGTTCCTTGGATCAAAGCGCATTTAAAAGAAAATTCTGCCGTGGCCCTTATTGGCTCCTATGGTGGATTTATTTATGCCAAAGAGGATGATTGGCAATTTAAAATCAAACAAATTTGGCATCAATGGTTTGGTGAAAAGCAAACCTCTATTTTGCGGAAAAGATTTAATGGTTATGACGAATGGGGAGACGTCCTGAAACAATATCATTTCAGCTCTGTTGAAATGATAAAATTACCTCACAAACGTAATTGGACCATCGAGAGCCTCATCGGCTACTCAAAATCATTATCTTTTTATCAGGTAACATCTGAAGAGCAGGCTCAAAAATTCACTGAGGATATGTATAACAAATTACTCAAAATAAATCCTTCAGGAGATTTTTTGGAAAATTATGATATCGTTCTAATAATCGCGAGAAATTAAAGTATAACCGCCCAACGAATTACGTGCTGGCATTCTCTTGTTGAGTAATACGGCATGAATTCGTTTCGCCACCCTGTATTCCCCAGATTATAAAAAATGCTTCGCTTCAATAGCAGGTTTCCGGATTCGTTCTTAACGCCGTGAGCAAGCCACGCTGATATTTTAATCCAGGGTCAATCTGCTGATAGGCTTGCAAGCATTGATGATTGAGTTATCGAATCACATGGAAACGACCCGCAACGATCATCGCCTGGGGAAAGTGCTGTTTGATGATGGACTTATAACTGCTGCTTAAATCAATACAAACAACTTGTACCGCTTCTTTGCCTTTGAGCAAACGCAAAAATTTGACCGTTGTCTTTCGGCGTAGAAATGGGAAGCCACTTTAGATGACTCTCTCCCAAAAGCAAAGGCATTTTCCTTAACCCTATAACACAATCTTGTTAGCTCAATAACACTATCAAAACCAACATATGCGACATACTTTCTTTTCCGAGCTCAGGTTGATTGCATAAAATAGTCTTGCCGTTATCCTGCAATCTCGACCCTGTATCGATTCGACTATTCCAGACGCCAATTATTAGAAAATCTTGATATACGCATGGCTGCGTAATTCAGCAATAAATGATTGAATCCCATCGCTTAATTTTTGTTGGAAGAGCGCATTTGCAGCCTCTTTACGTTTCCCCTCATCAGGCTGCACTGCTTGCTCTCGAGAAATGAGTTGCACCAAATACCACCCTTTTGAAGTCGATAACGGCTCGCTCACATCTCCCGATTTTAAGCCCTTCACTGCGCTTTGAATAACGGAGTCAAGCGTGGTTACATCGACCCAACCTAAATAACCGCCAAGTTTTTTCGTTTTTTCGTCCTGAGAATATTTTTGAGCCCATTTGTTAAACGGCGCGCCCGCAGCAATCGCATCGCGCCATGCTTTCATTTTTGTTAAAAGGACCGCTTCCTGAGCGCTATCCGTAACGTGCGGCACCAATAAAACCCGCAATTCAACCCGTTCTTTTTTAAGTATTAGCGCCTGCTGGTTTTGCAAGCCCAATAATTTGATAATATGAAAACCATTCGGCGCTTGAATAGGTCCAATGAAATCATTCACCTTCATTGATTGCACTGAACTCGAAAAGATTGTTGGTAAATCAGACAATTTGCGCCAACCTAAATCATTTTGCTGAATCATTTTATTACCGGCCACTGGAGTACTTGCTAACTTCGATAAATCAGCGCCACTGCGTATTTGTTTAATAAGATCTTCCGCCGCCTGTTGTGCTTGGGCAATCTCTGCAGGCGAAGGCGTATCTGACAACGGAATTAAAATATCTAATACATGATATTGCGTGTCTTGGCTCGCTGGTACACTAGCCGCATTTTTTAAAAAATCGTCAATCTCTTGCTGGCTTACATTAATTTGCGAGGCGATATTTTTTTCCTGTACTTTTTGCACAGTCACTTCTTTCGTGATTTCATCTTTAAATTGTTGGAGCGTAAATCCTTGCGCTTGTACCGATTGGTATAATTGATCTGTCGTTACATTGCTTTGCTGTGCAATGTGCATAATTGCATCATCCACTTCTTGCGGACTGACACTGATACTCGCTTTAGTTGCATATTGCAGTTGTAAAGTCTGATTAATGATTTGATCGAGTACTTGCTTTCGTAAAACCGTATCCGACGGAATAGCCACATTGGCCTGCTGCATTTGCTGCTTCATGCGATTTAATTGGATCGACACATCTTGTTCAGTAATGACATCATTATTTACAGCGGCAACTAGACGATCTAATGAACCGTTACCCACAGTGGCGGGAGCCGCATATAAATTACTTGCAAAACAAGTCCATCCGACTAACATCACCATCATTACTTTTTTTATCATATTAATTATCCATACCAAATTGATCGACATACCCACCCAACGTTTGGGAAAATAAACTGCTCGGATCTCCACCTTCACCAAAACTACCCAATCCTTTCAAGACAAATTGCACATAAAACTGATTATCATACCGATAACGATAATCATTAAAACTTCGATTAATATTATAGGGGCTTTCTCCCGTATAAACACGTCCGCCAATCACTCGCATCGCCCAACAACAACTTTCATAACCAACACCGCCATAAACAGCCATCAAGTTATCATGACTCCAATTATAATTCCAGCGCCCTAACACGCTCCATCGATCAGTCAGTCGCCAAACGCTCGCGATATCCGTTTGTTCTAAATTATTGCGCGGATTATTGGGGTCGTTTACGCCGGGTAAAATATCATCGCCCCCCTTAATGTATTGATAATTCAATCCGATAATATGATCCACATCCGGTTGATATTTAACGCCCAACGTTTCATTATTAAACCCATCATGCCCATCCCACGTTTCTCCTGCTGTAGCCAACCAAGCGGGATTGAAATTATACGTGGCCATCCCCGCTAATGGAGAAGTCACACGGCGATCAATCGGCGCGAGCGCCGAGCAAGCATGATTTGCACATAACCCTACCAGTCGATCACGAAAATAACGAATTTCACCCACGCCAAAATTAGCCTTTTGATCGCCGGTATTTTCATCGAGAAAATTCGTTGAAATAGCCGTAGAAACTTGATTCGCGTCACCCACTCGATCAACGCCGCTAAATCGATTCGGCACAAATAACATATTATAATTAAACACATTAGCGGTCGTATCAAACACGGGCAATCCGTTTTGATTATGATAAGGGACATATAAATAATACAGCTGTGGTTCTAGCGTTTCGCGATAGTCATAATTCAAAAAAGAACCACTGCGTTCAAATTCGAGGCCGCTATTCATATCAAACATCGGCACACCAAAGCCCTGCCACGCATAATTATTTTCGTTCGGATTGATATTGTTCGAACGATATTCAACATCTTGCACCTGCATACGGGGATCGAGATAAGCAAATGACCAACGCTTTGACCAACTGAGCGCCGGATTAACGTTAGTACGATAACCTAAAGGGGGAATCGCAGCGACACCGGGCGTACGATTTTCCATGAATCGATCATACTCTGTTTCGACCGAGGCATTCATCCCCAAAGGCAATTCATTATTCGCACCCGTTAAACGTAATTGCGGTAATCTGGCATAAGTATTATTCATAATCCCTTCGGTAATCGGATGTAGCGCTTGATACCCTTGAAAATTACCTAAAAAATTCCAGTATTCGCCCGAATAAGTCGTTTGCGCTTGTCTTAATAACTGGTAATTATTAACACCCAAAAAGCCATTCCCGAAATCTTGCAAGTAGTAATCGTCGCTCGCATAATTATAATTCACATTTCCATTCCAATGATCATTAAGTTTGATTTGATCTTGTTCGGAGAATGCCAATCGATTAGTGCTAGCGTCCAATAAACGATGCAAAGCGGGCTGCCCTTGGTATTTCGCAGCGGCCGTATCCTGAAACTGTCCAAAAACTCGGTCGTGCGGTAAAGCAGAAACGTCTATTGCCCCCGTTTGTTCTGTCGTTAAAAAACGAAATAATCCCGTGCCCATCGTTCCTCGTTTTGTCATGACCGTCGGCGTGATCGTGGCATCATAATTCGGGGCCAAATTTAAATAATAAGGGGCTGAAAAGGTCAACCCAGATGTAGCCGATGATCCAAACGTCGGATATAAAAATCCCGTTTGTCGTCTTTTATCGATCGGAAAATTAAAATACGGCGTATATAAAACAGGCACACCTTTCACCAGTAATCGCGTATTATAGGTTTCTCCTCGGCCTGTATCAGTATGCAATTTCAGTTGCGTTGCTTTAAATAACCAATCGTTATGCAAAGGCGAGCAGGTTGTATACGTCGCGTTTTTAAAATAAATCAGTCCTTTTCTCACTTGTTCAATCTGATCCGCTGCGCCCTGCGCTGTTAATTGATAAAATTTCGTTCCCGTAATTTTTCCCGTATCATCTTGCATAGCCACTGTTTTACGACTGTCTTCTTTGAGCGCCATCCGATATTCGCAACGATTTAAAATGAAATGATTACTGGAAATATCAAAAGTCCCATTATCCGCAGCAATGAGCTCGCCGGACCTGCGATATCGTAAACTCCCAAACATTTTGATTAAATCAATTTGATGTGTTTCGTCATTAGGATATAAATAAGCTAAATTAGATTGCATTTCCTCATCCGGCCGCGTCACACGCACATTGCCTTTCGCCGTTGTCACGCCCTTTAATTTCAATACGGTTTGATCGGCAGAAATATCATAATTACTTCCCTGAGAAGCCAAATAAGGATTGGGGGTATAAACAATCGGCTGATCTAAATAATATCCGCCGCAACGATTATATGGATTTGCAGGATCGGAAACCCATTCTAAAACAGAAGAATTTGAGGTCTTTTGGGCCGTATCGGCATAAAGAAAATAAGGCGGGAAAAATAACCCGACGAGACAAATATTGTAGAACAAACCCCGTAATCGTTTCATTGGTTTTCTATGTGCAAAAAATTGGCCCACAGATTACACGGCGGCTGTATAAAATTCAAGAGCATGGCTTGATCTCGGCAGGGCTACCCCTCAAAATTAACCTGGGTTCTGATGGTGAATTTTCAGAAAACTGGCCATCTTTAAAAAAATCCGTAGAATTGCGCTAGGTTCCCACTGAAACTTATCCCTCGATGGCAATCAGGAACGGGAATGGCGCTGTTGCAAAATGGCCGCATAGAACAGAAACGGTAAAGGAACTCGGGCATGATAATATCAAAAAATATCGCGGAGCGACATAATCTCCCTCAATCCTTGGTCATCGCCACCTGGAATGTTAATTCGTTAAAAATGCGCCTATCACAAGTATTGGATTTTTTGGAAAACAAAAAACCCGATGTATTAGCCCTACAAGAAACAAAAACACCCGATGAATGCTTTCCGCAAGCCGCTATTGAAGCCTTAGGTTATCATGTCATTTTCAATGGGCAAAAAACCTATAACGGCGTTGCCATGATCAGCAAAAAACCACCTCACGATATTTTGAAAGATTTGCCTCATACGGACCCTACTCAAAAACGATTTTTAGCAACAACCATCGATGCATTGCGCGTCATCAATCTCTATGTTCCAAACGGCGCTTCTCTCGATTCTGATAAATATACCTATAAACTCGTTTGGCTCGAGCAATTACGTCAGTACTTAAAAGACCAATTAACCCTTTACCCGAACATCATTATCCTCGGTGATTTTAATATCGCGCCGGAAGATCAAGATGTATATGACCCCATTGCATGGAAAGGGCAGGTATTAGTGAGCGACAAAGAACGGTTAGCACTAAAAAAAATACTGGCGCTCGGATTTGCTGATGCGTTTCGATTATTTGATCAGCCACCAAAATCTTATAGCTGGTGGGATTATCGACAATTAGGCTTTCAACGCAATCACGGATTACGTTTGGATTTAATTTTAGCGAGCCAACATTTAACCGCGAATTGCAAAACCTGCACGATCGATCGCGACATGCGCAAATTAGAAAAACCTTCCGATCATGCCCCGGTCATTTTAACCATTGAGTAGCAATTACCGCGCTAATCGCGCGCGGGAATTACTTGCATCATTGAGCATTAGACATTTCATCGGCATAATGTGCGCCGGGTGTGATCGATGAGCATAGCGTAAAAGAGGTATAGAAATGAGACAGCCGTTTATGAAAATATTAAAAAACAGTGTACAGCGATCAGTAATCCCCCCGAAAAAATCCACGTTAAAAGAAAATGTTAACTGTCATTCCTTACGCGATGAGGATTTCCTAAGGGGGAAAATCGCGATTCTCCCCCTTAGCTGCAAGCGCGAATTTACTTCGCACGCCGCATCAAATCAAGGAAGTAATTCCCGCGCGATTAGCGCGGGAATTACTGTACAACGATTCATTCCCTCAATTCTCAACCCTCAATTCTCGATCCTAACGTGCCTCGTTAGTGCATTAACGTTACTCACCCTCACTCAACCCGCCTTCGCTTCCCGTTTTCAACTCAACACCCAAAGCGGTGCCAGTGTCGGCAATTTTGCGGCGGGCGCAGCAGCAGCGGCCAACGACGCTTCAACCAGTTTTTATAATCCCGCGGGTCTCACGCGTATTTCTCGACAAGACGGGATCTTGTCGCTCATCACCGATGTCAGTAATAGCCAATTTAAAGGTCAAACGAACGTATCGCCGACCATCAGCGATTTCACGCAAAATACCGGGCTCACACAAGGCGGTGATATGCGCTTGCTACCGACTTTTTTATATGGAGCCCCGCTCGATGATAAATGGGGATTTGGATTTAATCTCACCTCTCCTTTCGATGTAGCGACCAATTACGGACAAAATGAATTCACCCGTTATACAATCTCAAAAGTCGATCTGCGCGTTTTTGATTTATCCCCATCCGTCGCTTATCACGTTTTACCGTATTTATCTCTCGGATTGGGGATTGACGCCAATCGCGCCGAAATTAAATTTAACCAAGTTAACACGACCGATTCCATTGTGAACGATCAACTCAATCAAAGCGAAATGACGAATTGGGCAACGGGATGGAATGCAGGCATACTCTGGGAAATTGATGCCGCAACACGTGCCGGGTTAAGCTATCGATCCAGCATTTTCCATCAACTTTACGGCACGAGCAATTCAAATGGACAAGAAACCCGAGCAAAAGAGCGTTTAACCTTGCCGCCAACAACGCTGTTCAGCCTCTATCATGATTTTTCTTCACAATGGGCACTTATGGGTTCGGCACAATATACCCAATGGTCGAAAACAAACAGCTTTCTGCTGACCAATATCTTAACACCCACGGGCACGACCTCGCTCAACTTGCAAAACCATCTTCGCAATGCTTGGTTATTTTCACTCGGTGCTGATTATCATTGGACATCCGCCTTCATCACGCGGTGCGGTATTGGTTTCGACCAAAGCGCCGTCGCATCAAGCAATCGAACAATCATCATGCCCGATAGCGATCGATACATTGCCGCCGCCGGATTAGGGTATCGCTTCACCGATACCCTCAGCAGCGACCTTGGCTATTCTCATATTTTTGCTCGACGTTCTTCGATCAATCACACCATGATTGATGGATCACAAGCTATAACAAACGTTGGCAATCTCGATCTTTCTGATGATATGATTGGCCTCCAAATTGATTGGCTCATGACTTAAATAAGGAACTCGTTATGACAGATTTGAAAAAATATATTCGAGATTTTGCTGATTTTCCAAAACCCGGCATTCTCTTCAAAGACATTTCTCCTATCTTAAGATCGCCTGAAGCGATGAAAATAGTTGAAGATCGTTTTTATGATTACTACAAAGACATGGAAATCGACTTAATTGGCGGTGCAGAATCTCGTGGGCTCATTTTCGCTTGTGCATTGGCCCGACGATTAAATAAAGGATTGATCATGGTTCGAAAACGCGGAAAACTCCCAGGTCCGACAAATTCAATCGCCTATGATATCGAATACGGAAGTGCTGTAATGGAAATTCAGGAAGATGCTGTTCTCCCGGGGCAAAACGTTTTATTGATTGATGATCTGCTCGCAACAGGAGGCACGGCCACTGCTGCGGAAAGACTCGTAGAAGCGGCTGGCGGCAATGTCGTCGGACATGGTTTTGTCGTTGAGCTTACTTTCCTGCAAGGCAGAAAAGTATTGGAAGGGAATGATATTTTAACTTTAGTGAGGTATGACAATGAATGAATTGGTTGAAATAGCCGTCATTGGCGGTTCAGGTGTTTATGATAGTCAATTATTAACGGATGCCAAACAAATCAAAGTGCATACGCCTTTTGGTGCAACTTCTGATTTGATCACCGTCGGCACTTATGCCGGACGACGTGTGGCATTCCTCCCAAGGCACGGCGCAACGCATGCTCATGCGCCACACGTACTCCCTGCTCGCGCTAATATTTGGGCCTTAAAACAATTGGGCGTAAAACGGATCTTATCCCCCAGCGCGGTCGGGTCATTACAAGAACACATCAAACCCGGCGAGCTCGTCATTGTCGATCAATTTTTCGATTGGACGAAAGGGCGTGAATACACATTTTACAACTCGGGGCAAGTATGCCATATCTCGACGGCTCATCCGTTCTGCGCTGAGTTGCGTGAAATTGCGATCGAATCCGCAAAACAATTAAACATTCCATCGCATCATCAAGGCACCACTTTATGTATTGAAGGCCCTCGTTTTTCAACGCGCGCAGAATCAATCTTCTTCAAAGAAGTGGTGAAAGCTGATGTCATCGGTATGACGCTGGTACCGGAATGCGTGTTGGCCCGCGAAATGGAAATATGTTATCTCTCCATCGCCGCTGCAACGGATTATGACGCGTGGTCTGACGAGCCGGTCAGTAATCAAGCGGTGTTGACCACTATGAAGAAAAACCTTGTCTCTATCAAAAAATTACTTGCCGATATCATTCCTAAAATTCCTGTCGAGCGAGCCCATTGCAAATGTCATGAAGCGCTTAAAGACGCAATGATGTAACACAAGGGTTGAAAAAAAGAATGGCTTCGTGATACATGTTTGACTCTCATCCCGCGGCGAAGACCGCGGGATGCAGTCCAGCTCATTAGTGTAAAATGGTCAGCGATCCAAACAATTTCTATGAATGAAAAAATGGATTCCCCTTTGAACGGGAATGACGGATGTTGTTAAATAATCGTTCTTTGCTCAGCTCAATTCATCCCTGCTCAAGCAGGGATTTCTAACCCCTATAAACATTTTTCGCTCTATAACAAAACTTGTGGTTTTAAAACGATCAAAACAGAACCATTTTTACAAGGAGCCCTTTTATGTCTCTTGCCATCATTTTCAGTCGTGCACTCATGGGCATTGATTCACCACTCGTCACGGTCGAAACACACCTTTCAAATGGACTGCCAGGATTTTCCATCGTCGGTCTTCCTGAAGCCGCTGTACGAGAAAGCAAAGATCGTGTACGCAGTGCACTACTCAATACAAATTTCGAATTCCCTATCGATAAAATCATTATCAATTTAGCACCTGCCGATTTACCCAAAGAAGGCGGGCGATTTGATTTGCCGATTGCACTTGGCATTCTGGCTGCCTCTCATCAACTACCCATTGATTTACTAGCCAAATATGAATTTGTCGGCGAACTCGCGTTATCCGGTGAATTACGACCCATTCAAGGCGCTCTCCCTTTTGCCATTCAAACTAAAAAGGCAAAGCGCAAACTCATTATCCCTGCTGATAACGCCAACGAGGCAGCGCTCGTTCAAGATCTCGACATTTTTCCTGCACAACATATCATCGACGTATTCGCCCATCTCACAAATAAGAAAGCCATCGAGCCTTACGCTAAAAATTCCGATCATGAGATACGCCTTACGGATATAACTTCAGATATGAGCGAAGTCAAAGGCCAACATCACGCCAAAAAAGCGCTCGAAATATCTGCAGCGGGCGAACATAGCATCTTACTTATGGGACCGCCTGGTACGGGAAAAACAATGCTCGCCAGTCGCATGCCCACCATTCTACCGACCATGACTGAAAAAGAAGCCATCGAAATTGCCGCAATCAATTCGATCAGCCATCAAGGGTTTCAAATGCATCGCTGGAAAAAACGCCCTTTTCGTGCACCGCATCACAGCGCGTCGAGCGTGGCACTCGTCGGCGGTGGCAATCCGCCCAGACCGGGCGAAATTTCGCTCGCGCATCAAGGGGTTTTATTTCTCGATGAATTGCCTGAATTTAATCGGCATGTGCTAGAAGCATTACGCGAACCGCTGGAATCCGGCACCATCACCATTTCACGCGCTGCACGACAAAGTGAATTTCCGGCACAATTTCAACTCATCGCAGCGATGAATCCTTGTCCTTGCGGCTATCTCGGCGATCCACAAGGTCATTGTCGATGTACAGCGGATCAAATTCAACGGTATCGTCAACGCATTTCTGGCCCCATTTTAGATCGAATTGATATGCATGTTGAAGTACCGCGCTTACCTGTGACGCTACTTTCTTCGTTCAAAGACGATGAAGAAAAAAGCACACCCATTCGCTCACGCGTCGAAGCGGCTCGATTTATTCAATTGGA
>Ga0209319_1000358_pt1 | contig 62183 bp, 44 predicted proteins | sample RifGroE2_FD_184000 | JGI IMG/M metagenome (GOLD analysis project Ga0209319, IMG submission 184000) | Groundwater microbial communities from Rifle, Colorado - Groundwater E2 (SPAdes) (version 2) | ecosystem: Environmental > Aquatic > Deep subsurface > Groundwater | place: Rifle, Colorado, United...
CTCCTGCAGTAACAATTGCAGCATTGGAGATAACAGTTTCACAGATGTTGGTAAGCTCACATGTATAGCTACCGGCATCGCCCGCTGCAAAAGGAAATACAGAATATGCCGGACCTGTACCAACCACTACAGCGCCGCGTTTCCAGGTGTATGTAGTAACCGTTCCCGAAGCAATTACATTAAGGTTAAGTGTACCTCCGGGACAGACTGTTACGCTGTTTGGCTGCTGAGTTATCAGAATCCTTTCCTGAACAATAAGTACGGCATTATTCGTAAAGGAATTTCCACACGAACTTGTGGCTTTGCAAAAATATGTTCCGTCATCAGAAGCAGCAATATTTGTGATACTGAGAGTAGGCAGGTTTGCACCGCTGAACCTTCCTCCATTGACTACCGGGACACCGGTTGGAGAACCGTCATCTTTATACCACTGCAGCGTCATATCAGTGGGTCCGGTAATTACCGTGGTAAAGCTGACATTGGATCCCTGGCACTTAGTTTGACTCGGAGCCGGCTGACCGGTTATAGAAACATTCTCCTCGATAATAAGTTCAGCTGAAGTACTGGTAATAAAACCGCATGAATTTGTTACTATACAATTATATATTGCTCCGGTTACGGCACCAATAAGACTTAGAGTCGAAGTGGCTGCAGAAGGATTTAACACCGGATTGATAGCTATTCCGTCCTCCTGCCACTGATAAGTCGGAAGCGGATCACCAATGACAATGGGCACAGTAATACTGAAACTGGCATTCCCTCCGCTGCAGACAGTCATCGGATCAGGATTATCCGTAATTAAAGGCGGAGTGGTAATATCGAGATAAGCACCTGCAGATGTTGCGGGCAAACCGCAGGTACCTGTTACAATTACATCATATGTTTCTTCATCTCCCGCAACTATATTATTAATTGTCAATGTATTGGTCGTTGAGCCTATGATCCTCCCGTCATCAGCAAGCGGAATATAATTCTTTCTCCACTCATAGGTAAGATTTGTGCCGGCAGCGGTTACACTGAAACTGGCATCATTTCCGGTACACAGGAAAAGCGGATCCGGTTCGTCTGTAATTCCGGTGGCAACACCGGCAGTGATTACAACATTATTCGTGGTACTGCTGCCACATCCATTTGTAACTACGCAATAATATGTCCCCGCATCTCCAGGAACAAATGGGGAAAACGATAATGCAGAGCCCGGGCTAACCGGAACGGCAGGAGTTTTATACCATTGATATTGAGGATTGGTACCGGAAGCAACTGTAAAAATGGTGTAATTTTCCCCGGGGCAGGCGATCCCTCCCTGAGGCTGCTGGGTTATAGTGAGCGGTTGAGATACAGTTAATACGGCAGAAACAATCTGTGACTTGCAGTTATTGTACACTTCACAGCTGTAAACGGCCCCGTTATCAGCAAATGGAATATTGTTCAGAATTAATGACTGGTTTGTTGCTCCAGGTATATCAATTCCGTCTTTCATCCACCTGTATGAGACAGGCTGATCTGCAACAATGGTAAAAGTCTTGTTCCCGTTCTCACATACACTTGCATCAGCGATGGAGGAGGTAATATTGAACGCATCAATTAGTGTAAGTCTTGCTTTCTGACTGTTTGCAGAGCCGCAACCATTGATAACTACACAATAGTAATCACCGGCTTCCGTTGCATCAAATGTAGTTATGGTCAGGATCTGAGTTGTTGCTCCGCCAACAGGGACAAAAGTGCCATCAAGGTCATTGTCAAAGTACCACTGATATGCAGGATTGGTCCCCTCAGATAGTACAATGTTTAGCTCATGAGTTGTGTTGAAGCACACAGAAGACGGTTGCGGATGAGTTGAAATAACTGCAGGTATATCAACTGTAAGAACACCCGGATTGCTTATCTCTACCGGCCCGCAGGTACCTGTTACCTGGCATGTATAGCTTGCAGCATCTGCAGCTGCAATATTGTTAAGGGACAATGTAGGAGTCTGATAGAGTGCTCCCATGGATACAAGGTTTTTATACCACTGGTAAGTCAGACCGACTCCTGTTGCGGTAACGGAAAACGAAACATTTGCGCCTGCACAAGCATTCTTCAGCGCTGTTGGCTGAACCGTAATTACAGTAAGAGGATTAATGGTCAGTGTTGCCTGGCTGCTGGTAACTGTCCCGCATTCCAATGTTGATATCACACACCAGTAATTTCCTGCATCCGCACTTGTAGCTCCTGATATGGTATAATTGTCGGTGTTGGCGCCAGGGATCAGTCCGATTACGGAATTGTACCACTGATAGGCAAGAACATCGCCGGTTGCCATTACAGAAAACGATGCATCGCTGCCTGAACAACGGATTATACTTACCGGCTGACTGGTTATAACTACCTTTTGTTTGACGGTTATAACGGCGTCAGGGCTGCTTGTTTCAGTACCGCAGGTTCCCGTGACCTTTACCCTGTAGTTCCCGGTGTATGCCAGGGTTATGCCTGTAAGGGTAAGGGTGGATGTTGATGAGTTTTGCACAACGGCATTATCGGTAAGAGGCGCAGGATCACCATCTTTGTACCATTCATATATAGGAGCATCGCCAACAGCTGTTACTGTCAGGTTAATACTGGTTGTTTCACATAATACGTCTCCAACAGGATCAGTTGTTATTAAAGTGGTGACCGGAACGGTTAATGTAACCTGGTTTGTATTCACAATTGTTCCACAGGCATTTGATATCCTGCAATAATAGATACCTGCATTTCCTGCCGCCACTCCGTTTATGGGATGACTTGGGCTATTCACTCCTACCGGAACAAATCCACCGCCATTGTCAAAATACCATTGAAATGTTAAGCCGGTTGCAGGAGTGGCAACGACACTGAATGATGTATTGGTCCCGGTACAGGCAGTTGTGGACGAAGGTTGTGTTATAATAACAACCGGATCATTTACTGTCAGTGTCGCCTGGGAACTTACAGCAGCCGCTCCGCAATCGCCTGTAACCTCGCAGGAGTATAAACCTGCATCTCCTGCCACCAGATTTGATATCGAAAGCACAGCAGTATTACTGCCTGTTATCTTTCCGGGTACATCAACGATATTTAGAGCACCTTTTTTCCATTGGTACACAGGATTAAGACTTTCAGCAACAACAGTAAATACCACGCTGCTTCCTGTACATCTTATTGCACTTACGGGATTCGTCAGTATTTTGTTGTTTGGATTTACATTTAGTAAAACCTTGTTACTTGTAACTGTACCTGTACATACTGAACTTGATACAACACAGTAAATTTCATTACCATTGTCAGATAAAGGGACAGGATTAAGGACCAATACATTATTTGTTCCAGCCGGTACTCCGTCATTGTACCATTGATATAGTCGATTTTGACCTGTTGCCTCTACTGTAAACGAAACAGCTCCATCCTCGCAGGTTGTCGCACTTACTGGCTGAACTGTTATTGCAACCTCCGGGATTACTGTAATAATTGCATTGCCGGACATCTGAGATGTGCATCCAGTGACAGTATTTGTGGCAATCACGGTATAGGAACCGGCAGGAATCAGATTTCCAAAACTTATTGCAGCGCCTGTTCCGGCAACCGTGTTATCAGGAACCACAGCAAAGCCGTCCCTGTAAAGCTTATAATTTATGCCAACATCTGAATCTGACACGCCGACAGGTAATCCGGCCGCAAGTTCGCATCGTGATCCTCCACCGGTTACATTATAAGCTATAGGTAAAGCCTGAATTTCAATGTCTGTTGTCTTACTGTCAGAACAACCTGAAACATTTGTATAAGAGTATGTTATACTATAGATTACAGGTACCGGCAGAGCTGACGGTTTGAAGATGGCAGTCCCGTTGCTGTTATCTACTATACTTCCAGGAGGTCCGGTAAATGTACCTCCGGAGTAGGTTCCCGTAAGATTGACATCTGCTGCGCCGAAACAGTATTTCAGAGAAGGATTAAGCCCTGAGAAATTGGCAACCGGTGTTTCATATACTACAACATTTTGTGTAATAAGATTAATACACCCGATTTCATCAGTAAATGAGTATGATATTGTTTTACTACCTATTCCGGCAGCAGCAGGATTAAAAGTAGCATTACCTCCTTCGAGATCAATTACCCCGGGCCCGCTCACCTGGTCTTTTAAAGGATCTGCCGAGAAAGGTGAATATGTAAAATTTTGTACAGGATCCTCACTGCAATAACTTGAAGCCAAACCAATAATGAATATTTTTGTACCTACTCGTGTGAATTGTGTTACCGAATTTGTACAGCCATTTATATCTGTGTAAGTATATTCAATATTGTGAAGGCCCAGTCCGGCAGCGCCTGGATTGAACAAGGCTGTACCGTTCATGTTATCAGTGATCCCGCTTCCGGTGAATGCTCCGTTTGCATCTGTCGGAAATCCGGTGATAGGATATGCAGGCTGTGTATTGCACTGTTGAACAAGTAATCCGCCTATTGCGACAACTGGCAGCGGATTCACATCGATAGTCTGCGTTGCACTGTTTGTGCAAAGCCCGCTTGTGTAAGTGTAAATAATAGTGTGACTTCCTACGCCTGCTGCACCAGGGTCAAATGTTGCAGACGGGACTCCGTCGACTGTATATGTTCCGCCGGCAGGGGCTCCTGTTGTAAGTGTGATTGGAGATGAATCAATACATACATCGGCAAACGGGGGTAATGTTACAACAGGGATAGCATTGACTGTTACAAACTGAAAAGCTGTGCTGCTGCATCCTGTTGTCGGATAAGTGTATGATATTGAATGAGCCCCAGGACCTGCAACTGAAGGAAAAAACCAGCCTGCCGCATCAACTCCTGGACCCGTATATACTCCTCCTACAGGATTCCCTCTTGGCGCCAGATTAAAAGCAGCGTCAGTCTGACAAACATCTGCAATAGCAGCGAAAGTAACCACAGGAGGATCACTGATAGTAACGTTGAAAGTAAAAAATGCTTTCGCCGGGTCATACGGATCGGCCGGCTCTCCCGTATAATTCGGATTCTGATACAGGATTGTTATTACCCGGGGATAAGGACCAGCCACTGAGGTCGGATAAAACCTCCCGGATCCATTGTCCAGGTTAACGATTGCCCCCGGCACGCTGCATGTCCATGTCTTATCACCCGGATTTGAGATAAAAAAAACTGTCGAAGGATCTGTATTGCAATATGATGCTTCAGGTAGTACATTCTGGGCATGGATAACAATATTACCTGCTCCGAAAAATAACAGAATACAAAATAAAACTGTTAATCCATATCTCACACTTTTCCCCATAAATATCGAATTAGCAGAAGTTCACATATTTTGCTTTTACCTTCTTCGCTTATTCACATCCCTTAATCCGCAAATAGCAACCTCGCAACCCTTACCGCTTCACCATCTCCACTATATGAGGTTAAGACTTTTTTAAGATTTAAGTAATTTCACGTTCTCCTGTAAAAAAGACTGTAATTCACCTTTAAGGGTTGCATTACATGTTTCAAATCAGATACCGTCCTCAGCATCCTTTCATGACCCTGCCATGTCATAAGTTACCTGTCCGGCTATTAATATATGGCACTCCTCGTTTAAAAAACTGATTATTATTATTCTGTTAAACAATTACAGTTAAAAATAAGACAATTTACAAAAGACCGGCAAATTCAGAAAAAATCTTTGATGAAACTCAGTCTGGCAGGGACAAACGGAATCAAAACAAATAGTTTGAGGATAATAATCAACTTGAAATAAAATTATTAACTTTATTAGCTTGAAAAATCAATTATCCATTAAGTTATGACAGATCACATTCATTCAGAATCTCGCCGCAGGTTCATACAAACTGCCGCTACTGCTACAATTGCTGTACCTTTTATACTCAGATGCTCTTCAGGGAAGAAACCGCCAAACAGTAAACTTAATCATGCCTGCATTGGCGTCGGAGGAATGGGCTGGGGCGATCTTCATAAATTCCTGGAGGATCCAAATGTACAGATAGTTGCGATTTGTGATGTTGATTCGGAGTACCTGAAAAAAGCTTCTGAAGCGGTACCAGGTGCAAAAACTTACACCGACTGGCGTGAACTTCTTGCAAAAGAGGGAGACAAAATTGATTCTGTGAATGTTACAGTACCTGATCATATGCATTTCCCTATCGCTTACCAGGCAATCATGATGGGAAAACATGTCTATTGCCAGAAACCGATGTGCCACGATGTGGCTGAAATCAGGCTGCTTACCGAGGCAGCTGTTAAGAAAGGTGTTGTAACCCAGCTTGGCACACAATTCGCCGCAAGACCAGGCGACAAAACCGCTGTTCAGCTTCTGAAAGACGGAGCGATAGGAAAAATAAGACATGCATATCTCTGTTCGAACCGTCCGGGAGCCGTTGAGAGTTACAGGCTTTCGGGACCTCGTCCTGCACAGGGCGTACAACCTCCATCCAGCCTGAACTGGGATCTGTGGATAGGTACTGCTCCGGTACGGGAATATGCGCCTGAGATATACCATCCGATGAAGTGGAGAACCTGGCTCGACTTTGGTACCGGCTGGTCGGGCGACATCGGCTGCCATATTTTTGATGCCGTGTGGAAAGGCATTGGAATGAAACCACCAGTATCTGTCATTTCGGAGGTCCAGAAATCATGGAAAGATTCACCTGAACGAAGAGGTGACACATGGCCCCAGGGTGACCATATTACCTGGATGTTCCCCGGCAATGATAAAACAGATTCAAATCTTTTCCCTCTTGAATGGTTCGATGGTGAGTTCTATCCTCCGCAGGAGATCCGTGATCTTTTCAAAGGAAAAGAATACCCTGCCGAATCAGCAATGGTTATAGGAACCGATGGAGCAATGCTTATCCCTCATCAGGAATTACCGGTACTTCTTCCTGATAATAAATTCGTTAACTTTAAGATGCCTGAATTTGAAGCCGGTAATCATTACCACAGCTTTGTGGTAGCCTGCCTCGGAGGTCCGAATACCGAGTCGCATTTTGCACAAACAGGACCGATGGCAGAAGCAATAATTTTGGGCACTGTTGCAAACAGGTTACCAGATCAGCTCCTGGAATGGAATTCTGATAAACTGGAATTTACAAATTACCCGGAAGCCAATAAACTGCTTCGCCGTACATACCGTGAAGGCTGGAGCGTGGCCGGATTTTAAAGCATTCTCAATCTGTGAACTGAATGATCGCGGAGTGATTCAGGCCATATACTGGACTGAACTTCGCCTATATGTCTTTTCCTTAGAAAAAACATGCACACTCTCGACTGACCTATACCACCGCCAATGCTAAGCGGAAGTTCATTATTCAGAAGCATACTGTGAAAGAGCAGTTTTTTCCTGTCAGGACATCCTCTTGTCTCCAGTTGCTTTTCCATCGATTCCACATCGACGCGTATACCCATTGACGATATCTCGAAAGCTCTTTCTATCACAGGATTCCAGAGGATAATATCACCATTCAATCCGTAATACCCCTCCTCATTTATTGTACTCCAGTCATCATAATCAGGAGCGCGGCCATCATGTGGCTGACCGTTACTTAAAGAAGCCCCTATACCAATAATGAATACTGCACCAAAGATTTTTGCAATCTCATTCTCCCTTTGCTTGGGATTAAGGTCCGGGTATTCCTTCAATAGTTCCTCTGCATGAATGAAATAGATCTTTTCGGGAAGCACGGGCATGAATTCAGGATACCTTTCAAAGATTTTCATCTCAGTGGCTTTAAGGGCTTCATAAATAGATTCTACTGTGTGCTTTAAATATTTCAGATTCCGCTGATCCTTTAGAATATGTTTCTCCCAGTCCCACTGATCTACATATATTGAGTGTATCGGGCTAAGATCCTCATCAGGCCTCAGCGCCCTCATATCTGTCAGCAACCCTTTGCCTGCTTCGAAGCCGAACTCTTTAAGCCGGACTCTCTTCCACTTGGCAAGCGACTGAACAATAACTGCCTTCTGTTCGGTCAATCCCTTTACCGGAAAAGTTACAGGCCTTTCAACCCCGTTTAAGTCGTCGTTAATTCCGGTTCCGTCGAGCACAGCTATCGGGGCAGAAACATTTACCAGATTCAGATTAGCGGCCAGTCTCTTTCCGAATGTCTCCTTTATATAAAAAATTGCTTCTTCTGTTCTGAGGATATCGGAAGAGATTGTTTTGATAGCTTGAGTAATTTCCGGCAGCATAATATTTATATAAATTTTCACGATTAAAAAAAGGTTTTGAATTAACAGAACCTTAACCAAAAACCCCTATTAATTACATACTAAAATACAAATATAGATACTATATTTAATATTTCAAACATTTTTGTCGCATTTTATTGATATTTCATATGTCATAATACCATTATCTTAAGAATCTTCAAACAAATAGGCTCAAATTTGTAAATATGAAATCATAGCCCTTTTAAAATTGCGGTAATCTTTAAGAAATAAAGAATAGTTCAATCTTAACATAAAACAAAACAATGCAAATAAAACTTTATTCTACACCTTGTTCTCTATGTATATCCTCTGAGCCCTCTGTGGTTAATGGATTTATTCGAACATTATCGTATCTATGTTGTTTATCTTTGAAAAAAATAAAGAATCATGTATAAATTTTTAATTACCCTCAGCATTATTACTCTGACTCTTTCAGCTTGCAGCAGCGGAAACAGAAAATCAGAAACTGACTCCAGCAAGAAATTTGAAATCACAGAAGTATGGAGAACCGATACTCTTCTGCTCACTTCCGAATCAGTTATCTACGACAGTAAAAGAGATGTCCTTTACGTTACAAACCTTAATATGGAGCCACGCCTGAAGGATGGCAACGGTTTTGTATCACGCGTTTCGACCGACGGCAAAATAACCGATCTTCACTGGATTGATGGCATGCATGCTCCGAAAGGAACTGCAATAGTAGGCGATACTCTCTATGTTGCTGATATTGATGAACTGATTGTAATTGACATAAACAAAGGGGTAATTGCAAGAAAGGTTTCCAGCGCAGGAGCAGGTATGCTTAATGATATCACCTCCGACAGTAAAGGAAATTTATATATCACCGATTCAGATGCAAACAAGATTTTGAAATACAGCAACGGAAGCTTATCAGACTGGCTTACAACCGGACTGAATCTTCCGAACGGACTGCTGGCTGAAAGCAACAGGCTTCTCCTGGCATCTATGGGAAGCCAGGATATGGTTGCAATAGATCTTAATTCAAAGGCCGTTACAAAGCTTGCCGACTCTCTTGGCGCTGCTGATGGAATCTCATATACCGGAATCAGTGATTATTACATTGTAACTGACTGGAACGGAGAGATCTTCATGGTGAATCCCGACAAAACAAGGACATCGCTGCTAAAACCGAAAGATCAGCAGGTAAATACGGCAGACTGTGAATATATCGCAGAAAAGAACCTGCTGCTTATTCCCACATTTTTCAAGAATGGTGTTATAGCATACAGGCTTTCAGAATAGAAGGAATAATCATTACTTCAGTTCTTCCAGCTTTACTACTGCATGCTTCCTTGTCAGGAGATGTATTATCATCCAGGCAGTCAGGTATGTTAATCCGCAGATTGTGAATAATACATTATAACCACCGGTCAGATTACCAGCAGCCTTGTAACTGTCGAGCAGAAATCCGACTACCAGGGGGAAGAGGATACCACCAACCGCACCTGCCATCCCTGCTATTCCTGTTACCGATCCTACAGCTTCGGAAGGGAACATATCGGATGCCATCGTAAATACATTTGTTGCCCATGCCTGATGCACCGCAACTGCAAGACTTATTATCCCGACAGCCATCCAGGCAGCGGTTGTGTACTGTGCCATGATGATCGACAACTCCATTACGGCAAACATGAAGAGTGCAGTCTTCCTGGCTTTAATTACTCTCCATCCTCTCTTTATCAGTAAAGAAGAAAAATAACCACCCAGAACACTTCCGATTGTTGTGGCTCCATAAATTATTATAAGTTCCAGGCTTGGCCTCTTAAGATCAAGCTCATACGCTGATGAGAAATATGACGGCAGCCAGAACAGGAAGAACCAGAAGATAGGATCAATAAGGCCTTTCCCTGTGATCAGGGCCCATGTCTGTGGAAAAGCAAAAAGTCTGTGCCATCTTATTTTAACCTTAATATCAGCTTCATCCTGCTCTGGTTCATGCTCCTTTCTGTCAAGAATAAGACTTAATTCCTCCAATGATAATCTTTTCTGCCTTGCCGGGATGTCATAAAATATCAGCCAGAATATCAGCCATATAAAACCAAATGCACCGGTTATCCAGAACACCTCCTGCCAGCGGTAATGGTTCAGTATCCATGGGACAATAAGAAGGGCAAGTACAACTCCTACGCTTGGTCCTGAATTAAATATTCCTGTTGCCAGCCCTCTCTCCTTTTTCGGGAACCATTCCGAAATTGTTTTCACTCCGGCAGGAAAGTTGCCGGCTTCACCCAGACCCAACCCAAAGCGGGCAATTGCAAACTGAAATGCATTTCTGGCAAGAGCATGCAGCATGCCTGCCACACTCCACAAAGTGATTATCAGAATGTAACCCAGGCGTGTTCCTATTTTGTCGATCAGTCTTCCGACAACAAGTAAACCAATGGCATAGGCTGCAGTAAAAGCCATTACAATATGTGCAAAATCGCTTTCTGACCAGTTGAATTCAACCTCCAGAACTGGCTTCAATAGTCCGATTATCTGCCTGTCGATATAGTTGATGGTGGTGGCAAAAAACAGTAAAGCAACAATAAGCCAGCGGTAGTTCTTTATCTTCATATAAGGTTGAAGGGACAAATATTAATTAATTTATCAGGCGTCAGGCATCCGGAAACCGGAAGCCGGTTGCCGGTTGCCACCTTCTTACCAGTCGACTACTGAGCCATCATCAGGATCATACTGAACTCTGTAAGGCCTCGGTTCGCCAACCTGAGCTCGCAGCTTCTCTTCATCAATAGTGATGCCAAGACCCGGATCGGTCAGCAGCGGACGGTGGCCATCCTTAATGACGGGTAAAGGTTTGGCAAGCAGATCGGAGTATTCATTATCACCCCGTTCCTGGATGAGAAAATTTGGAATGCAGGCTGCTATCTGATAGCTTGCGGCAAGTGAACATGGTCCCTGAGGATTGTGTGGGGCAACCGGTGAATAGTAAGCTTCAGCCATACCTGCTATAAGTCGCAGCTCGCTAATTCCGCCGGCATAGCATACATCGGGCTGAAGTATGGTGGCTGCCCGTTTCTCGAGTATCTCCCTGAATCCCCACTTTGTAAAGATGCGTTCTCCTGTGGCAAGCGGAATATGTGTTTTCCGGGCCAGTTCTGCCATCACGTCCACATTAAGAGCCTGTACCACCTCCTCATAGAACCATGGGTTAAAAGGTTCAAGCGCTTTTATCAGAAGAGCTGCCGTAGGTGGCTGAACCGCTCCATGAAAATCAACACCTATATCCACGCTATCCCCCACTTTATCGCGCAGAGCCTTGAACCGTTCAACCACCTCATCAATAAACTTTTGTCCTTCAACATATTTGAATGGCTGACGTGATCCTCCGTTCGGGCCAACTTTTATTGCATTGATACCTTTCTCCGGATCAAGTGTTCCATACACTCTTATCCTGTCGCGTGTCGGTCCGCCGAACAGCCTGTAAACAGGAACTCCGAATACTTTGCCTGTAATATCCCATAGTGCCTGGTCGATTCCGCTGAGTATTGCCGTTTTGATCGGACCTCCGCGATAGAATGCTCCGCGATGAATTGCCTGCCAGTGGTGGGCCACCCTGGTCGGATCTTTACCTACCAGGTAATCTTTCACCTCAAGAGCACCTGCCGCACAAGCCTTTGCATCATCCTTAAGCATCTCTCCCCAGCCGGTAATTCCGGCATCTGTTGTGACCTTCACAAAGACCCAGGTATTCTTTAAAACGAATGTCTCAATCCCTGTTACTTTAATGTTATCTTTCGGACCGGTCATTGCAGCATCCGTCCTTTCTACATGGGAAAATTCAGGATTGACAGGTTCTTTTACATGAATATAAGGAATAGCTCCTCCGGCAATAGCTGAAGCAGCCATTACCTGTCCGGTTGTCTTGAAAAAGTCACGCCTTGTCCTGGGTTGACTGCCGGTTTCGTTACTAGCACTTTTTTTCATATTAAAATATTTTAAAGAATCTTCAATAATTTCCATCATCACAGTAAATGTACAAATTATTGGAATTGAAAGACTAGTGGACAATTTAATAATTGAATAATGGTTTATTTCCTTTTTAACCACGGAGTTTCACAGAGTAAGGCACGGAGTTACACTGTTTTTCTCCGTGTCTTACTCCGTGTGACCCCGTGCAACTCCGTGGTAAAAAAAGAAATAACTTAATTAAAATTATTCATAATTTAGTAAAAAACCTGCCATATGATAAGTTCACTTCTGTACGGACATATAAGGAAATCATATCTTATGATAGTATTGCTCTTTCCGTTGGTTCAAATTCTTTATTCCCAGGATGGAGTAACTCCCGGTGAGTTCATAGTTGAACCTCCGACACTTACCAATCTTGGATTTGAATGGTACATAAGCGGCGACGATAACCGGAATGCAATAGTTAAGTCAGAATATCGCATCTCGGGAACAAGTGAATGGAGAGAGGCAATGCCTCTTCTGAGGATTGGTGATGAGCGTGTCGGACGGGATGCAGAACACCTTGATTATCTGACTCCCCGCATGTTTGCGGGAAGCATCCTCGATGTAAATCCCGACACTGAATATGAATGCCGGTTTACAATGAAGGACAGCGATAATGGAACAAATGAGACGAAGGTGGTCAGAGTCAGGACCCGCCCTGAACCAAAAGCAGCTTCCGGCGGCCGGATCCTGCATGTATATCCTGTAAAATGGAGCGGGGAAAAGAAGGAACCATCGTTCACAACATTACAGGGTGCGTATTACGGTTCAGGTACAGGCGACTGGTCAGTTGTGCGTGAACGGACAATTAAACCCGGCGATATTATAGAAGTGCATGCCGGGCTGTATGAGGCTGACAGGTCTGATTATGTTAATCCCGAAGGAGTGCCTTTCGAGGGCACATATTACCTGACTGTTAAAGCCACCGCTGATAAACCGGTAGTGATAAGGGCTGCAGGCGACGGTGAGGTAATATTCGACGGGGACGGATGTCATGTACTTTTCGATGTATCGGCCACAGAGCACCATATCTTTGAAGATCTGACAATACGCAACACCGACAGGGCATTTTATGCAGGCAATAAACATATTAACGGTGCTAAAAACCTTACCATCCGTAATTGCCGCATGGAAGAAGTCGGTGAAGGAATAATTACAGAATATGCCGGGTCAACCAATTTCTATATAGCTGATAACGTGATTATTGGCCGCGATGACCGCTACAGGCTCCTGGGATGGGCAAATACCCGGAGCCTCTACGGAGCGAACAAAATGTACAGTTACATTGGAATAAAGGTATATGGTTCAGGGCATGTGATCTGCAATAATGCAATTGCATTCTTTCATGATGCCATTACAGTTTCCACATACGGTACTCCGGAGAAAGAGCAGGAACTAAAGGCAGTCTCTATCGACATTTATAACAATGATATGCACCTGATGGCTGATGATTTCATTGAAGCTGACGGAGGAGTTCATAATATAAGAATAATGCGTAACAGGGGAGTTAATGCTGCCCAGTGCGGACTGAGCGCTCAACCCGTTTTTGGTGGCCCGGCTTATTTCATCCGGAATGTTATCTACCATGTACCTGTAGGGGTTGTGCTTAAGTTTATGGCAAGGCCTGCAGGATTATATATACTGCACAATACCTTCATAGCCGAGAACGGTAACGGGCAGACATTTTCAAATTCACATTTCTTCAATAACCTTTTTATAGGTACAGGAGCAAAGGGACGAACTGTTGCCGCATTCCCGTTTGCAACCAGCTATTCTACATCAGACTATAACGGATACTGCCCCAACCCGGGGGAGAACAGCTACCGTTGGGTTTCTCCCCCAAAAGGACCCATAAATGACTATTCCATTACAATGCAGAAGGACGGGAAATCATTCAACTCGCTTAAAAGCTTTTCAGATGCCAGTGGACTTGACAGACACAGTATTGAAGTCGGGTATGACATATTTGAAAATCTTAAGGCTCCCGATCCCTCGAAACCGGGATTAATATATCATGCAACCGACTTCAGTTTCCTGCTGAAATCAAAATCCAAAGCCGTGGATACAGGAGTTAAGATTCCCGGGGTAAATGATGGTTTTTCAGGAAAGGCTCCTGACCTTGGAGCGATTGAAGCAGATACGCCGGAACCGGTTTACGGTCCAAGGGGAGAAATAAATAATAGGCCTTTTTACAGATAATTCATTTATATCAAATGATGGCACCAATTTGCAATTGGTACCTACAATAAAAGGCACGGATTACGCTTCGCTAAATCCACGCCAGCGGAGTCGTCTGACATGATGGCGCCAATTTGCAATTGGTGCCATAATTAATTAACAAGAGCTTTCTGAAAGATCCTGAACCTCTTGATCACCCTGCCTCCTATCCTTTCGCATTCCGCCCTCATCCTGGTGTTTTTTTCGAGGATGAGATGCAGGTCGATAAGCTCCATTTTAAATTTCATGCAGGCCTGCAGCATTTTAACTGCCATCAGCACATCAAGACCTTTGTTCCTGTAGTCTTTTCTCACGCCACCAAGAAGCATCAGAAGCTTTTTGGATGTTCTGAGGGCAATGAGGATCCTCAGAATTCCTAAAGGAAAAAGTCTTCCACCCGACTTTCTGATAGCTTCACTTATATCAGGAATTCCTATGGCAAATCCCACTACTCCGTCAGGGGCTTCAACCACTTTTACGAATTTGGGATTAAGGATCATCATGTACCTCGAAGCCATCTCTTTCTTTTCACTGTCCTCGAGAGGAACAAAACCATATATCTCGGCAAAAGTCTGGTTCATCAGCTCAAGAACAGGAATAATGTATTTATTAAACTCCCTTTTGGAATGAAATTCAACTACTTTGTAATCATTGTTCTGCGAAACTCTTGACAGGATTTTCTGGTAAACTTCCGGCAGTTCGGCAGGTACCTTAGCAAGGTAGTTGACAAGGTCCTCCTCTTTTGAATAGCCTTCCTTTTCGATCATTTCAGGCAGGTAGCTGTCATTTGTAGGACATACGATGAACCCGGGATATTCGAAACCTTCAATCTGAAATCCCTGCGGATCCTTATCGGAAAAACCAAGAGGCCCCACAAGCTTCACCATCCCCTTATCGCGGGCCCAATTCTCTATACCGGAAATGAGTGCATGCACAACATCCTGATCCTCACAACACTCCATGAAACAAAAGCGGCCGTGCTTCTCATTGTGGATCTCATTATACCTGTTATTTATTATCCCCATTATACGCCCGACAGGCTTATTGTCCCTCCATGCGAGGTAGAGTACAGTATCGGCATAACGGTAAGCTTTATTATTCTTTTCATCGAACAGGAGCCACTCATCGGAATAAATAGGAGGAAGCCAGAGGGGATTATTCCTGTGAATTTTCGAAGGGAGATAAATAAAAATCCGTTTATCCTTTTTTGTGATAACCTGCTTAACTGTTACATCTCCCATAATCACATATTGAATCCTTCATCCATTTCTTTACCCGAACTGACACAAAGTTAACAAAGTAAATATCTTTCGTATTCAAATGTAATCACCAATACAGTTTCAGTCAGGCTTCCTTTCTGTTTCAGGTCTCTTTTTTATTATCTTTGGGTCCTGTTAAAAATAAAAGAACTGAATAAAAGTTAATGCATCTTATCAATAAAGGACTTCTTTTATCAATAAGTTTTATATCAGCAATAATTCTCAGCGTCAGTTCTTACGCACAGGTGTCTGAAAAAACAACCATTTCAGGAAGAACAACTGATGAATTAACCGGCGATCCGCTACCATTTGTATCTGTTGTGCTCAAAGGTACGACGACAGGTACCATCTCAGATGCTACAGGGAAATATCGTATCGAAACAACTGTAAAGTCGGTCGAAATAGTCTTTTCATTTATCGGATACGAAACATTATCGAAAACTATCACCCCGGGTAAGGTACAAACTGTTAATGTCAGCCTTAGATTATCTTCCATCAATCTCGATGAAGTTATCGTAACCTATGAAAGGAAAGCATACAGAAATAAAGGCAATCCTGCAGTGGAACTCATTCAGAGTGTAATCGGCCATAAGGATGTTAACAGGGCTGAGGCATTTGACTTCCTCGAATACAGGAAGTATGAAAAAGTACAGTTTGCCATAAGCAATATAAGTGAGAATTTCAAACAGAGCAGCATATTTAACAAGTTCAGCTTTGTATTTGACAACCTCGACACCACAAAGCGTATCGGCAATGCAGTACTGCCTGTTTTCATAAAGGAGACTCTCTCCAACCACTATTACCGCAAAGATCCTGAATCAACCAAGGAAGTTATACTGGCTGAGAAAACCATTGACCTTGAGCGTTATATCAATAACAGAGGGGCCACGAATTATCTCAATTACCTGTACCAGAACATAAACATATATGATAATGAGATCCTCTTCCTCACCAACAAATTCTTAAGCCCTATCGCCGGAACGGCGCCTTCATTTTACAAATATTTCATTGACGACACCCTGGTTGTAAACAATATAAACTGCATCAGGATGTTTTTCGCACCACGCAATAAGTCCGATTTCCTCTTCCACGGATATCTCTACATTACAATGGATAGCAGCTATGCCGTGCGGAAAATAGACATGGGAATCAATGAGGATATCAATATCGACTGGGTACAGAACGTAAGCATCGTTCAGGATTTCGAACAGAGTAATGACAAAAACTGGATCCTCTCTAAAGATGAGATCTCTATCGACTTTGGTGTTATAAGAAATACAACCGGTCTTTACGGGCAACGTACAATATCCTACAAGGGCTATAAGATGAATGAACCCATAAGTGAAAATATCTTTAAAGGTCCTGAAAAGCTGATCAGGATTGATACTGCATCGCTTAATCCCGGTTACTGGGATTCGAACAGGCTCGTCCCGCTCACCAGGTCGGAAAAACAGGTCTACTCAACAATCGACAGCCTGAACCAGATGCCTGAATTCAGGAGGAGAATGGACATAATAACAATGTTTACAGCGAGTTATCTGAATCTTGGCAAAATAGAAATAGGTCCGGTTTTCAACTTCTACAGTTACAATACCATTGAAGGATCGAGATTCAGGTTCGGGGGAAGAACAACTCCTGAATTCAGCAGGAAAATAAACTTTGACGGGTACCTGGCATATGGGGTCAGTGACAATACCTTTAAATATAACGCAGGAGTAACTTATTCCCTGACGCCGAGAACCATATACCAGTTCCCCGTTACATCACTAAGAGCCAGTTATCAGAAAGATGTCAGGATACCCGGGCAGGAACTGCTGTTCACCCAGTCCGACAATATCCTTCTCTCATTTAAAAGAGGTGTGAATGATAAATTCTTCATGAACAACATATTCAGGCTTGATTTTCTTCACGAGTTTGAAAATCACTTCTCATACCAGCCGGGATTCAGCTTTAACAGGCAATATTCATATGGAAATCTGAATTTCACTTCTTCAGATACCCTGTCCGGAATAAATGAAATAAGTCATCTTAATATCTCGGAACTTTATGTAAACCTGAGGTATGCCCCTAATGAATCATTCTACCAGGGAAAGACCTACAGGACCACTTTCCCCAACAGAAACCCGATAATACAACTGAAAATTGCAGGAGGATCGAATCTGATCTGTAATGATTATGATTACCTGAGGCTGCAGTTCAGTATCAGCAGAAGGTATTATATTTCGATCCTGGGTTATACTGATGTGGCACTTGAAGCAGGTAAGATCTTCGGTCAGGTCCCCTACCCGCTTTTATTCATGCACAGGGCTAACCAGACTTATGCATATCAGAAATACTCTTACAACCTAATGAATTTTCTCGAATTTGTAAGCGACCAGCATGCTTCAATCAACATTGACCACAGTTTCAATGGTTTTATCCTTAATAAAGTTCCCCTGATTAAAAAACTCAAGCTCAGGGAGATAGTAACATTCAAAGCTTTGTATGGAAGGATCGGTGAAACCAACAATCCCGATTACCAGGACAACCTGTTTACATTTCCGGCCGATGATGCCGGAATTCCCCTTACCTACAATCTTACAAACAAGCCGTACATCGAAGCAGGCGCAGGGCTTTCAAATATCTTCAGGATATTCAGGGTTGATTTCATCAAAAGGTTCAGCTATACAGGAAATCCTAACGTGGATGAGACTGGTTTCAGGGTGCAGTTCAGACTTGATATTTAAAAGCTTAAAACCTTACTCCCATCAATATAACATCATCGGTCTGTTCCTGATTGCCTTTCCAGACATCAAAATTCTTTTCAAGTAGGATTTTTTGTTCACTCATCGGCATATTATGAATTGTCTGAAGATATTCCTTCAATGGTCCGGATTTATATTTTGTTCTGTTTGGGCCGCCGAATTGATCAGCATATCCATCTGAAAATATATAAACAATATCTCCTTCCTTTACTTTAAAAGTTTTTGAGTGAAAGGATTGCGGAATGTCAAAGAAGTAACTAATTGGCATCTTGTCAGCTATAAACTCTTTTATATCTCCATCACTTATCAGATAAAGTGGAGTGTAAGCTCCGGCAAATTCCACCTGACCCGATTTCTTATCATAAATACAAAGAGCGATATCCATACCATCTTTTTGTTCCTCTCTTTTCCCTTTCTGTTTAAGCGCTTTAATTACTTCCGTCTTTAAATCATTAAGTATCTGATTCGGTGTAAGCACCTTGCGACGGTTCACGATCTCATCCAGAAAAGCGATCCCCAGCAAACTCATAAAAGCACCCGGGACTCCGTGTCCCGTACAATCAGCTATACAGAATACTGCCTTTTGATCTACCTGTGACACCCAGAAAAAATCACCGCTGACTATTTCTTTCGGTAAAAAAAGGATAAAGTGGTCAGGCAAGGTTTTTTCAAGTATCTCTTTCTGTGGCAATAAAGCAGATTGTATCCGACTAGCATAATTGAGGCTGTCAGTTATGCTTTTATTTTGTTCAGATAAAATCGTATGCTGACTTTCAATCTTGTCTTTTTGGATGTTTAAAACTTCAATAGTCCCATTTAGCTCATTGTTGATCTCATTAAGCTTTTCATTTGTTTCTTGTATTTGATTATATAACTCCTTATTTAATGATATATAATAAAATAATATAAGGCCTACAATTGTAAATAATCCAAGACTGTTAATGACCCTCATTAATGTTAATTTCGCTGCAGGCAATACATACATTATGAACTGTCCTGAATCGAACCATACAACCGACAAAAAGAGTAAAAAAGCAATAAGAGAATTTATGAAAAATGAAACTTTCCACTTTTGAAACAAAATTCCTATGGGTATCAAACAGAAAAGTAGTATATGGAAGCCCGTTTCCTGTCCGATTAAAAGCACACCTAACATCTGATGCACTGCAACCTCAATTGTTCCGATTACAGGAGGTATTTTTAGTCTGCCTTTATAACTTAAAATGAAGGCAATAATAAATACAGGTATGCTAAAGAAAATATTAAACCATAGTAATACATTTATTTTATATACTAAGAACAAAATAATATATATAATATGCATGGATGCTCCTAAAAAAGCGCCAATCATCTGAGTATCCTGAAGGTATTTTAAATTTCCGGAAACTGATACTTTGTGAAAAATAGTCATGCCTGTTAAGTATAATCTACAAAGATAAGGACTTAAGGTATATATTTGGATCATGTTCCAAAGCTCCTTCCGGTAACCATGACCATAATTGAGGTCCCAAATCATTTTTTACCCTTTCTCTGAAAAAGACAGGTATCTCAGTGGTTTCCTGTTCAAAGAAACTCCGAAATTGTTTATCTGTTCTCAGACGATTAAGAATCGATGCATGAAATGATATCTTGCCGTATCCGCCTGTTGAAACAGACTGTGACAGTATAAACCACTTTAATATTCCACTTTCTATCATCCTGAATCTTTTATATAATGCTCTATTTGAAAAACTATAATTTAAAAGATCAATAACACATTCATAAAACTGAAACCATGTGTAATTCCCGGGCTTGATGTTTGTAAAATGTGTTGAACGATGAGAATGAAACGGGATCGGGATTATCCTGTTCTCTTCCTGATATTTTAAATTTGCATGGGAAGCACGACCAAATGCACCGAACAATAAGAAAGATGGATAAACACCCGGGGTCATATCAATAAATCTTTTCGTTAATTCAAATGGTTCCTGCCCTTGTTCATTATCCAAACCCATAATAAAATTGACATTTACATAAGGTATGTTTTTCTGGATCATGTTCAACTGCGCTGAAACCTGTCTTACCTTTTCAAATCCTTCCAATCCGTTCATGCCAACTTTTTTACCATAATTATACCATGACTCAATCCCAGGTATTACGCATGAAAAGCCATTCTTCCGCATCCGTCTGACATTCGATTCAGTTAAGGTAGAGAGGTTGCATTCAGCAATAAAATCAGCTCTGCCGGGTGGTATTGATTCCTCAATTGCATTCATAATTGTATTGAACCTGACACCAAAATTAGGATCATACCATCCGATTCGAGGTCTCTTTACTTTACTGAGGATAAAATGAAAGTCGCTTTTTAAAGCATCAATATCCAGTTGTTGATATGGAATGGAAGAATCGATGCAAAAATCACATTTATAGGGACAACCAAAACTGGAAATCATCGGAATAAGCTTAATTACAGCAGAATAGCTATATCCCTTCTCAATAAATTCCCAGCGTTCTTCCACTGATGGGATAGAATGAGGCTGCTTTTTACCGGACAGGTAAATACCTGGAGAATGATGATGAATGCCATCACTTATTATCTCGAGAAGCAATTCTTTGTTAAGTAATCCAACAACATAATCAAAATATTTGCAACTATCCTCCGGATAACACCTTGCATGAGGACCTCCAAGCACTGATACAACACCCTTTGATCGAAGCATATTACTTATAGAATAGGCTAGCTGAGCTGTGAAAGTAAAAGATGAAATAAAAACTAAATCCAGATTATCAGGAATTTGTTTGACGATATTTGACCTGCCACCGTATAACACATAATGAACCTCATGCCCCTGCTGCCTGCACCATACACCAATCACCTGAGGCATAATACTCATTAAACCTGAATTAATCAATATTTGATATAATTCATTTGTATGAGTGTTGTAAATCAGATCAATAACACAAATACGCTTTTTTTTCAATTTTTAATGTTGTGGATCGATTTCCATTAATTAATTCGCTACCCGAGACAGTTACTGGTATTCTCTCTAAGAAGGTTATAATGAACAATATATTCAAATTTACATATTATTTCCACAGTAAACAATTTTAATCGGATTACTAAAAACACTGAAACGACTCTATTTGCTTCAGAGGATTAAAAGGTTCAATCAAAATATAACACTAGCCCTTAAAACCTGAACAATTCATTAAATTCACTTGTTAAACATAAAACTGGTTTTTATCCTGAATATACCTGCTTATGAACAGATCCGAAAGAACATTGGTTAATGTACAGACTTTGGTAAAACTTCCCGTCGCAAGGATTTGGGATCTGTGGACAGACCCATGGCATATAATCCACTGGAACCAGGCCTCAGCTGAATGGCACACCGCAAGAGCGGAGAATGATGTAAAAAAAAACGGCCGCTTCAGCTATCGGATGGAAGCCAGGGATGGTAGTGTCGGATTTGATTTCTCAGGAGAATACAGGAAAGTAATAAAAAATAAATCTATCGAATACTTTCTTGATGACAGCAGAATTGTAAGTATAACTTTCAGTGAGGATAATAATGAAACCCTGATATCAGAATCTTTTGAAGCAGAGGAAACATATCCGGTTGACTACCAGAGAGAAGGTTGGCAGTCAATACTTAATAACTTCAAAAATTATGCTGAGACATCCGAGAGGTTCAGAGTGCTTCATTATGAAATATTGATAAATGCACCTGCTGATAAGGTTTACAGAACCATGCTGGAAAAAGAGTTATATGCTGCCTGGACTTCCATTTTCAATCCGTCATGCAGGTTTGAGGGTTCATGGGATAAAGGATCAAAAATACTCTTCCTGGGAGAGGATAAGGAAGGGAAAACAAACGGTATGGTAAGCTGGATAAAAGATAATATCCCCAACAGGTCGATCAAAATTGAACATCAGGGAATTGTAAAGGATGGGGAAGAAATTATGACCGGTCCGGAGGTGGAACAGTGGAAAGGATCAATTGAAAGTTACGGATTCATATCAATGAATGACAAAACCTTGTTATCAGTTGACTTTGATTCGGTTAAAGAATTCGAAGTGTACTTCAGCCAGACATGGCCTGAGGTTCTTAAAAAGTTAAAATCAATTTGTGAAAAATAAATAATAATGTTTTATGGGCTAAAGCCCTGTCCTTAAGTCTGATAATCAGTCAGCCCTTTTGATCTGATTACTTTCTCAGAACAAATCTGTAGACATTTGTTTCCCTGAGAACAAACCCCAGATCCTGATATAATTTGTTAGCTGCAATTCTCGATGCTTTTGAAGTCAGATCAACTGATTTTACACCTGCGTATTTTGCAAACTCTATGGCATTCAGCATCAGTTCCCTGCCAATGCCTTTGCCTCTGAAAGCTTGATCCACAACTACATCCTCTATCCAGAATTTTTTCCCTGTGGGAATAATATAAACCACTGCTGAAAGGATCCCTGCGATCTTCTTATCTGATGCTTCCGCAATAAAAAAATGAGTGCTCTCCGACCGTAGTATTGATCTGAACTTCTCTTCTGTCAACATCTCAGCGTTTGGATCGAGCTGCGGTAATAGTCTCTTCACAGTTTCAAATATTCTGATACTGAACCGCCTTACCTGCCTTATTTTCATTCTGTTGTATATTATTCTCCTTACTTTCCCTCTTCAGACTTAAGCACCACTGACTCTCCGGCAGACTCTGACTTATTAATAACAGTAAAGTTTCCCAGGCTCTCACCCTCAAAGGTAACTATATCACTCCCATCTGAACGCTGTATCCCGATTGAAAGTGAACTGCCCGGTATCATACTGAGGCCCCTGATATCCGGTTCCTTTTGCTGAGGCACCGGTTCGATGACAGTTATAAAGTGTACATTCCGGCCTTTCCTCCTGACTATCATCACCGGGACCCGATCCTCCACACTTGTCAGAGGACCTGTAGCTGTGAATATTTCATCTCCCTGATGTCCCGGCATCATTAAATTGGTGGTTATTTCGCCATCCGTGAATTTCACTTCAACAGGTTCCTCATTACCTGCCTTAAATGCAGCCAGGTTCTGAAGGTATGAATATCCTGCCGGGACAGGCAGTAGTTTAGCTTTTGAAACGGGTAACGTACAGACGGCATTCTGACCTTTGTTGTGATACAACCAGTCGAAGGTATGTTCCTTCCCGTCAGTCGCCTTTAATTCGTCAACAACTAAAAGGTATGTTGGTCCCAGAAGAAGAAAACGATGATGAGTGACATTATCGAAGGCCGGTCCTGCAAAGGCGGACACGGCGGCATAGGATGCCGAGGACTCAAAAGCCAGAAGTTGTCCTCCGGCTTCTTTCTGAGGTATGCCGTCAACCAGTACGGCATTATGTCCTGTAGTTGCCTTATACCACTCCTGGTGGATCGGCAGACGGTAAGCCTGGCTTGCGGCACGTCCGGGATCTACACCAAGTTCTTTCCCATAGCCGAAGAATACAAAAGATAATTTGTCATAATGTCCGTGGAATCCTCCATACGGACCAAATGTAAGGGCTGCTGTCAGTTTGCCTGGACTGTTGGTCGCAAGGATAGCATGTCCTGCTCCGGGAATCAGACTGCTTACAGATTGTAATTGGACTGTTTCATTATCAGCCTTGCGTCCGGTCATAATCATCTCCCAGGTTGGCTCTGCCGGCAGAGTTGCAAGAAGCCTGGAATCCTTATATACTGCATAGGCTTTTTCATTGACAGAATGATTTTTGGGCGAATCATTTACTGCGTCGCCAAATCGTGGGAGTGAACCATCTGCCATCAGATAGTCAAAAGCCAGAAGATACATCTTTCGCAATAACTCATGGCTGTAAATGTCCATACCTAACCGCTTTCCTCCTTCAGCTATTAATGTAAGTGCACTTAAAGTATAATAATGGTATCCCCAGGAATTTTCGTACCACATTCCCTCAGGAGTTACGCTGATATTCATCTGAGTCACAAAACCGTTTTCATTGTCAAGCATCGCCTGCTTTACCATCTGTTTATCACCCAATACTGTCCCGGCATACAGAAGAGCTGCATTATGCCATGTCTGCCAGTTGGACTTTCCAGTTTTGTGGACATTGATACAGTCGGCCATCGCCCTTATCAGGTCTTCCTCTATTTTTCTCTTCTCATCGGATGAGAGGACTCCACTGTCAAAGATCAGATCATAAGCTGTAACCAGCGGGATCATCAGCCCTGCTTCATTAAGGGTCTGTTCCGCTATATGTCCGGCGCTGCTGTATTTACCATTTTTTTCAGCAGCCACATCAATACTTTTGTCATTCACCTGCGCATGGACCATCGGATAGTTCAGGTATCGTTCAGCATATCCAAGCAGTACTGAAGCTGCAAAATCAGCATATTTTTTATCGCCGGTAACAGTCCAGGCCCATGCAGCATCTTCGGCCAGACTGAAATTACGGCTGTGCTGACGGCTGAAAAGTACATTGTCATAAGGAAAGCCGCTATATACCTTTTCGCATTTCGGACACTTATGATGACTGGCATCGACTGTTAACAGGCCCAGCTGACATGAACTGCACTGATACCATTGGTTATGCTGTCCTCCTTCGGGGGGAAAGCTAACAGGTTCCATCATGGCTTTTTCTACTCTTGCAAAACGATTTGCAAGAACATCATGTTCTGCACCTGAGCCTTTCCATGCAGCTTTAAGACGTGCCACCTCTCCTGATGTAACGGCAATCAGCGGTTCTTTTCTGGTTCCATTATCCTTCCATTGATAGTTTTCAAAAAAGGTTTCGAGCCCCGACTTTATCTGAGCTGATGTTTTTGGATTGAATTCTTCAGTTCCCTTATTGGAGCTGCATCCGGTAAACAGTATTGCAAAAAACAGAAATCCTGAGATTTTCTTCATATTACTGAAATTCAGATCACCAATATAATAAAAATGGGAGCTTTTAACTCCCATTATCTGTGAAATTATTTCCCTTTAAGCCTTTGCATTTCATTGAAATGATCCATTGTCATTTTTTCGCGTGCTATTCTGGTGGATTGTCTGTAGGTTTCAAACTCATCGCTTAGTTCCTTTAATTCTTTTCCGGTACGGATGGTTACCATCAGGTTTCTTTTGAACACGAGGAATCCGAAGACAAGTACAATAGAGATGACCGCGATAATTGTCCACATAATTGAATTATATGCAGTCTTGTTTACTTCCATACCCAGTACTGTAATACTGTTTTTTGTCGCTGTAGTCTCAGCGAGACTTTGCCTGGTTGTCTCAAGTATGATGTTAACCGAGTCGTTCGTGCTCCTCAGGTTTGATGTAAGAATCCTGAGCTCATTGATACTTTTTCTGTCTGATGATAGAGTATCGAGGATATTCCTGTTGATTTTCTGGAACATATCCTCCCTTACTGCCCTGTAGTTCTCATAAATCCTGGTTTTATCCTGCAGATAATTTATTTGTTCCTTAATAGTACCTCTGGTAAGTTCATCAGGCATGGTCGCCTGACCGTTTGCCTTTACTGCTGCAAACAGTATTGCAGCAAATATCATTAAGTTTTTAAGCGGTGATTCATTCATTATCTTCCGGGTTAGGTTATTTAAATAACGTGGGCAACATAATAAACGCACAATGCAGTGAAATTATTTTCCGGACAGATATAAATTTGTTTCGGAGTCGATCCCCTGACCGTTAACATAAGCAGTCAGAAAATTTTATTTGCATAAAAATATGCAATTGAAAACTGCTTATCAAATTTTATAATTTATGATAACAGTTATGGAACAGCTCCATTAACCCATAAAATATCAAGGACTTATTATCAATTAAGATTTTAAACTGAAAAATAATTACTTTTGGCTTAAACAGAATAGCCCGATAAGGTTCTTCGTTCCTGGTTCCTGATGAAGCCATAAATGTTCACGTTGATCGTTATTGAGTTTCACGTTGCCAAATATCACCGGTTCTTACAATGCAAATAAATTATTCATGAATGTCAGGGATAAATTAAATATCATAATTCCGTTATATAATCCTCATGCCGGATGGGAAAACCAATTCGCTGATCACCTGTCAGAACTCAAAAAGGAATTAAAAGAAACCGAACTCACAGTAATCCTCGTTAATGATGGATCAACCATAACTATAAACAACATTGAGGAGATAAAGACCCGGTTTAAATGTCTGAAGTATCATTCATATCCCGACAACAGAGGCAAAGGATATGCAATACGATACGGGATGAACATCGCCGATGCTGATTTCTATATTTATACAGATATTGATTTCCCTTTTGGCTGCCGTATTATTTCACAGACTTATCAGATCCTGAAATCTTCAGATACAAATATTGTTATCGGTACCAGAGACGCATCCTATTTCAGATTGCTTCCGGTAAAGAGAAGGATCTATTCATTTTTACTGAAAGAACTGAATTTTTTTGTCACCGGATTCAGAATAAAAGACACACAGGCTGGTCTTAAGGGACTCGACAACAAGGCAAGGAAAGTTCTGGGCGGCACAAAAACCGACACTTTCCTTTTTGAGCTTGAATTTCTGAGAAGCAGTTTAAATCAGGGACTTAAATATCAAATGATTAACTTAGAATGCAGGACCGGATTGAATTTCACTAATTTCAGGGCCGGGATCCTGATCAAAGAGATAGTCAGCTTTCTTAAAATACTATTCAGAATTGGAGAGAAACATACTTTTAACTTTTGATCTGGAGGAATTTGACCTGCCTCTTGAATTTGGCTGCCCCATCTCTGAAGAGGATCAGATAAAAGTTACAGATAATGGTTTGCAAAGACTAAGCGGACTGCTGTTAAAATATAACATACCGGCAACATTTTTTACGACTGCATTTTATGCAAATAAAAATAAGAAGCTGATAATAAGCCTTTCAGAAAATCATGAGATTGCGTCCCATTCAAAAAGCCATTCAGGCTTTACGGAAACTGATCTTTCCGGTTCAAAATCAGAACTTGAGAAAATAACAGGAAAAGAGGTGTATGGTTTCAGGATGCCCCGGTTCCGTAAAATTGATAAATCAATTATCAAAGCAGCAGGATACAGGTATGATTCATCGATCAATCCTACCTTTATCCCAGGCAGATACAACAATCTTTTCTCCCGAAGGAAACTCTATCATGATTCAAAAAGCAGGCTGATCGAAATTCCTCTTTCAGTGAGCCCGGTAATCCGTTTCCCTCTTTTCTGGTTAAGCTTTAAGAACATTCCTTTGCCATTATATATTTATATGTGTAAAATGGCGATAAGGAAGGATTCCTACCTTCACCTGTATTTTCATCCATGGGAATTTGCTGACCTTGATCACTTTAAGATACCGTATTATATAAAAAACCCTTCAGGGAACGCTTTCTCAGAACGATTTGAAATATTGATTGCAGAATTAAGGAAGACAGGCGAATTTTCAACAATATCCGGCTTCCTTGGTATAACAGTATCTCCATAAACTGCAGATCCGGAAAAATCAATCATTCAGGGGTATCATTGATCTTTCTTCTGAATAATTCATATTCTGTTGTTTTCAGATCTATTCTTTCAAATCTGTTATTTATTGTATCAGAATTTAAAGAGGTTCTTATAAGCAAAAATTCATGACTGTTGTTAAGATCCGGATCCAGGCTTATGTTTTTATATCTTGCATAGTACGTATGAAGGCTCCAGTCATTATACATTTCAGGCAGAATGTTTATGGTGCTGTTTTCTTTAAGATGAACAAGGATAACTCTCATATCCGTCAGCATGTTTTCATCCCTGTTAAAGTCTTTTGAAAAATAAACGGAAAGGATGATGCCGGCAGACAGCGCTGCCACCCCAAAAAACTTAAAGAGTCTGTACCCGGTTGAATTATGATCTATCCTTTCAAGCAGTATCTCCACTGAAGGATTAACAATCAGAGCAAGTGAGATTGCAAAAAAAGGCAGGCTAAGAAGAAGAAAATAAGTGCTCTGGTCCATCGTGGTCAGTATTGGCAGAATCCCTGCCAGGCCAAGTGAGGAATAAACCGAAGCATGACGAAGCCCGGATCTTATTTCATTAAAAGGGAGTTTCTTTATCCAACGGTAAAACAGGATTACCAGGATTATTCCAACTGCCGGAAGTAATTCCATTACAAGCCTGTAAACAATATAAAAACGCGAATCGGCGGTTACCCCTTTTGAAATCTTATTAAAGGCCATTTCAATGTATTTCGGGAAGAACTCGCCGGCCCCGGTAAAAAGAAAAAGCAGGATCAATGGAAGAACAGCTGATATTAAAATAATCAAAGTGTCTGAAACCATGTATAAGAATCTGTTCTTTCCTTTAAATAACCACAGGAAAAAAGGAAATGCCAGCGGGGTGAAGGCAACGAAACCCTTTGTCAGGAAACCGAGGGAAAGCATTGATCCGGCAAGGCAAAGGTATAATATCCTGTTGGAAAGCTGACTTTTAAGGTGGAACAGAACCGAGAGACATATAAATATTGTCAGAGTATTCTCCAGCATATGATTTACAGAAGTCCAGGTAACTGTCGGCATCGTGATCCAGAACAATAACGGCAGCCACCCGCCTGAAGATTTTTTCACAATCAGCTTCCAGATGGAAACAATGATCATCCCGGTTATAACGATTGTAAGGAGAGAATAAAACCGTTCGACGAACCGGCTGTCACCTAATATCCTGAAGAATATTGATTCAATCCCAAAGGCCAGGGGAGGGTGTTCAAAGAATGCAGGGAAAAATGTGTCTGTCATATGAGGTTGCCAGAATGTTCCCAGACCATTGGCCATGTTTCTGGAAAGTATTGCATAAATTGTTCCATCCATGAACATCCCGTCTGAAAGCCATGAATGGCAAATAATCAGCATGAATATGCCTGCAATCGCAATATAAAAATAGGTTCCCTTAATAGTCGGTCTGTCGTCTTCCATATTACCGGATATAAAAAGAAATTAAGCTGATGGAATTATCATTCTAAATTAAAGAAATATTGAACAACAGCATCAATTCAGTCTGCAAGAGATTTAAATATCTATACAATTCATTGATGTACAACTGTCTGTGATAATGATCACTAAAAAAGAGCGATCGTGTTCGCTCCCGCTCTTTCTGTTTCCGGTCTCCGTAAATCTTTGTATTTTTGTTACATTAAAAATTATAAATATGAAAATCATTTCTATCGATCAGGTTAAGAAGGAGAAAGTTCAGATGGAGGGAGCAAATGGCGCCTGGAAGCAACTGCCTCTGGGAAGCAAGGATGGTGCTCCGGTTTATTCTTACAGGGTATTCACTGTGGAGCCGGGCGGAAATACACCTTACCATAGCCATCCGTATGAACATATGAATTTCATTATAGAAGGCCAGGGGATTTTAGTGAATGAGGCAGGCGAAGAGCAAATAGTAAAAGCAGGCGATTTCGCTCTGGTAAATCCAAACGAGAAACACCAATACAGGAACAATTCATCAGACAAAGTATTCAGGATGATCTGCGGTGTTCCAAAGGAGTTTGAGTGAAACAATAATCAACCTGGACTTTTTTGGATTTTATTATAGTAACAACACTATCACAACAAGTATTATAGAGCCGGCTCATAATCCAACTTATGAACATTGCCATCTCTGTCAATTGTATATCCTTCCGGATCACTGTTTTTCCATGTCAGCTGAGGTAACATTTTTAAAAGATAAGTCCGGTGTTCATCAATAACAGATTTGCTTTTTTTCTTGTATGCACAATTATTCCACTCATGAGGATCGGTTTCGTGATCGTATAATTCTTCAAGGTTGATTTCCGGATAATATATATAACGGTAACGCATACTTCTTACTGCGTGTCCTGTGACCGGTTGTTTTGTCCATGAAAACCGGTAACTGGTGATCACAGGTGAAGTCTCAGTATCAGGATTTTTTATTAGTGGCACCAGACTATGTCCATCGAGATGGGAGGGCCGGTTAAATCCGGCCAGATCGGCCAGGGTTGGATAAATATCCATAAGACTGACCGTCTGATCACATTTTGAACCGGCCCTGGTTAAGCCCGGAGCTGAGATTATTAATGGTACACGGGTCGATCTTTCCCAAAGTGTAAATTTCTCAATATTCTCTTTTTCTCCCATATGCATTCCATGGTCGGACCATAAAATGACAATTGTATTGTTTGCATACTGAGAATCCTCGAAGCCATCCAGCAACCGTCCCACCATAGCATCGGCAAAGCTTATGGAAGCGGCATACGACTGAATCACTTTTTCCCACTGACCATTATCAACCACCCATTTCTGAATCCAGCGTCGTCCATGATCAAAGGTATCCTCCAGATCATCTTTTTTACATTCCGGTAACACAATATCTTCGAGTGGATACAAATCGAAATATTTCTGCGGTACTTCCCATGGATCATGTGGTTTCCATACTCCTACAGCAAGGAAGAAAGGTTTTTCGTGCTTTTGTGTAAGTTGATATCTGGCCCAGTCAACAACGTGATAGTCTGCCATTTTTTCATCGGGCTCCGGTATCGGGCCCCATGTCCACCATCCGTCGCCCCCTCCTGGCCGGCCTTCATTGTCTACATTAAAAGGATAGATGACCTCTTTCGGAGCACGTATCTGGTGTGGGTGCGAGATATATTTACTTGGAAAATAGAAGTCCCAGTTGTCAGGTTCTGCCTGGCTGGTAGGCGTCCATGGCGGCGCCTGGCTATGATAGATCTTGCCTGCTCCCAGCGTTTTATAACCTCTGTTTTTAAAGAATTGCTCCAGAGTCTCTACATCTTTTAATGCTTTAAATTCTCTCCATTTTGGTCCGTCGCCCCAGTGAACATTTTCAGCTCCTGAACGGGTATGGTGTACTCCTGTAAGTATTGCTGCCCTGGTCGGGGCACTTGCAGGGGCTGGTGTATGAGCATTGGTGAATACCATGGATGAAGCAGCAAGACGATCAATATTGGGTGTATGGATCCCGAGTTTGACAGTTAAATGGGACCAGTGCTTCTGAAACCCGCATAAAATCGTAATTCTTACTTCCAATTTTCAGAAATGTAGTGAACAATATTTTGTTATAGTTTGCTATCTTATTGAGCAAGTATTATATTTATGTCGTTAAGACACGACTATGTATATAAAGATAACAAAGAATCAACGGGGTTATGCCTATTACCATCTGGTAGAGGCCTATAGGGAAGATGGCAAGGTAAAACAACGGACACTGATGTCATTGGGCAGAGTAGAAGATAATAAGCTGGAGCAATTATCCGAAGCAATAAGTAAGCATCTTGAGACAGTTAACATTTTAAATCTTTCAAAGGAAATAGATATATCTGATACGTATATCCTTGGACCACTGCTTGTTTTAGCGAGGATGCTGGAGACAATGGGGATAAAAACAGCAAGGAAATGCGTACCGATTGTACCCAGGTTGTACTAGGGTTGCTTACCGATACACATGGTATCCCATTGTGTTTTGAGGTACACCCCGGAAACACGTTTGAAGGGAAAACCCTTCAGGGCATAGTTGAAAAGATGCGCGGGAAATTTTCAATCCGCAGGTTTATTTTTATTGCCGACCGGGGATTGTTTTCCGTTGAGAACCTTGATCATATTCGTGCTGACCGGGGTGAGTTTATCGTTGGGTTAAAAATGGGTTCAATGAGTAAACTGCGGCAGGAAGATTATTTTGACCTCTCGAAGTTCAAATGGATAAACGAAAAACTTGCTTTTTATGAAACCACCCTGAATGAGGATCGTTGCATCATTACCTGGTCCAGGTCAAGATTTGACTGGAAGTTCAATCTTAATCAACCGGCAAATTATGGTCGTATCCGGCATGTGTGGAAAATCTGCCAGCTTTTTTAGATCTTTCTTTGGTAAAGTAAAGGTTGCAATCCGCTCTTTTTCATCACTATCAGTAAAGTCCTTTACTTGTAACCACCAGTCTTCCTTTAACCGGACACAAAATTGGATGCCCCTCGCTTTTAATAAAAATAGTAACCAAAAGCAGGGATAGCCCCGATCAAGGAGCAGAAGGTCGCCAGGCTTTACTTTGTCCATGTGTTGCATAAGCAAATCCCGCTCGCTGGATGCATAGGGCGACAACCGGGCATCGATGGTGATTTGGTTCAATACATCATAAAGCATTGATCCCATAGCCAGCGAACGCGGACTATCTGCGTTGGGCCCAAATTTTTGCTGACCAAATTCTTCAATAACGCCGGGATGATTGGGTAAAACCAACCGTGTCCCATCTACTGCCAAAACGCGCATGTCATGCCAAACGTAATACTCCGCATCATCATAAAAAGTATCGGCAGCTGCTTCGTTTAATCGCTGAAAAGCCCATGGATTTAACTTGGCCCTGGCTTGAGTAAACGCCCCTTTGGTAACTTCCCTTATTTTAAAATCGCTTCTGGAAATTGCCTTAAAAAAACTGTCCAGTTCTCGTTGTATGGAACTCTTAAAGTTGTTGATTAATACAATTAAGTTGTTGAATGTCAGCTTTCTGTCTCGTGAAAATACCTTTTTTCGGCCGTTTTTTGAACGGCTCCTAAACTCTTCATTATCAAGTTCACACGTTATTTTTTTAGTTAATTTTTCACGATAAACCGCTTCCTTGTTAATACTTGGGTTACCCCTTATATACCTTATACAAGATAATCAACTATTCCTAAATTACAAACATTTCAAAGAACTATTTTAGCTATATTTGTAGTGAAATCAAGCCTTTCAGAAGATTTCCTTAACTAAACGACATTGAATTATTAACTTCAAAAATATACTTATATGAGAATTATTATTAAGAATGAAGTTGCTGAGGTTGGCGACTGGGCAGCAACATATGTAATTGACAAAATCAAAAAATCTCATCCCACAAAGGAAAAACCATTTGTACTGGGGCTGCCTACCGGTTCTTCTCCTTTGCCTGTATACAAAGAATTAATCGGCAGACATAAAGCAGGTGAGATTTCATTCAAAAATGTTATCACTTTCAATATGGATGAATATGTAGGTCTTCCGGAAAATCATACTGAGAGTTATCATTTTTTCATGTTTGAAAATCTCTTCAACCATATTGATATACCGAAGGAAAATATTAATATCCTCAATGGTAATGCCAGAGATCTTGAAAAAGAATGTATTGATTATGAGAAAAAAATTGAAAAGTACGGAGGCATAGATTTATTCCTGGGAGGGATTGGTCCGGATGGCCATATTGCATTCAATGAACCCGGATCTTCTCTTAGCTCCAGAACAAGGATCAAAACTCTGAGCTATGATACAATTCTGGCAAATTCAAGATTTTTCTCAGGGGATATCAGAAAGGTTCCAACTCAAGCCCTAACTGTTGGTGTGGGCACTATTATGGATGCAAAAGAAGTATTGATTATTATTACCGGTTTCAATAAAGCCCGTGCAGTCAGAGAAGCCGTTGAGGGAGGTATCAGCCACATGTGGACAGTCTCTATGCTGCAGATGCACAAGAAAACAATCTTTGTATGCGATGAACCTGCTACTATGGAGCTACAGGTTGAAACCGTGAAATATTTTAATAATCTCGAAGGGGTGAATGTACATACTCTTCCTTAAAAAATCTTATACTTAAATATGGCTTACAGATTATTGACAGCGGATGAAATAAGTATACTGCTCTCCCAGGGATGCTTTGCACAAAACTGGTCCGACCTATCTGTCAGAGATGGATTTTCGGCTAAGAATATAAGGAATACACGCTTTGAGGGGAAAGTTTCACTTGGTGTTTTTTCCGGTATGATTAAGGGAGATAGTGGCTTATCAAATGAGTGCGGCATTTATAACAGTTTCATAAGGAATTGTGAAATTGCTGATAATGTATATATATCAGAGGTTAAAAACCTGACAAACTACTCAATTGCTGAAAATGTATCGATTGCAAATGTAGATTCGCTGGAAATGAATGGCGAATCTGCTTTTGGAAACGGGACAGAGGTTGAGGCTTTAAATGAAGGAGGCGGAAGAGGATTGCCAATTTTCGACAGGCTTACTTCTCAAATAGCCTATTTAACTGTACTTTATCGACATGACAAGGATTTTACTGATAAACTGCTGGGAATTATCAGGAATTATTCTGAATCAAAGCTGTCAAAACAGGGAAGGATAGAATCATTCTCCAGTATCCGTGACTCGCTTATAATCCGTAATGTATCAGTTGGAGCTTATACTACTATATCCGGAGCGTGCCTGCTTGAAGAAGGAACAATAAGCAGCTGTAAAGAAGCTCCATCTTTTATTGGAGAAGGAGTAATGGCAAAGAAATTCATTGTTTTATCAGGATCAAGAATTGACGGAGGTGCATTACTGGAGAAATCCTTTATCGGACAAGGTGTAAAGATGGGCAGGCAATATTCTTCCGAGAACTCTCTGTTTTTTGCAAACAGTGAAGCATTTCATGGTGAAGGTTGCAGCATATTTGCAGGACCCTACACTGTTACTCATCATAAGTCGACACTACTGATCGCCAGCCTCTTTTCATTTTTCAATGCTGGGAGCGGCACAAACCAAAGCAATCATATGTATAAGCTGGGACCTGTTCATCAGGGTATTCTCGAACGTGGATCCAAGACAGGCTCTTTTGCATACCTGCTTTTACCAGGCCGGGTAGGAGCTTTCACTGTTGTGATGGGTAAACATTATACAAATTTTGACTCGTCTGACCTTCCTTTTTCTTATATAACTGAGGAAAAGGGGAAAAGTGAAATCACCCCTGCAATGAATATTTTCACTGTTGGAACACGCAGGGATAGTGAGAAATGGGCCTCAAGAGACAGAAGGAAAGATCCGGATAAGCTGGATTTGATACATTTCGATCTGTTCAATCCATATATTGTCAGCAGAATTTTAAATGGAATAAACATCCTGAATGATTTTGTTGAAAAGACACCAAAAACACAGGATTACATTAATTACAAGGGTTTAAATATTCACCGCCTTTTACTGAAGACCTCCAGAAAATATTATGAAATGGCCATCAGAATATTTATTGGCCAGGAGGTGATAAAACGCCTTGACCTGATTAATAATACCACCTCTTTAAGTGAACTAAAAGAGAAGATCAAAACTCATGGTAAAGAAGGAAGCGGTAAATGGGTTGATTTTTGCGGACTATTCACCCCGATCAGCAAAATTGAGGCCTTAATTGATTCAGTAAAAACCGGCAATATTAAATCTCTGGATGACATGAATAATAGTCTCCATGACATGTACAATAATTATGAGAAATATACCTGGGAATGGTGTTCAGAGCTGATTGAAATGCAGCTTGGTTCTGACCCTGCAAATATACCCGTTAGCAGTTTGATACAGATTATTGCTGACTGGAAGTTAAATGCAGTCAAGTTAAATAATATGATTCTTAAAGATGCTGAAAAAGAGTTTGACCCAAATGCCAGGCTGGGATTTGGTATTGACGGGGATGAAAATACAAGAGATCAGGATTTCCAGGTTGTCCGTGGTTCATATACAGAAAATAAATTTGTTATAGATTTAAAAAAAGAGACAACTGCAATTGAGGAAAAGGCAGACAAAATTACAGGCATTCTGGAAAAGATTCAATGAAAATTCTGAAACAGATATTATAAGAGTCAAGACTCCTTAACAGACCATACCAGTGAACTGGCCCCAAGGACTGCTGCATTCTGTGTACTTAATTCAGAAGCAAGAAGCTTAACTTTCCCTTTGTAAATGCTTAGGAGGTTTGCTTCCATAAATTCTTTTGCAGGCTCAAAGATCAAATCCTTGGCAAGGGCAAGTCCTCCAAAGAGGAATATTGCCTCAGGGTTAGTGTGTGCCACAACATCAGCAAGTTTAAACCCAAGCATGTTTCCTGTATGAGTAAATGCTCTTTTTGCAATATAATCTCCTCTGACTGCTGCATCATGAATCAATTCAGCATCAAGTTCATCAAAACTATATTGCCTCAGCTCACTTGGCTGCATACTGTCAGCCATTATCTTTAAAAGCGACCTTTTAAGTCCTGTTGCAGAGACATAAGTTTCAAGACAACCTTTTCTTCCGCATCCGCATTCACGATTTGAAGGACCCGGACGGATTGCCGTGTGCCCTATCTCTCCTGCAAAACCATCATGCCCGTATACAAGTTTCCCATCGATAACAAAGCCGCTTCCAAGGCCAGTGCCAAGAGTTATAACAACGAAGTTTTTCATTTCCTTGGCTCCACCGTAAATCATCTCTCCAACAGCTGCTGCATTTGCATCATTAGTTACAATTACCGGAAGGTCTGTGTGCCTTTTAAAAGTGTCTGCCAGTGGCACAATCCCTTTCCAGGGAAGACCCGCGGCATGTTCAATAGTACCTTTATTAATGTTACCCATTGGAGCGCCAATTCCAAATCCGACCAATTCTATTCCATTTCCGATTTTATAGCTTGTAACCAGGATCTTTTCATACAAAGCCGCTACAAATACTTCAATTTCATCGTATTGAGTCGTCTTGATCTTATCCTCACCGAGAATCTTACCGTCTCTGTCAACAAAACCAAAGACTGTATTTGTACCTCCGATATCGATACCTACTGCTACTGTTTTTTTTGCCATGGCTCTTTTCATTTAAATTATTTCAACCCTTTTGCATATTTATCGTATGATTCCTTATCCGGAACAACACTCCATCCTGAGAGTATCCCGCCGTAAAAGTAGAAGGTAACATCAAATAAAACTTTGCTTTCCTGTTCAGTTACCTGGTAGTATTTTGTAGCACCATATTCTTTAATCAGTTCATAACTTCCCGGATTAAGCACAGTGTTTTCATTATCACTTCTGAACTGGTCTGCAAGGGCCTTCACAACAGGCTGAAGCTCCTGGTTTCTCCGCGAAGAATTCATCAGTCGATTAATATAATCTTCAGCAGTGTTGCATTGCATCGCATTTTTTGACAGATTTTTAATCGCAGCCTGATCGGCCTTTTTCAGTTCCGGCAGTTTTGAAGCTTTAGCCAGGCTCAGGTATGCAATCATATGCATATCAACTGCATCCATTATTCCTCCCATCTCAAAAGGATCTGTATTTACAATCTTCTGACCCGTAGTTTCCGGAATGCCTTTGGTAGCAGCACGCGATGCCCTTGCGCTGTCAGCATATGCCTTGAATTGCTTTCGGATCTCAGGCGAACGGAGACTTCCTACAGTAAAAATCGAGACCCCTTTTGCTCCGTTCTTCAATGCTTCATCCATGCAATCGAACATAACCTGGCTGTTCGAAGCCATAATTCCGCAAAAGAGAGTAGTCATCGGATTTTTATCACTTACATTCTCAATAGTGCAATCTGATATAAATCCCACATCGCCGGTATAAAAGGTATGATAAACCATTGGAAAGACAATATCAAGGTTCCATTTCCCCCAGTCCTGGCGGACCATGCTTCTGGACATTTTCGGCGTCGGGAATGGTGATGCTGCCATAACCTTCCCGTATGAATGAACGACATCGGCAATCTCATTTGCAACTTCGGTTATCTGATCGCACCGGAACTGCAGCCATTTCTCATCGGTTGAAGGATCTTCAAGCTCCCGCGGATCATATCCGAATTTTTCCTTAAAGAGTTTTATCATTGCCGGATGATAGCCATAATCAAATTCAGGATACTCTCTATCCTGAACTACCCCGTATCTCGACCATAAAGTAGTTGGAAGGATCACATCCACAAAACGATGATAATCAATGGCAATGCCATTTAATCCTTCAACTTCGCAATAGGCAACGATCTTCTTACTGATATGCTCGCGAACTTCAGGCAGAGCCGGACACATGAACTTGTAATAATCGACGTATGCTTTGTTATCGGCAAGACTCTCCCCTTTCCTGTTCACACTGAACCATTCGGGATGTTCCTTAACCATGGCGTCGCGGTCATGCTCAAGGTTCATTGTCCACAGCCATGCATAAACCTCAATCCCGTGCTTATGAGCAATGGGGATCGCCACACGGTAATCATCAGGTGTCGGGGCATTCAGCATAACACCGTCTATGCCCGTTTCATTCATAACTTTACATATCGAATCAAAATTGGTTCCCGGACGATAATCGAGCCAGGTCCAGAACATAGGGTATTCACCTTTTTTCGCCTTGTCCCCGGAACAGGAACTAATAACTGCCAAAGACAGCAACAGAAAAATAAATTTCGTAAGTTTCATAAGGTATATTTTAATAAGTGCATTCCCCCGCTTTAATGATATAAAGGATAAATATAACAATCCTCTGTACGAAAACCTCAGTACCAATTATTTTTTTAACTTGACATCGCAATATATTATTTAATCATATGGCTGAGAGCAACCGAATTCAATCAATCGACATCATGCGAGGACTGACACTTGTCCTCATGCTGTTCGTTAATGATCTGTATATGCCCGGGGTACCGGCATGGCTCGGTCATACAAAAGCCAACTTCGACGGCATGGGTCTGGCCGACTGGGTCTTCCCCGGCTTTATGTTCATGGTTGGAATGTCCATCCCATTTGCTTTAGGAGGCAGGATGTCCAAAGGTGAAAAGATGTCCTCAGTAGTGCAGCATATATTAATAAGGACCGTAAGCCTGCTGATCATCGGTGTGCTGATGAGCAATTCGAGAAATGTCAATGCTGAATTCACAGGTATGAGTAAGAGTCTATGGTCGATGATTATGTATTCAGGAGTCTTTCTAATCTGGTACAATTATAAGCAAACGGATAAAAATTTCTACCTGGTGAACGGGCTCCGGCTTCTGGGTGTTCTGATGATAATTCCTATGGTTTACATATTCCGGTCGGGGGAAACTTCGGGTTTCAGATACAATTCCTGGGGTATCCTGGGAACAATAGGCTGGGGATACCTCGTTTCAGCACTGGTATATCTGGGAGCACGCGATAACATTATGAAAACAGCTGCCGCCTTACTCTTCTTCCTGATTCTTAATATACTGTCAAAATTACATCTGCTCGATTTTCTCAGCCCTGTCAGACCGGTATTTGGTATCATAATAAATGGCAATGCCCCATTTATTGTGCTGTCGGGCCTCTTTATTACCCTCATTCTGAAAAAGCTCTCAAAAGATAATGTACCTAAAACAATAATAACAATTGCCTCCCTCGGGGTTGCATGTATTATAGCCGGTTTTGTGCTCCGCAACTGGTTCATCATATCGAAAATACAATCGACACCAAGCTGGGGGTTGATCTGCAACGGCATAAGTATGGTGATGTTTGCATTACTCTTCTGGTTTATTGATGTAAAAAAACAGGTCAGATGGGGAGCTTTTCTCAGACCTGCCGGAGCAAACTCACTTACGATTTATCTTGTTCCGGATATGTTCTATTATATAATATGGCAATTAAGCCTGCCACTGCTTTTCTACAAACATCTGGATACACCAGTATTAGTAGTTGCAGGTTCTGTGGTATGGGCTTTGATAATGGGTGTTGGTTTGCCTGTACTGCTTGAAAAGATCAACTTCAGATTGAAACTTTAATTCTGCATAACAGTTTATTTTTAATCCTATGGCTGACAGCAATCGAATTCATTCAATTGACATCATGAGAGGACTTACGCTTGTCCTGATGCTGTTCGTAAATGATCTTTATATGCCGGGTGTTCCAGCATGGCTGGGACACATGAAAGCCGATTTCGACGGAATGGGTCTTGCCGATTGGGTCTTCCCCGGATTCCTTTTCATGGTGGGAATGGCAATCCCTTTTGCTATCGGAGGCAGGATATCAAAAGGTGAAAGCAATATCATAATATCCCGTCATATTGCTGTCAGAACTGTCAGCCTTCTGATAATAGGAGTATTGATGCTTAACTCGGGAAGGGTGAATGCAGAACTTACAGGTATGAGCAAAAACCTCTGGGCAGTGCTTATGTACACCGGTGTTTTCCTGGTCTGGAATAAATACCCGGAGTCAGATAATAATTTTTTCACTGTAACAGGACTTAAGCTGCTCGGCATGGCCCTGCTGACCTTCCTCGTTTTCAGGTTTAATTCAGGTCAGGAGGCAAACAATGGTTCAATTATTACCGGATGGTGGGGCATCCTGGGACTGATAGGATGGGGTTACCTTGTTGCAGCATTTATATACCTTGCTGCCCGGGATAACATTTTTTACACCACACTTGCTGTTCTGTTTTTTCTTATCCTGAATATACTTTCCCAGCTTAAAATCCTTGATTTCCTTAATCCTGTCAAATCTCTGTTAGGTGTCATAATTGATGGAAATGTCCCCTTTATTGTGCTTTCAGGAACACTGACAACCCTGATCCTTAAAAAGATTCCGGCAGGCGACTATAAAAAGACAATTGTAACAATTGTTACAATCGGATTACTTACTCTTGCAGGGGGATTCATCCTCAGGAAATGGTTCATCATATCAAAGATACTTGCCACCCCCAGCTGGGGTATGATATGCAACGGTATCAGCCTTCTGCTCTTTGCACTTCTTTACTGGATAATGGATATTAAGAAGCAGGTAAAATGGGCATTCTTCCTCAGGCCTGCAGGGGAGAACTCACTTACTACTTACCTGGCTCCGGCTTTGCTCTATCATCTGATCTGGATCACAGGAGTTCCTGTTCTGATATATAAACAGTCGGGTATTCCCCTGGTGGTCATTGCAGGATCAATAGTATGGTCACTGGCAATGGTTGGACTAACAGCTCTCTTATTGAAGCTTAATATTAGGTTGAGATTGTAATACTATAGAATCAATTCTCTGCTCATTGAGTAAGGATAGGCATTCCGTTTTGAACCTCTCACCGAATCGGGTTGAGATACCATTCTGAAGATAAGCTTACCTCCATTCTGAAGCTCACTGTGAGTTATATAATTCTTATCCATCCTCCTGCCGTTCAGCTTTATACTCTGAACATAAATGTTCTCCCTGTTATTGGCAGATGCTTCTATTACAAGCTTTTTTCTTTTACCGAAATCGAGGGTAACCTTACTGAATAACGGCGATCCGAATACATACTGATCGGTACCGGGTGTAACAGGATAAAATCCGAGGGCAGAAAATACATACCACGCTGATGTCTGTCCATTATCTTCATCGCCGCAATAACCATCAGGGGTATAATTATACAAATTATCCATCACCTGCCTTGCACGGTATTGTGTTTTCCATGGCTGACCGGCATAATTATAAAGGTATATCATGTGCTGAACAGGCTGATTGCCATGTGCATAATTGCCCATATTCATTATCTGCATTTCGCGGATCTCATGTATCACCTGGCCATAATATGAATAATCAAAAACCGGGGGAACTTTAAAAACAGAGTCGAGCATGGTTATAAATTCATCCTTCCCTCCCATCAGGGTTACCAGTCCCTCAATATCCTGAAAAACGCTCCAGGTGTAGTGCCAGCTGTTTCCTTCAGTAAAGGCATCGCCCCACTTGTACGGACTGAAAGGCGACTGAAATGTACCATCGAGGTTACGGCCTCGCATAAGCTTGCTTTCAGCATCAAAGACATTCTTGTAGTTCATTGACCTTTTTGCATAAAGATCGATCTCTTCCTGCGGTTTCCCAAGTTCTTTGGCAAGCTGCCAGATACAAAAATCGGCATAAGCATATTCGAGAGTACGGGCAGCATTTTCGTTAATGCCAACATTATAAGGTACATATCCCATATCATTGTAATACTCAGCTCCAAGTCTTCCTACAGAAGGCACCGGTCCGGCACCCTTAGTATTTTTTATAATAGCTTCATAGAGAGTCTCAATATCATATCCCCTGATGCCTTTAAGATAAGAGTCTGCAATCAGCGAAGCCGAATTGGATCCGATCATGCAGTCGCGATGACCAGGGCTGGCCCATTCGGGCAACCATCCGCTCTCCTTATATGTGTTTACCAGACCCTCCATGATTTTGCTGTTTACATCGGGGTACATAAGTGTAAAGAAGGGAAACAGCGACCTGAAGGTATCCCAGAAGCCATTATCGGTGTACATGTAGCCGGGAAGAACTTCCCCGTTATAGGGGCTGTAATGAACTATCTCATCCTTTTCGTTAACCTCATGGAACTGGCGAGGGAAAAGGATTATCCTGTAAAGGCAGGAATAGAAAGTCCTCTGCTGGTCCAGATTACCTCCTTCAACTTTTATTCTTCCAAGTTGTTTGTTCCAGGCCTCTTTACCCTCACTCTTAAGCTTCTCAAATTCCTTATCACCTGTTTCGCGTTTCAGGTTCAGGAAGGCCTGCTCATGGCTTATGAATGAAGAAGCGACCTTTACGGTTATTGCTTCTCCTCTTTTAGTTTTAAACCCAAGGATTGCACCTGCATGATCACTTTCTGCCTCTAGCACATTAAGGTTTATTGTATCTCCGCTCCAGGTATGAGCTGATGCAAAATCCCTGTCAAAGACAGCGACAAAATAGTTGTGAAAATTATCAGGAACTCCCCCGGCATTGTTACGGCAATATCCAATTACTTTTCTCTCAGCCGGAATGATCTTAACCATAGATCCTTTAAAGAATCCGTCAAGCAGGATGAATGATGAATCATTCTCAGGAAAAGTGAAGCGGAACATGGCTGCCCTTTCAGTAGGTACCACCTCGGCAGTAACATCATAGTCGGCCAGGTAAACGCTGTAATAATAGGGCTTTACAACTTCAGCCTTATGTGAGAACCATGATGCCCGTTCTGTTTCATCTGTCTTTATCGTGCCGGTAATTGGCATTAAGGAAAATGCAGCATAATCATTGATCCACGGGCTGGGCTGGTGGGTCTGTTTTATCCCCATGATCTTGTAATCATCATATGTATAGCCCCAGCCATCTCCCATTTTCCGGGTCTGCGGTGACCAGAAATTCATACCCCAGGGTAATGCAATTGCAGGATAAGTATTCCCATTTGAAAGCCTGAATTCTGAATCGGTACCCATCAGGGGGTTCACCAGTTCAACCGGGTCGAAAACAGATTCTTTAGCGTGTTCAGTACAGCCTGATAAGCTGATCAAAAGAATTGATGAAAGTACTGTCCTGATAATACCAGATACCTTAAATAGATTGTTTATGTGCATATATAAAGATTTTATTATCATAAAAGCTTTAACCACGGAGTAGCACGGAGTTTCACGGAGAAGAGCACGGAGTTTTAAACAGTGTTACTCCGTGTTTAACTCTGTGGTTAATAATATTCTATCTAAGACCTGCTGGCGCCGTCCCGTTATTTATCGGGATGTAATCGGGGCCTTCTGGTTCTGCACGGATTGCAAATCCGCGCAAGCAACCCTGGATCTGAAACCCATTTTCAAATTTTCAAATTACAAAATTTTCAAAATAACTAGTTTTTCATAAACCTTTTCCGGGGCAAGCCACATCATACAGGCAAAGTCACCTCGTTTGCATTTGCCTTTACCGAAAACTGTACATGGCCTGCAGGTAAGTTCTTCAACCGGAATCCTTATTGCATATTCATCAGGTTGCCCCCAGGCACCAAATCCCGTAAGAGGATCAGTGCCTCCCCATATCGATATCACTTTTATTCCCACAAGAGCTGCCATGTGCATATTTGAAGAATCCATTGCGATCATAAAATCGAGTTTGCTCATCAATGCAAGTTCATTCTCAAGTGTCATATTTCCTGCTGTATTGAAAGAATCCTTAACCATCTCCTGCATAGATTGTAGTCGTACAAAATCTTCACTCCCTCCGAACAGCCAGAAATTCACCTTATGCTTTTCAGCGATGAGCCACAGCAGTTTGATCATATGATCTTCAGGCCACATCTTCAGATCATGTTTGGCACAGGGAGCCACACCTATGTTCATTCTCCCGTCATTCTCAATCATTCCGGAAATTTTTGCCAGAGCAGAAGGTGAGGGAATTATCCACGGCCCGTCAGAAGGCGTAACCGGAAATCCGGCTTTCGCAAAAGTATCACTGTACCTGACTACTGAATGCCTGAGAGCTGATTTATTCTTACCGCTTATAACCTCTTTCTTTTGCTTCCTGCCTTTATCGATGGTTGCAACAGGAACTCCTTTGATCCTGAAAAATACGCCCAATATCCTCGACCGGAGAACATCATGAAGATCAATGATATGGTCGAACTTACCCCCTTTTTGCAGATCAAAGAACAACCTGATCAGGCCTAAAAACCCTTTGTGTATGCCCTTCAGGTGGGGAAGAAACAGCCTTATCCCTTCTGCTGTTGAGAAAAATGGTTTGAATTCACTCCGTGTAAGAACTACCAGCTCCACATCGGGATACTGCCTTCTCATACCTGCCAGTACAGGAGTTGTGAAGGCAACGTCGCCCATTGCAGATGTTCTTATAACAAGAAGGCGCATATCAGTATTTTTCGTACGATTTTTCTTCAATCAGTCCCGAGGATGTCTTCAGGTTTATCTCTCTTTTCACTACCGACCGCCTGTCGTTCTTAAAATAAACCGCACGCGCAGTTTCTATAAAATCATTTCCGAAATCCTTGTTACGTTCCAGATCACGGATATGGTCCTCAATATCCCACAATTCGCAATTGACCTCATAGAGCGCTTTATAGAGCGGATCAGATGTGCTTATTATTGAAGATGAAACATTTATAAGCTCATCATATTCTCTCTGAAGATTTGCCAGTTTTGCCTTATCCTTAATACGTTCAAGCTTAATCTGAAGTATAGTCTGCTTATCAATTATTTCTCCGTTTGATACTTCTATTTTCATTATGAATGTTTTAATGTATAAAAATAGTTGAATTTTCTTTAATAAAACCCACACCTAACCCCTCCGAGGGGAACTCAAAATACAATCCCTTAGCCTGTAGCCCGAAGCCCCTTCCTCCTTCCGCCTTTCGCCTTTCGCCTTTTTCAATACGGATCCACATCAACCGCAATCCTCAGCGCCGATGCTCCCTTCTCTTTTTCAACCCTCTCAATTGCATCAGCAATAAGCTGCTTGGCCCTGGCATGAGGTTTTTCCCTTTCTATCTTTATAAGGATTGTTTTGATATACCACATCTGAACCTGTGAGATTGCAGGGGATTCGGGACCAAGTACTCTCTTCCCGAATGCCTGCCGCAGATCGCTTCCCAGAATTCCTGAGTAATAATTCAGCAGTGACCGGTCCTTATGTTTTACATTTATCCTGACCAGCCGGCAGAAAGGAGGATAGTTGAATGATTTTCTCTCCTCAGCCTGCAACCTGAACATTCCTTCATAATCATGCCTTAGAACCAGTCTTATTATCCTGTTTGCAGGATCAGATGTCTGTATCACAACCCTGCCCTGCTTTTCTCTTCGTCCTGCTCTGCCGCTTACCTGTTCCAGCATCTGGAAGCTTCTTTCATGTGCCCTGAAATCGGGATAATGCAACAGGTTATCGGCATTTAATACACCAACAACTGTCAGATTCTCAAAGTCGAGGCCTTTTGATATCATCTGGGTACCTATCAGAATATCGATCCTCCGCTCTTCAAATGCCTTTATGATCTTATTGAAAGAGTTCTTGTTTCTCGTTGTATCCTGATCCATCCTTGCCACCCTTGCTGAAGGGAATACGATCTTAATCTCATCTTCTATCTTCTCGGTGCCAAATCCTCTTGTTACCATTCCGGTGGTATGGCAGCTTTCGCATTTCGAGGGCATTCCGGTGTTATATCCGCAATAGTGGCATACCAGCCTGTTTATTCCTTTATGATAAGTCAGATTTACCGAACACTGGATACATACCGGTATCCATCCGCATTCCGAACACTCAATGTAAGGTGAAAATCCCCTGCGGTTCTGGAAAAGGATTATCTGTTCCTCCCTGCCAAGGGCATCATCCATGGCACGGAGCAATTCAGGAGTAAAATGTGAGACCATAAGCTTTCTCTTGTAGGCTTCACGTGTATTTGCCAGGATAATCTCAGGCAGTTTAATCTGACCGAACCTCTCCATCAGTTCAGTTAATCCGTACTTTCCGCTGATTGTATTGTTGTAGCTTTCGATTGACGGGGAAGCTGAACCAAGTATAGTTTTTGCTTTATGCAGGGCAGCCAGTATAATTGCAGAATCGCGTGCGTGATATCGTGGTGCGGGATCGTGCTGCTTATAAGATCCGTCGTGTTCTTCATCAACAATTACAAGTCCCAGGTTATTAAAAGGAAGGAATAAAGAAGACCTGACACCAAGTATAAGTCTGTAACAACCAGAGTCATCATTACCTGCAATCCTGTTCCATATTTCAACCCGTTCAGGATCACTCAGCCGTGAGTGATAAACCCCGGTTAAGTCTCCGAAGTGCTTTTTTAGCCTGAGAATTATCTGAGTAGTCAGAGCTATCTCCGGTAACATGTATAATACCTGCTTTCCCTTCTTTATCTGTTCCTCAATAAGATGGATATAAATTTCTGTTTTACCACTTGATGTTACTCCGTGCACAAGAACAATATCTTTCTCATTAAAATGGTTTTTTATTGAATTGAAGGCCTGCGACTGGGCAGCACTTAATTTTTTTACGGGTTCCATATCAGTTACTTCATCTGAAATCCTTGACACCGGCTGATGCCGGGAAGACAGAACACCTTTTGATGCGAGAGTCTCAAAAGCAGCAGGAGTGGAATGAGATTCTGCTAAAAGAGATGATTTCCTGACGGGAATATCTGGTGAACCCGAACCGTATCCGGATAATCTGAGCCAGGAAAGGAGAAGCTCCTGTTGCCTGGGAGCTTTCTTAAGACTGTCAAGAATTTTATTAAGCTCATCGTCTGAAAACTTACGGGCAAGGATTATGTAGTTCTCCAGTTTTTGTTTATAGTTATTGAGACTGATCTCTGAAGGAAGAGCTGCTTTCATCACCTCGCCTTCGCTGCACATATAGTATTCAGAGATCCATAGCCATAACTTCAGCTGCATTTCATTTACAGAAGGGACAATATCAATCAGTTCAGATACTGTCCTTATGTTTCTGACAGCTGGCGGCTGATCATGCAGTGCGCAGATGATACCGGTATAGAGTCTGTTACTGCTAAATGGGACAATAACCCTCATACCTGGCTTAACATAATCAATGATACTTTCAGGTACCATGTAAGTAAATCTTCCCCTTACTGCCAGGGGCAGAATAATATCGGCAAAGCGGGTTCTTGTCATTTGTCAGAATAGAGAGTAAAAATAGGATATTTTCCCCTCTGAATAAGTGGAAGTTATTCCTGTTTTATAAAACTCGACATAACAGTAATAAGATGTTCTCTTCTTATTGGTTTGATAAGGCAGGCATCGCATCCTGCTTCAAGGATAATGTCAGTATCATTCTCAAAAACGAAAGCAGTCTGTGCAATTATCGGGAGGTTGATGCGGAACTTTTTGATCTCCTTTGTTGCTTCAATTCCATTCATTTCCGGCATCTGCATATCAAGAATGACAACATCAATACTATTATCTGCTTTTACCATTTCGAGTGCCTCAAAACCCGATCGTGCAGTTAAAATTGATATTCCGGTATCAACCAGGATCCTGCTAAGATAAATCAGTACATCCCTGTTATCATCAACCAGAAGGCATTTGTGTGTTCTCCAGTCGACAGGCTTCTCTATAGTATCAGCAGCAGCTTGTCTTAATCTTGACCTTGTTCCGGCGGGCCTGTAAGGAATCTGGAACCTGAATGCCGATCCAATGCCTTTCTCTGACTCTACATTTATTCTTCCTCCCATTCTCTCTACAACCTCTTTTGCGAGTGTAAGACCAACGCCCAGTCCTTCAAAAGGCCGATGATGACCATCAACCTCCTGTCTGAATTCTTCAAATATCCTCGCAAGATTCTCTTTGTTAATTCCTATACCCGTATCTTTAACTATAAACACAATATAGTTATTATCAATAGAATATATTAATTCGATTGAGCCATCAAGTGTAAATTTTATCGCATTGTCCATCAGATGATTCAAAACTCTTTTGAGCCATATCCTGTCGGTAAAGACAAGATCATTGGAACCTCCTGTATCATTTTTAACACTCAGTATGATGGGTTTATCAGTGCGTTTTATTATCACTTTTGCATCATCCATAACCTCTCCAACAAGTTCATAAAGGGAAGCTTCTTCATAAGTAATTTGTATCTGTGAACTTGAAAGGCGCGACAGATCAATAATATCGCCTATTATCTGGAGCAGTTTTTCACTGTTGTAATTGATATGCTCGACGTATTCTTCCCTCGTCTCCCTTTCAAGATTATCATCAAGGAGAAGATTTGCAAATCCAACAACACTGTTAAGAGGGGTTCTTATCTCATGTGAAATATTGGCAAGGAAACCGGCTTTAAGCCTGTTGCTGGTTTCACTCTCAATATTTGTTTTAAGTATCTCTTCCATGCCATTCCTGAGCTTTGTAATATCACGCATTACCGTGAGCGATCCAAGCATTTCACCGGTATTGCTTTTTACAACAACTGAACGGGTTGAAAGGATAATATAATTTCCGTTTTTATGTCTTATGCTTATATCACTTTCATAAAATCCATCCTTAAATAATCCATCCTCTTTCTTTTTGGAATAATCATTATACTCGGGATGCAAATTAGCAGTAAAAGCCTTATAAGTGTATGACTCTCTGTCAGTACCTGTTACTGTAAAAAAAGCAGGGTTTGCATATTTCAGGTTTCTATCCTTATCATAAAAAGATATCCCGTCGCTGACTGATTGCACGAGAATCCTGAAAAACTCTTCAGACTCATAATGTTTCTTTGCACCAAGTTCTTTCTGAAAAGCAAGTTCATTTTTTACTTTCAGAAGATCTTTATTTTCAGTAATGATATCTCTGTTTTTTGCAAGCAACTCAGCATTCAGCCTTTTAAGCTTAAGTGAAAAATAAATGATCAGGAGACAGATTATTACCAGGGCACCGGTCAGTGTCAGCATCAGATGAATGAATGAGGCAGATGTCCCCCATATTGAATCAGTAAGAGATACTGAGTTCCCGGAAACTGAAGACAATGAGAAGCTAATGAGAATAAAAACTAAAACCAGTGGAAGGCATATAAGATATTTGCCGGCCGAAAAGAACCTGTAAACCAAACCATTAGTAAACATAAACTTGTAATCCCCAATTAATCCCTGTAAACTTTCACACAACAGAATTAATGCAATTTAATAATAATTCTGATTAATTATTGTGACAAATCTCCTAAATTTTAAAAGTCATATCAGAGTCAGGTATTTATATTCCTTTTTGTTTCGTGCTGATTTAATGTAGCTCATGAAAAACGCATGTTTAGTGATTCATTCTTATTTGGAAAACATCCAAATTAAAAAAATGTTAAATTGCAGGCTATTCATTAATGCCACATTTTTTAATAACTATATTGCCAGCAGAAAAAAAGGACAAAAGGCAGTATAGCAAGTATTTCAAAGCTTGCTTGAATAATTTAATCAGGTCACTGATGGAGAAAGATGAAAACCACTTTTCGGGTGGTAAAAGATACAGGAATAAAGATATAACAGTTTACTGGAAACCTTCGGCCTGTGTACATGCATCATATTGCTACAGGGAACTTATTGAAGTGTTTGATCCCAGCAGGAGGCCCTGGGTGGATATGGAAGGTGCCTCAACCGAGAAGATAATTGAGGTTGTTAATCTGTGTCCGACCGATGCACTGGCATGGAAATGGAACGATGAGGAGAAAAACCAGGATGTAAGGGCCGACCAGTATAACCATATTAAATTCCGCAGGCCCGGCCTTATGCAGGATAAGAATTCAGTTATTGAAGAGACACCGGTATCTGTCAAGGTTATGATCGATGGTCCGGTAGTGCTTAAAGGAGATTTCGAACTTACTTACGGTACAACCAAAAAAGTGGTCAGCGATGGCATGATATCAATATGCAGATGCGGTGTAAGTGATCATCAGCCATTTTGCGACGGAAGACACAGAAAAACAGGATTTAATGGTTAGTAAATAATAATGGAAGAGAATAATAATAAAAAGCCTCAGGCAATTGTTGAAGTAATTGAATTCGGTCCGCTAAAAATATCCGGCAATTTTATAATAAAGGATCTGAAGAGAAACAAGGAGGAATCTCCCGGAGAGATATGGCTTTGCAGGTGTGGGAAGTCAAATAATAAACCATACTGCGACGATTCTCATAAAAAATAAGAATTATCACTGCAACACTTCATTTTTATGCGACTGCCTGCTGAATACCTGGCCGGTTACCTGTTTAAAACCTTTGTAACCAGTTCGGCGGCCTCACTGAATGTTACAGCAGAGAAGACCTCCAGTCCTGAGTTATCAATGATCTGTTTGGCTTCTATGGCATTTGTTCCCTGCAAACGTACGATTACCGGAACATTTATACTTCCAATTGACTTATATGCCTCAACCACACCGTTTGCAACCCTGTCGCACCTTACAATACCCCCGAATATATTTATGAGTATTGCCTTTACTTCAGGATCCTTCAGGATTATCCTGAATCCGGCTTCAACGGTCTTAGGACTGGCTCCTCCTCCTACATCAAGGAAATTGGCAGGCGAACCGCCTGATAGTTTAATAATATCCATTGTGGCCATGGCAAGTCCGGCCCCATTAACCATGCATCCGACATTTCCGTCGAGTTTAACAAAATTCAGATTATGCTTACCGGCTTCAACCTCAACAGGATCCTCCTCATTAATATCTCTCATGCTTAACAATTCAGGATGTCTGAACAGGGCATTATCATCAAGTACAAGCTTGCAATCGACTGCAAGAATTCTGTTGTCACTGGTTTTAAGTACCGGGTTTATTTCAAGAAGCTGGGCATCAATACTTGTATATGTCTCATATATACCCTTGAGGAATTTCTGCATATTTTTGAAAGCAGTACCTGATAATCCAAGCCTGAAGGCGATGTTCCTTGTCTGGAAATCCTGTAATCCTATGCCAGGATCAATCTCTTCAGTAAAAATAAGATCGGGTGTTTTTTCAGCAACCTCTTCGATTGACATTCCTCCTTCAGGTGAGTACATAAAAATATTCCTGCTGCTGTTCCTGTTGAGAAGCAGGCTTATATAAAATTCCCTGTGTTCTGATGCTCCCTTATAGTAAACGTCCTGTGCTATCAGTATCCTGTTTACTCTTTTTCCCTCAGGACCAGTCTGGGGAGTCACCAGTTGCATACCGAGTATCTGGCCTGAAATACGTTTTACATCCTCAAGTGATTTTGCCAGTTTAACGCCTCCTCCTTTACCCCGTCCGCCTGCATGTATCTGAGCCTTTACAACAAAATATTCCGACCCGAATTTCTCCTGCAACTGTTTTGCTACCATTACAGCCTGTTCAGGTGTTTCAGCAACAAAACCTTCCTGTATATCAACATTGTATGCCTTTAACAGCGACTTGCCCTGAAATTCATGAATGTTCATCCTGTGGAAGTTAAATGATTAACAAACTCTTATTCACATAATTCTATGTCGACAAAATAGCAATAATTCCACTATTATTTAATTAATTTTGCATAAAAAATCATGCGGAAACTTCTAAACTCTGAACTGGAAAGGAAGACAGTTGAACAGTTCAGGGCATCACAAAAAGCACCTGTTACCATTATACTGGATAATGTAAGGAGCCAGAGCAACGTGGGCTCAGTGTTCCGCACTGCTGACGCTTTTCTTGTTGAAGCGATATACCTGTGCGGTATCACAGCCAGGCCTCCTCACAGGGAGATACAGAAAACTGCTCTCGGGGCTACTGAAACTGTAATATGGAAATACTTTCACTCAACTTCTGAAGCAGTCCAGGAACTTAAGGAAAACGGATATTATATTATTGCAGTTGAACAGGCTGAAGGAGCAGTTGAGCTTCAGGACATAGTTACAGAAGCCGGAAAAAAATATGCCCTTATCTTCGGACATGAGATATACGGAGTTGATCAGAGCATTATTGATATGTGTGATCTGTGCATTGAGATTCCTCAGTTCGGTACCAAGCATTCATTCAACATTGCTGTAAGTGCAGGGATAGTGCTGTGGGAGATGAATAAGAACCGCACCCTATCGGGAGGGGGATGAGTAAAAAAAATAGGACCGCTCTTCGACTTCGCTCAGAACGGCCCTTTTAATAATGTTATATCAGTTAATCTTACTGAACAGTCGATTTGAATGTATCATCATTGAAGAACTTGGCAAATTCAAGATCTGTTTTTGCATATGCTTTCCAGTCTGAATTAACTCCAATAGCTTCACGAAGTCCGCTGAGCATATAGTTCCTGTCATCAAGACGGGCACCTACAACAGCTTTGAGGTAACCAGTTTTGCCTTTGCATGGTTCCTTAACTGCGTCAAGTGTTGCTTTAGCTTTATTGTTATCGCCTTTAAGAGCCTGAGCAAGAGCTGCATTGAAACAAGGTTCTGAACCAAAGTAGTTAACGGCCTTGTCATATTCGCCTTTCGTTATTGAAATAACGCCCATTCCCCACTTTGATTCTGCGGTTGCAGCTGTCATCGATGTGAAATACTCTTCAGCTTTCACCATATCACCTTTCACAAGAGCGCCCATTCCAAGGTTGTTCTTAACAACATCATTGTTATCCATAGCTTTTGCCTTCTCAAATGCTGCAATAGCATCGTCAACTTTGCCCAATGACATGCTGATGTAACCGATATTATTCTGTGCACGGATGCATTTCGGGAAATTCGTCAGGGCTGTCTGATAGAATTTAAGTTGCTCATTCTGGTCCTTGGTAAGAGTAGCTGCATAGAGCATCTCTTCAAGACCAAGTACTTTTGCATCACCTCTCATTGCTGCAAGTATCTGCTCATCGCTTCGGCCAACCTTGTCAACATTAACAATCATTTTTGATCTTCTCAGTTTCGGAAGAATGTCTGTCTTAAGGTTTTCATAAGCAGCTGCCATGTTTTTGATCTCTCTCTCACGTACTTCAGGGTCAGAATACATTGAAAGTACGCGGAGGATCAGGTCCTTATCCTGCATTGATGAATTCTCAACTTCTGTCTTGAAGCCATCCCAGTCTTCAGCGGTTGTTTTTGAATCAAAGAAACCGGCTGATTTAGCTGCTTCAACCTTTGCAAATTCTTTCTTGATGAATTTATCAGCAGTGGTTCCCCTGTTGCCTGAAAGTCTTTCGTTAAGGGCAAATGCTCCATCGGGAGATGCATATGAACTAACAACTGTGGTCTTGAAAGTACGGTTTGGATCAGCATTAACATCCTGGATATATTTCTTGAGGAGAGTAATATCTTCAGCTTTGAGTTCCTTTGGCTGAAGGTCAGCCCTGTTGATTACATAGTTTATGTCAGCTATGCCGGTTTCCGGGATTATCCTGACAAATTTATCTTTCATCATAATAGGCATACCATGCTTTTCAACAAGTGTTGACGTAGCAATAACCCCATCGGCAAGTTTTACAGGATCAAAATCAAGAGTGGTTGTTCCTCTCTGTGCCTTTACCTGTAACATCAGTTCTGATAATTTCATAGCATCCGTATAAGGAATTGAACTGGTGTAAGTAAAATCACCGCCTGTATAGTTGATGACTTTGTTATTTGCCTGAACACTTTCACCCTGTACAACCTGTACCTTATCAAAAGCAATTTCGCCGCCTGAATACTTCAGAACAGGTGTTGCTGTCAATGTAGTCTTCTTATCAAAATAATTTGAAGGAAATGTACCTTTGATAGTGATGTTAACCATTCCGGCATGTGCTTCAAGAACTTTAGGGGTTACCTCATACTTGATCTGACCGGCGTTTTTCTTCATTTTATTCAGGCCACTACACCCTGTCATAAGAGTTGCGGCAAGAATCAGGATAATAAAGCTTCTGAGTTTTTTCATAGTTAAAAGTGTTATATGTTAATTATTTGTGAGATTTCTGTTTATTACGAACAATATAGTAATTTTTCTGATACAATGGCAAATTTAATAAAAATAAGTAATTATTTCAGCTATTTCTTCAAAAAATAAATTACATAATTCCCATATTCAGTCCTGTAGGATAGCCCCTTTGGAATATTATCTCTATTATTTTGTTATAGTGAGTCTTATCATCAACAAAATCAATTCCGTTTATATCTATAACCAGATACCTGTTTTCAGGGTTCTGCCTGAAGAAGGCAAAATAGCTGTCCTGGATTGTCTGAAGATATTCCAGGGTTATTCCTTTTTCATAGTCGCGGCCCCGTTTTTCAATATTCTTCAGAAGTCTGTCCGGATTAAGATGCAGATATACATAGATATCGGGTTTAGGTAGTGACCCATAAATAATGTAGAAGATCTGGCGGTAAAGATTGTACTCATCGCCGCTGAGTGTGGATGCAGCAAAAACCAGTGACTTCATGAAGTAGTAGTCGGCAACAGTAAAGGATTTGAAAAGATCCTGCGGTACAAGCTCTTCCTTCAGTTGTTTGTAACGGCTTGCAAGAAATGAAAGTTCCAGAGGGAATGAGTATTTCTCCGGGTCGCTGTAGAATTTTGGCAAAAAGGGATTATCAGCAAAATGTTCAAGGATGAGCCGTGCATTGAATTCCTCAGCTATCCTGCCTGCCAATGTGGTCTTTCCGGCCCCGATATTGCCCTCAATAACAACATAGTTATATTTGATTTCCATCCTTTAGGTAATTAGTGTCAGAGAAATCAAATTTAAAAACAGAAAGTCAATTAGCAATAAAAAATCCCGTAATTGCGGGATCTTTCACTAAATATTCTGCTTAGGCTCATCAGGCTTTTTTTCATGTTCCTGCCTTGGCGGACGCGGAAGAAGTTCTTTTCTGGAAAGCTTAATCTTCCCGGTTTTAGGATCGATATCGATGATCTTAACTTCGACTTCCTGCCCTTCTTTCAATACATCCTCAACGGCTGCTGTCTTTTTCCAGTCAATCTCTGAGATATGAAGAAGCCCGTCCTTATTTGGAAGTATCTCAACAAAAGCTCCAAACTGAACAATCGTTTTAACCTTTCCTTTATAAACCTGCCCGATTTCGGGTACGGTTACAATCTTCTTCACCCAGTCGAGAGCTGCAGTAATTACTTCAGCATTCTCTCCAAAAATATTCACATCGCCATGTCCATCAACCTCTTCAACAATAATTGTTGCACCTGTTGTACGCTGTATCTCCTGGATAACTTTTCCTCCCGGGCCTATCAGAGCGCCGATAAGTTCCTTCGGTATTGTAAGCATCTCGATCCTTGGTGCATGAGGTTTAAGCTCGGGACGAGGTTCGGAAATAGTGCTGCTCATAATATCGAGGATATGCATCCTGCCGGCTTTTGCCTGGTGAAGAGCTTTTGTAAGTATCTCGAACGAAAGTCCGTCGATCTTTATATCCATCTGTGTGGCAGTTATGCCATCGCGTGTACCGGTAACTTTGAAGTCCATATCGCCCAGATGGTCCTCATCTCCAAGAATATCTGAAAGGACTGCATATTTTTTTGTACCCTTATCTGTTATCAGACCCATAGCTATACCCGATACAGGTTTTTTAAGTTTGATCCCTGCATCCATTAAGGCAAGTGTACCTGCACATACCGTCGCCATTGAGGAAGAGCCGTTTGACTCAAGAATGTCAGACACTACCCTTATTGCATAAGGATTATCTTCATCAGCCGGCATCATATTCTTCAAAGCACGGAGAGCAAGATTCCCATGTCCTATTTCTCTCCTGCCTGTTCCGCGGTAAGCTTTAGCTTCACCTGTGGCGAATGGGGGGAAGTTATAATGAAGCGTGAATTTTTCACTTCCTTTATTCAAAACGTCATCAATAATTTTTTCATCAAGTTTGGTACCCAGGGTAACTGTGGTAAGCGACTGGGTTTCTCCCCTTGTGAATAGTGCCGAACCATGTGTTGCAGGAAGAGGATCAATCTCACATACTATGGGTCTGATCTCATCGGGTTTCCTTCCGTCGAGACGAATATTGTCATCGAGGACGAGTCTTCTTGAAGCTTCCTTGAGTACGTCATGATAGTATCTCTTAGCCAGACCTTCATTTAGAGGATTTTCCACGGTGTACTGTCCAAGGAATTCAGTAATGATAGCCTCAAAGGCATCGAGCCGTTTATGCTTATCTGCAGTTGACGACCTGGCTGCCTGGAAACACTTTTCATACGTTTCAGCCCATACTTTCTTCCGCAGATCCTCATCATTCACCTCATGACAGTATGTTCTTTTTACAGTTGATCCAATTTCTTCGGCGAATTCCATCTGCGCCCTGCACATCACCTTTATGGCATCATGTGCAACCTTAAGGGCTTCAAGCATCTCTTCCTCAGAGACCTCTTTCATTTCACCTTCAACCATCATGATATTGTCAAATGTGGCACCTACCATAAGGTCGATATCAGCATCCCTGAGCTGGGAAGCTGTAGGATTAACAACGAACTTGTTGTTTATCCTGGCAACCCTCACTTCTGAAATCGGTCCGTTGAAAGGAATATCTGATACTGCAAGTGCAGCTGAAGCAGCCAGACCAGCAAGTGCATCCGGAATTATATCCATGTCAGCAGAAACAAGACTTATTGTAACAAATGTTTCTGCATGGAAATCATCGGGGAAAAGGGGTCTTAATGCCCTGTCGACAAGTCTTGATACAAGTATTTCATAATCAGAAGGCCGGGCTTCTCTCTTCAGGAAACCGCCGGGAAAGCGGCCCGTAGATGCATATTTCTCTTTATATTCAACGGAAAGAGGCATAAAGTCTGTATCTTCCTTTGCCTCTTTTGCTGATACTACCGTTGCCAGCAGCATTGTCTTTCCCATTTTTAACAGTACAGATCCGTCAGCCTGCCTGGCCATTCTGCCTGTTTCAAGGGTAATTGTTCTCCCGTCGCCGAGATCAATAATTTTCTCTTTTACTTTAAACATCACTTATACTTTTAATGAATATTGAAATTACAGGATAATCAAAACAGTATGAAAAAAGGCAATTTTCAATTGCCTTTTCATTCACTATTTACGTAATTTCAACGCTTTTATGATTTCGCGATACCGCCCGATATCTTTAATCTTAAGATAATCAAGAAGCCTTCTTCTTTTACCTACAAGCTTTATAAGAGCCTGCTGAGTACTGAAATCTTTTTTATTCTTCTTAAGGTGTTCCGTAAGATGGTTAATCCTGTACGAAAAGAGGGCTATCTGGCCTTCTGCAGTACCGGTATCGATTTCAGACGTTCCGAATGTCTTGAAAAACTCCTGTTTCTTTTCTGTTGTTAAATACATGTCTCTGACCAAAATATTATTAATCCAAATATAAATCGAGTCTCCAATTTTGGAACGCAAAAATAAGGCTTTTTTATGTAAATTATCAAACAATTCTCTTTTTTTTTAATATTTTTCTGAAATATCTTATCTGAAAAACGAGTTATCCGGGGAAATTATTGCATCTCTTCTATTATAAAGACGTAAAAATAAGGTCATTCGTTGCGTTAAAAGAAAGATTTAATTGATTATTAGTCAAAAGGAAAGCTTCGTTCGTCAAATTATTTTCCGTTTTAACTCATGGCTCCAGGAGCAACTCACTTTGCTCTTTAAGCTGTATCCCCGAACTGACCAGCCTGTAACCGATTCTGCAATCGAGACAGCGTCTTTTTCTGCAATACTGATCCCTGAGCTGTAAAAGGGCCTGAGTACAGTGAGCTGACTCAGCTTTAATGCCAACGGCAGCCCATTCATTAATAATTGAATTCTGTTCTGGTTTTATCTGATCGAGGAATGAAAGAGCGCGTTCAGAATATTCTGAAGGTCCACGGCTTTTACCATATACAAAAAGCAGAGGGATTACAGCATTTACAAGAAAGATATCGGTAGCCTGCGAACCGGTTTTCTTCGGACTGCCTTTTTTTACAGTTCCAAAAACAAAATGGTCATCCCAGTAAGTGGATGCATCAACTTCAAATAACTCTTTAAGTTGTTTTATTTCTGTTACTTCGAGAAGCCTTGAGAACAGACCTCCTGTAACCGACAACATTCCTGCCAGCTGTGATATACGAATAGTCGGAAAATTGGATGGTCTTAATCTTGAAAATTTCCATATCCATCCATGGAGAGGTTTAATGGAATATTTACAGGAGAGGATTCTGTACTCTCTTATCAGATCATTGTAATACTGATCTGTTACTGCCTCTCTGAACAACCCTTCCTGAAGCATTCCGGATGTACCGTAAAGCAATGACTCTATCTGAAACCGGTCATCGGCATGCTTCCTGATTATCCTGAATGGAAGTGCCATTGCAAGCATTTCAAATGGTTCCGTATTCACTCTGAACCCGAAATACCTGGAAAGAACCCTGTAAAATGTCTCCTCCCAGTCATTTCCTGTCTCTGAAAAAATATTCAGGATCATTTCTGATTTTTTTTGCAGTCTTTCAACTACAAGAGAGTTTAACCAGTGCTGAAAAAGTATAGTGTCAAAATCCCTGATCTCATCCTGGCAGGCAATTATAAAAGGATTATTTACAAGCGAAATGTACCTGTTATGCAGCGATGGATCAAAAGAAAGTTCAGCAGTAAGCAACTCCTCCCCCTTTGAGTTAAATACTTTCCTGTCATTTTCAGCGACAATATGCAGTATTACATTGTCAAAAGCCTCATCGTTCTGATGACCATGCATGTCAAAATGGGATGAACGTGTATGTATCTCAACGTTTCCGGCCCATAAGGTCCCTGCAATAGAGATCCTTGCATTGAAAAAATCAGGACCTGCGTCACGGTTATACAGACCCGGATGAATAACAGTTATTTTATTACCCTCATAATCAAGTAACTTATCCTGGTCGTAAAGGCTATATTTCCAAAGGAAATGAAGAAATTCCTCTTTCATTTCAGCACGAATTAGTTCAGAAAGCAACAAGAATTATAAAGATACGAAAAAAGACTCAACGGTGCAAGGGGAAAAAACAAGATTAAATGGTTAAAAAAAGGGGGGATTGCTTCGGCGCTACGCTTCTCGCAATGACAGCATCCTAATCAGAATTCGTTTAAAGTGATAATCAAAACAACCTTACTTGCAATGTCATTGCGAGGCTCCGCCACACGGCGGAGACGTAGCAATCTTTACCAATACGATCTAAACTGTCTTAGATCAAATTTCGTTCGGATAGGTATCCCTCCATCTCGAACTGTATCTCCTGTGCCTTTTGTCCGGCAATTTTTGCGAAGGACTCTGTACTGTCAGCAAAGATAATTCCCCTTGAAGAGTTGACTATCAGCCCGCATTTGCTGTTCATCCCGTATTTTGCCACCTCCTGAAGACTGCCCCCCTGCGCACCTACTCCGGGAACCAGCAGAAAATGATCAGGAACCAGCTGCCTTATATCATTTAACGTCTCTGCACGGGTAGCGCCAACTACATACATCATATTATTAATGGTACCCCAATGTTGTGATACAGACAGAACTCTTTCAAAGAGTTTTATTCCGTCTTCATTATGATACTGAAAATCATCTGCACCCTTGTTCGATGTAAGCGCGAGAAGAACAACCCATTTATCAGCATAGGAGAGGAATGGTGTTACAGAGTCTTCACCCATGTAGGGTGCAACCGTAACAGCATCGAAAGGCATATTTTCCAGGAATGCTTTTGCATACATCTTTGAGGTATTCCCTATATCTCCTCTTTTAGCATCAGCAATCAGCAGGATACCGGGACAGGTTCTCCTGATATAAGTCACTGTAGCCTCAAGAGTGGCCCATCCTGCAGCACCGTTACATTCGTAAAATGCAATATTTGGCTTGTAAGCCACTACAAATTTGTGTGTTGCGTCAACAATCATTTTGTTGAATTCGAATACGGGATCCTTCATTTTAAGGAGGAAGGATGGAATCTTTTCAATCTCTGAATCGAGACCCACACACAGGAATGATCTTTTACTTACAATACTCTCAAATAATTCCGAATGGTTCATAACCTGGTTGTTATATATTACTTTCTTTCAGACGTTCAGCGTTTTCTGCCATTTGGAGCTTATCAAGCACCTCCTGTATATTTCCGTCAAGAATGGAAGGAAGATTGTAGATTGTCAGATTTATCCTGTGATCAGTCATGCGCCCCTGCGGATAATTATAGGTGCGAATCTTTGCCGACCGGTCGCCTGTTGAAACCATTGTCTTGCGTTTCTGCGAAACCTCATCGAGATATTTCTGATATTCAAGGTTATAAAGCCTTGTCCTCAGTTCCTTCAAAGCTTTGTCGTAGTTTTTCAGTTGTGATTTTTCGTCCTGGCAGGTTACTACAATGCCTGATGGGATATGTGTTAACCGTATTGCTGAATAGGTTGTATTGACAGACTGACCACCGGGGCCGGAAGAGCAGTAAGTATCCTTTCGGATATCCTCGGTTCTCAGGTCAACATCAAACTCATCAGCCTCAGGCAGTATCACCACCGATGCTGCAGAGGTGTGTATTCTGCCCTGGGTCTCAGTCTGAGGTACGCGCTGTACCCTGTGAACACCTGATTCATATTTCATTATACCATAAACCTTCTCCCCTGTTACGTTCATCACTATCTCTTTATACCCCCCTGCAGTGCCTTCAGAAACATTGTTGATCTCATACTTCCATCCTTTTGATTCAAAGAATTTACAATACATCCGGAAAAGGTCTCCTGCAAATATGCTTGCTTCATCGCCACCTGTCCCTGCCCTTATCTCCATAACCGCATTCTTGTCATCCTGCGGATCGGCAGGTATGATCAGCATTTTAATCTCCTCCTCCATCTCCGGGATTCGCGACATAAGCTCATCCAGTTCAATTTTAGCCATCTCGCGCATCTCTTCATCCTTCTCGTTTGCCAGAAGTTCTTTAGTGCTTGTGATATTACTCAGGGTAAGTTTATATCTTTCATAAGCCCCGACAACAGGCAGCAGATCCTTGTATTCCTTATTAAGTCTGACATATTTTTTCATGTCAGACAGAATATCAGGTTGTGTCAGAAGGTCGCTAACCTCAGTAAAACGGCTCCTTACACCCTCCAGTCTCTCAAGAATCATATTATTTGCCATAGCTGCCAAAATTCAGGGTGCAAAGATAATAAAAAAGGCGAAAAGGCGCAAAGGCTCTGAGGCAAAAAGTTCAGATTATTTAGTCCGCCTTTGAAGGCATAGCCGTCAAGTTAAGGAGTCTGAAAAATGTTTTACAGGGAGGATCAATAAAGGCAAACGGATTTTTATTATGAAATTCGGAACGTGCATAATATTTGGGGGGTGGTTGATTTGATGAAATAAACAAAGTTTCCCCTCCTTTTTGAAGGAGGGGTGGCCGCAGCACATTGACAGTTAATGTATTGCAAAGGCTAATTGCGGCCGGGGTGGTTGATTGGTTTATCAGATAGATTCTTTCCTTATATTGATAAGTTTCCTTATCTCACTTTTAAAATATTCAGGTTCACGGAATACAAATCAATTTTCAAACCTTAATTCAGTGAATCCAAAGCTCTCCAGGTATTTATCCCTGTTTTCATCATCCTTTATTTTATGAAATTCACCGTGTGGATCTCCGTCAGGTATTTATATGTTTTCCTGAAGGACATCAGAAGTCAACAATGTAACAACCAATACTGTATTGTCTTCTGAATTTTCTTCCTTCAAGTTTTCTTGATTTTAGCATCTCCCATAATGCTGCCTCAGCCGAAGTGGACATGTTCCTTAGAGATGATCTGAAAGATTTAAGGCCCTTTCTGTTGAAGAGGTTTTTGTTTTGCATAGAAATAAAGGTAAAAAGAATCAGGAAATCAACCACCCCGTCCCGACGCTACCGTCGGGACACCCCTCCTTCAAAAGCTAATCTTTCATCACATCTTTATTTATCCTGCTTGTAAGAAGGTGATTCCTCAATACATCTCCTTCGCAGGTTATTGGAATGACACTTCAGGAAAGTGTTTTGCATA
>Ga0209319_1000360_pt1 | contig 62086 bp, 98 predicted proteins | sample RifGroE2_FD_184000 | JGI IMG/M metagenome (GOLD analysis project Ga0209319, IMG submission 184000) | Groundwater microbial communities from Rifle, Colorado - Groundwater E2 (SPAdes) (version 2) | ecosystem: Environmental > Aquatic > Deep subsurface > Groundwater | place: Rifle, Colorado, United...
TAATTCGCACGGATAAACTCCCTTTATCAAATTTTAGGAGGTGTTGGTCATGGGCCGCAATGGCCAACCAATAGATATACTAACGGCAAATGGAAAAAAACATCTTAGCAAGGAAGAAATTCAGCAACGTAAAGATTCAGAAATAAAAATTGGAACAGCGACAAAAATAAAACCTTTAAGATGTCCGGACTATGTAAAAAAAGATGTCAACGCATTTAAGCGCTGGAAAGAAATTATCCAGATTTACAAAGATGTGGATTTTGTTTCATCCGGAGACATTGGCATGCTGGCTAGGTACTGCGTGACCTACTCGGAATACATTGAATTGCTCGAAAGAAAAAAAAGGATTAATCGCATAAGTGAAGATAGTAACGATGTTGAGGATTATATCTTAGGTAGCGAGGCATTCAACGATAGGATTAAAAACCGGCTATTAGATATGATTTCAACTGATGCAATTTTAAGAATCGATACAGCGATTAACAAGAAAATGGATATGCTCATAAAAATGGAAGATAGGTCATTCTTGAACCCTCTAGCTAAGGTAAAGAATGTTCCTCAAAAGCCGAAAGAGGACAAGGCTCCGAGTAAGTTTGGTCGCTTTGGGGCTGGTAAAAATGCTTGACCGTCCGACTAAATTCGCAGAATCAGTTGTTAATAAAACGATAGATCGAGCCGTTGGTAAGACGGAAATACTATGCTGCAAAAGGCATTTGAGAGATTTGGAACGTCAAGGAACGTCAGACTTCCCATACGTCTGGAATGTTGATAGAGCGCAAACACTTATCGACTTTGCCGAATCGTTAACACTCGCCGAAGGAGAAGAACCATTACCGCTTTATTGTTATCCGTTCCAAGATTTTATTTTTGGAAGTTGGCACGGTTGGGTTATTAAAGACACCGAATACCGTCGCTTTAGGACATCTTACGAGCAGGTAGCTAGGCAAAACGGAAAATCAATCGGTAATGCCGTACCATCTCTTTATTATGGTAATTTTGACGGTTATCAATACCCGCAGATATACGCCACAGCTACAAAGGAACTCCAAGCCAAGATTGTCCTGAAAGAGTGTATCAAATTTATTAACGCCGATGAAGAATTGAGTGGAACGAAGACCAAGGACGGTCTGTTTACAGTCAAGGACTATAAGAGCGAGATACTATGCAACATCACAAACGGGCTTATAAAGGCACTTGGGCGTGACACGGATAGCATCGATGGATTCAGACCGTACTTTGGAAGTGTTGATGAGTATCACAAACATAAGAGCAACCAAATGTACAAACTTTTGACTGGTGGAACAAAGAAACTTAAGCAATGCCTAATATCTGTTATAACCACAGCCGGATTTAACATTAACGGACCTTGTCGCGAACTCTACACTTACTGTAAAAATGTTCTTCATGGATTAGTCGATGACGAGACGCAATTTATTTACATTGCTGAGCTAGATGAAGAGGATATCAAAAAAGAAGAAGGTATCTATGACGAATCAGTATGGTCAAAGGCTAGTCCGCTATGGACGCCTGAAACTCTAACCAGTTTAAGAGCGGATGCAGTAAAAGCAAAAGAAATGCAGGGTGAAGAACTTCGAGACTTCATGACCAAAGGTTTGAATATCTGGGTACAGTTCGCCGAATCTCAGTACATGAATCATGAGCACTGGAAAGCTTGTGAAAGCGAAACAACCTTGGAGGATATGAGAGGAAAAGAAGTTTATGTAGGATTGGATCTTTCGTCCGGAGGTGACTTAACGTCGCTAGGATTTGATTTTCCATTAGACATTGACGGGGAGCGGAAATACTTTGTTGATTCCCACAGCTTCATCCCATCCAAAAGGGTTGCGGATCATATGAAAACAGATAACGCGTCTTACGACATGTGGATAAAAGCCAAACTCTTGACCGTAACAGAAACCCTTGGGGGGGTAAAAACAGATTACAAATACATCATAGCTTACATGAAAGAAACAATTAAGAAATACAACTTTAAACTCAAAGGCATTGCGTATGACCCTCATAACGCGGATGCCTTTCTTTCTGACCTTGAGGAATTCGGTGTAGATTGCGTTGAAATAGTGCAGAGCGCCAAGAGTCTAAATGATGCAACTGATGACTTTAGGCTAGAGGCAGAGGCTAAAAACATTATCTACGACAAGCGGAACAGGTTACTAACATGGAGTATTGCGAATGCAAAAACCGTAAGTAATAGCTTCAGGGAAATCAAGATTGACAAGAACACCGAAGGAGCAAGGATAGACCCTGTTGCCGCGGTGATTGACGCTCATAAGTTAACTATTTCTCAAAATAAGAAGACGAAAAATGTTTACGAAAAACGCGGAATGCGCTCTCTGATGTAATAACACACACGCTTTAAAGGAGGTGGTAATCTTGTGAATCTAATCCAAAGAGCAAAGCTCTTATTCAATAACGGCTACTTCGAAGAATACGTCCGCAGATTCCAAGCGGGCGAAGACATGCCGGAAAGCGGTCACTCAGGCGTAGGGTCTGACACCGCCATGAAATATTCGGCGGTTTTTGCATGCTGTCGAGTCCTCGGGGAGACGTTCGCAAGCATGCCGGCCATGGAATACCGCAAGAGTCCTAACGGAGATAGGGAAACAACAAGAGACACAGCCGCCTTCGACATCCTACACAATGCTCCAAATGCTGAAATGGCACCGTTTAGTTTTAAGGAATCCTGCATGATGAACCTAAATCTTGGTGGTAATGCAGTATCAGAGAGGCTTGTTAACAGGTTTGGGGACCTAGTGGGCCTGTATCCCTACAAATGGCAAATGGTAGACATCGGCAGAGATTTGGAGACCAAGCAGCTCGTCTACACGGTGACAGATGGAGCAACACAGAAGAAGCTAAGACGAGATCAAGTATTTCATGTCCCTGGACTAAGTTTTGACGGGATTATTGGTCTATCTCCCATAGAGTACGCAGCAAATGCGATTACGCTGGGTAAGAGTTATGAGCAGTTTGGTGTTAACTTTTACAAAAACGGTGCGAACTCTTCCGGCGCGTTCAGCTTCCCTGGTGAGCTTGGGGAAGAATCGTTTCAAAGACTAAAGAAGGACCTGAAGGATAACTATGCAGGCCTGAAAAACACAGGTACACCGATGTTGCTCGAAGGTGGCGGAGAGTTTAAGCAGTTTGCCATGAAACCTGCTGACGCCCAACTAATCGAGAACAAGCGGTTCCAGGTCGAAGATGTTGCTCGGATGTATCGCACTCCGTTGCACTTGATCGGAGACTTGACTAGGTCCACGAATAACAATATTGAGCATCAAAGCTTAGAGTTTGTGATGTATACCATGTTGCCTTGGTTTAAGCGCTGGGAAGAGAACATCAATATGCAGTTACTCGCTCCGTCAGAGCGTAGGGCGGGGTATTATATCGAGTTTAACGTTGCTGGTTTATTGCGAGGTGATGCAAAAAGCAGGGCTGAAGCTTATGCGGCAGGTCGCCAATGGGGTTGGCTTAGTGTTAATGATATCCGGAAGCTTGAAAATATGCCACACATAGCCAATGGAGACATTTACCTACAACCTAGCAATATGATTGAGGCTGGTAAAGAGGTACAGGAAGCTGACAAAAACAAAGGATTAGCAGAGGAAGTTTACAAAATGATTACCGAGAGGGGGTGAAAATATTGCCGTTTTGGAACTTTGTTGAGTCTGGCGAGAATGAAGTAGAACTTCGTATCGAAGGCGAGATTGTAAGTGATGATGATATTTGGATTTATGAGTGGTTCGACATAAAAGCAACTTCACCAAACGCATTCAGATATGAGCTTGCTAGTCATGCAGGAAAAACAGTTAACGTCTGGATTGATAGTTGGGGAGGGGACACGACTGCCGCCGCAGGAATCTATAACGCTCTAAAAGAACATAAGGGCAAAGTAGTAGGAAAGATCGACGGTAAAGCCGTTTCCGCTGCCTCCATTATAGCTATGGCATGTACTGAGTTGAAGATGTCACCAGTTGGTATCCTTATGATCCATAACCCGTGGACAGGCGTAAGGGGTGAGTCTAAGGATATGCGCCACATGGCTGATGTTTTGGACGAAGTCAAAGAAACCCTTATGAATGCCTATCAAATGAAAACCAAGAAGTCCAGAAAGAGCATTGCAGAAATGATGGACAATGAGACTTGGATGAGTCCAAAAACAGCTTTAGCAGAGGGATTTATTGACGAGATCCTATACGCTAGCCCCGGTGAAGGTGAACCCGTTGAGAACTCTTTTATGATTGGGCGATTGGCAATACAAAATAGCGCAAATGAGGCAACTAGGCGGTTTATTGAGCAGTATACGAAGATAAAGGCTAGTGAGCCGCCACCTGAGCCTACTCCTGAACCAGAACCCATCCCCGACCCACAACCGGACCTGCAAGCCCTAGCTACCTTATACCAAGCAAAATTAAAAAATCTGAGGAGGAAGCAAAATGAACTTTAAGGAAATGCTCAAAGCCAAACTAGCCGAACAAGAGGCTCTAATCAATAAGGCGATCACCGAAAACAGGGCCATGACGCCAGAGGAACAGGCCGCAAACGATGCATTGGAGATCGAAATCACGAACCTTGAGAAAACAATCCTTGCACAGGCTGCAATGGAAGCAAGAATTGCCGCGAACAAGGAACCAGTCAACGAACCTCTCTACGCACAACCTAAGTCCGCATCCAGCGTAACCGATATCACCCGTGAAATCTTCGGTAGTGTAGGTGGGTACTTCCAAGCGGTCCATAAATCCAAGAATGAGTCTGAATATGGAGAGAAATTGGCTAAATTGAACACCGAAGTGCTTAAGGTTTCTAATGCGGCAGGAATGAATGAGTCAACCCCTGCTGATGGCGGTGTGTTAGTAGGAACTGATGTCTCGACTGTTTTGCTAGAAAAAGCCTACGAAACAGGAAAGCTTGTCAGTAGGGCGTTTAAGTTGAAGATTAGTCAGGGATCTAATTCTACGTCCATCTTAGCCGCAGACGATAGTAGCCGGGTAAGTGGGAGTAGATATGGAGGAGTTACTGCGTATTGGCAGGGGGAAGCTGAAAAAATGCTTGCCTCAAAGCTAAAGCACAGCACCATAGATCTAAAACTAAAAAATCTTAATGCATTAATCTATGTCACAAATGACAATCTTGAAGACGCATCCCAGTTGGAGTCTATAATCATGAAAAGATTCCCGGAAGAATTTGGGTTTAAGTTGGACGAATCAATAATAAATGGCACTGGAGCCGGTATGCCTCTTGGTATTAGTAAGTCTGGTTCGTTAGTTGAAGTACCAAAGGAAGTTGGTCAAGTGGCAAAAACTATTTTGGCGGAAAACATCATCAAAATGTACGCAAGATTTGACGGAAATCCATCAACCTCTGTATGGGTAGTCAATCGCGATACCCTCCCTCAAATTGTCACCATGAGCATTGCAATCGGCACTGGCGGAGTGCTTGTCTATATGCCTCCAACGGGGATCGCGGGGAATATCTACGGAACACTATTCGGAATACCAGTTATACCCATTGAGCAGTGTGAAACTCTCGGAACATCCGGTGACATCATGCTGGTCGATATGAGTCAATATGCCATGGCGGACAAAGGTTCCTTGAAAACGGCTGCTTCTATGCACGTACGTTTTGAGTACAACGAGATGGCCTTCCGATTCACTTATCGCGCAGATGGACAACCACTTAAAACTAAGGCAACCACTCCGTTTCGAGGCGCCGACACCGTATCTCCCTTTGTAACTCTAGCAACACGCGGCTAGGATAATTAGCGAACAGAAAGGAGCCAATCACGGCTCCTTAATCTAAAATTGGAGGGATAACCACAATGAAACGATACAACCATGTAGTCAATGCCTTGGTACCCGTTGCTGATGCATTCACGGGCACAAAATACACCGATGTGATCAATATGAAGAACTGGAATCATATCCAATTCGTGATTCAGAAAGCCGCCGGAGCAGTAGGAACAGCAACAATCACAGTCGAAGCGTGCGACGATGTTGTACCTACAAATGTGAGTGCAGTGCCTTTTAAATACCAGAAATGCACGACAGGAGATACCTTTGGAGCATTAACAACCGTTGAAGCAACAGGCTTTGCCACCACAGCCGGAGCCAATCAGATGTACAAGATCGAGGTTGATTCCGATGCCCTGGTAGTGTCTGGATACAGCTACATTCGCCTAAAGTCCGTAGAGGTCGTTGACGATCCGGTCCTTGGGGGAATCCTCGCTGTACTAACGGAGCCGCGATACAGCAACGAAGTAGCTGATACCACAATCGTCTAAAGAGAGTGGAAGGAGAAATAATATGCCAGCAGTAAATATAGGGTGCAAATGGGTCGCAGGAATTATGCACTTTTTCAATAAAGCAACCGGGGATACTGTACTTAGTGTTAACCCTGCAGGTGACGTCGAACTCGGAACATCCCAATTCCTTAAAAACTCAGTCTTCACGGTCACAATTCCTGAAGTCGCGGCAGCTGACATTGCGAAAACGTTTTTCGTCGCTCCTGCTGCCTGTGAAACTATAGCGGCAAGCGAGCGGCATGTAACTGTTGCGGGTCAGGCAGGGACGTTGCAAATTGAGAAACTAAATACAGGTGAAGCCCCTGGAGCCGGTGATGTAATCTTAGCTGCAGCCTTCGATCTTACTAGTGTTGCAAACACGACCGTTACTAAAGTAGCTGTAGCGGATGGCAAGGAGCAATTAGTAGCCGGCGATGCGCTCTGTCTTAAACTAGCAAGTGGGAATGCGGCGAGTTACGCATTGGGCACAATTACCGTCACAATGAAATGGCTATAAGCCTGGGGGTGATGGTATGAATCTAGTCTTAAAAACCCCTCCATCCATTGAACCCCTTACGCTCGCGGAAATCAAAGAATACCTACGACTCGACGCTGACGACACATCCGAAGATAGCGACCTGACGGCATATCTAACGGCAGCCCGGGAATATTGCGAAACGTTCCAGAACCGAGCTTATATTACCCAGACATGGGGGTTAAGCTTTGATTCATGGCCCTGCAGTGTGATTGAGTTGCCGAAAGGTAGTTTACAAACGGTTGATGCTGTGAGTTATAAAGAATCGGACGGAGTCACAACGGAGTTAGCGGAGAATACGGACTACGTGTACAGTACGCGCGGCATACTCGGGAGACTTACCCCAGCTTATGGGAAATCATGGCCGTCGTTCACACCATTTCCCCTCGATGCTGTGGTAATTGAGTTTACTTGCGGCTATGGCGACGAGGCCGCGAGTATACCAGCAAAGGTTATACACGCAATCAAGCTACTTATTAGCCACTGGTACGAACACAGAACACCTCTTTCAGAGACAAATCAGGCCCCTGAAGAAATAGCGTTTACGGTATCCTCGTTATTGTGGCAAAATCGCATAATGAATGCGTAGGTGGTATTGATATGGATCCTGGGAAACTAAGGCATAAAGTTACTATTCAGCAACAAGGTGAGTCCACTAAGGACGGCTATGGTGCTCTGGTAGAGAACTGGACAGACGTTAAAACTGTTCGCGCATCCGTCGAACCCCTATCCGGTCGAGAGTTATTCGCGGCCCAACAAGTCCATTCCGAAACAACAACGCGTATCGCAATAAGGTATCGCGCTGGAATAGCGTCGAAGATGCGCGTTGTGTATGGCACTCGGATATACGATATCTTAGCCCCAATCGACCCCGAAGAACGACACCGGGAACTCCGTCTGATGTGTAAGGAGTTGATTTAAATGCCTGTACTTGGAATGAGGTCGCTTCTGACAACTAACGGCAGAAACTCAATACTAGGAGCGTCATCTAATGGCAGGAATGCAATCGTCGGAGTCAGAGAGGTCCAAAAACTCTTTGAACAAGTTGGTAAAGCTCCTGCTAAGGTGTTAAATAAAGCAGTTCGCAAGGGCGGCAACGTAGTTATGAAAGCCGCCAAAGACAATGCGAGTAAATTCGAAAACCCTACTGGATCTCTCCGGAACAACATCGTAATGAGAGCTGAGAGAAGTAAAAAAGGGAAAAAAGTATATCAAATTTTTGTAGCAAGCCATCCTCATTTTGTTAAGATTAGTAAGGCTGGAAAGCGGTCGTTTTATCCGGCCTCTATGGAATATGGATGGACGGATCAAAACGGAAAATACCATCCTGGCTATCGGTACATGAGGAAAGCGGCAGAAGAGAATGCTGGGATTGTGAAAGGCTTAATACTTGAAGTTATGGCTAGTGAACTAGACAGATTGAGGTGATATTGTGGATTTCGAACAAGGCCTAACGGTGGAATTATCCAGCATACTTGGCCTAACAGGGAAGGTATCCCCAATCATGGCAGCACAAGGGACTAAAGCGCCATACCTTATATACACCTTAACCAGCACAGATCGAGTTAAAACCCTCTCCGGTCATGACGGCCTTGTCGAGTCGCAATATCAACTCGATCTATACCACACCAGTTACGCAAGCCTTAAGGCCTTGAAAAAACTCGTAATCGCGAACATTAAGACCTACGATCTGCGCAACATTGGAGGAACTGGACCGTTTATCCAGCAGGTAGGGGTCATTACCGACTTTGAGACGTATGAGGATGGTGTCGAGCTTTACAAGGGAATTATCGAATTTAACGTAAATTACACAGAATAGGAGGTCTGAATATGACAGTTAGCAAAGCACTCGGAACAACCCTAAAACAAGGAACCACGACTATTGGAAAATTAACGAGCATCTCTTCGCCTGAAAAAACTGCAGACACCAAGGAAGTGACTACCCTTGACGTAACCGATGGTTATAAGAAGTATATCCAAGGCCTGAAGGATGGCGGAGAGGTTACAGTTACCGGATTCTTTGACATCACGGATACGGGACAATTAGCCCTAGATACCGTCTTTGAGGCTGGTACGATTGACACATACATCATAACATTCCCTGCAGCAATTGACGCAACGTTTACTTTCAGCGGGATTGTGACAAAGTACGCGGTTGGTGAAGCTAATCTGGAAGATCCGCTGGACTTCGAGGCGACGATTAAGGTTAGCGGAAAACCTGTTTTGGCTGTAATAGTGTAAGGTGAAGGAGGACGGGGCTGCCGTTGGTGGTAGCCCCTAAAATTGTTATGATTATAGGTGGAGATGAAGGCATAGAAATGGTTATTCCATTGGACAGGTTAACAACTTTAATAAAGACCCCCGACGTGAAGTTGAAAATTGAATCAGAAAGAAGGCCTAACGGAACAAAAGTTTTTATTAACGATACGAATGTGGGATCTATCTGTACCGGTATTTCAGTAAAATTTGATATTGGAGCGATACCCGAGGCTACAATATCGTTAATTCCTAAAGTTGTAGAAATAGAATCTGACGTGAACCTATTCGTAAAAATCGGTGAAAAGAAATACAGACTTTTGGAGGAAAACGATGGCTAAGAGTAATGAAGAAAAACTCTTAGAAAAAATTGCCGACTCGCTCCATGATATTAAGTATGATCTACGAAAAATACTCGAGCTTGGAAAACGAGTCAAGAGAATAGAGAACAAATTAAATAACGTGGAGGAAAACGAAAATGAATAACGACACAATCACAATTGATCTGGACAAAACTCGGACGCTGAAATTTCGCCGCAAAGAACTCAAGCTGCTTGAAAAAGCACTCGGTAACAAAATATCAAAGTTCGACCCATCGGAGCTTGGCATCGACGAACTAAGCAAGGTAATTCACATCGGCTTACTTCACGAAGATCCTGAGTTAACATTTGCCAAAGTAGAGGAAATGTGCGACGAATACCCGTATTACGGCGTATTAATACAAAAGGCTATGGAGGCATTTGCCCTTGCGATGGAGGGGCCTAAGCCTCCTGAAAACTCCGATAAGCAGAATGGCAACGAACAAAAAAACTAAAAGCGGATAGCGATTATGATTGGGACGAAGCCCTTAAGTCTGCTATCCGTATTGGACTCAAGCCCTACGAGGTTGAATTACTAACTATCTACGAGTTAAACCTCATGATTATTGATCACGAGCGAAAGATTAAAGACGACCGCAAGAGTGGCATTACATCGGCATTCTACTCTGCCTATTTTTACCGACTCAATAAGCTATCCGGATCAGACCTAGAAAAAGTTCTCAAAGCAATAGATAAAAAACCAAAGCGAGTAATGACAGACGAGGAAATGCTGGCAGTAGTTAAGCGCATGGCCGGGGTATAAGGGAAAGCGGTATTTATTGCCGCTTTTTTGTTTTGCCTACTTCTGAGGAAAGGAGGATGAAAATCATTGCCATAATAAGGAATATTTTGGTAAGAGTCGGGGCCGATATAACCTCGTATCAACGCAATATGGCAACAGCCCAACGCACTACAACCGGATGGCAAACAGCTATGCGAACCGCTACCGCAAGCACTCACTCAAGCATGCAATCCATGGTAGCTTCATTAACAATGGGAAGGCTCGGACTCATCGCGCTCGGCGCGGCAGCCATAGCAACGTTTGGCATCGTGGGCAAGAAAGCTATAAGCTCGGCCATGGACGTTGTTGAGTCAGAAAGCTTATTCGCGGTTTCAATGGGCAGTATGGGAGCGGCCGCGCGTGCGTGGAGCGAACAATTACAGGCATCACTCGGGCTAAACGCCTACGAAGTTCGCCGTAATGTTGGTGTATTTTACAACATGACGACATCCATGGGATTAACTAGGAATGCAGCATACAAACTTTCTACCGACTTAACGAAACTTGCCTACGACATGTCATCATTTTACAATATGCCCGTCGAAGAAATGTTTACCAAGCTGCAATCCGGCATAACAGGGGAGACAGAACCACTAAAGCGGATTGGTATCCTGGTACTGGATAGCACGATCAAGCAGTACGCCTATGCCGAGGGAATAGCCAACGTTGGAGCAGAGCTGACGGAGCAACAGAAAGTTATGGCTCGGTATCTTGCGATCATGGGCCAAACAAAAAATGCCAACGGGGATTTAGCGCGCACTATCACCAGCCCCTCGAACCAATTACGCTTACTTCGTATGCAATTGCAACTCGCCAGCATTAACCTCGGTAACGCATTCATGCCTATCGTGACAATTGTTATGCCGATACTGACCAACTTCGCCAAAGGCCTAGTACGTGTTACGAATACATTCGCGCAGTTTATGTCAGCCCTATTTGGCACCAACAGCGCGCAAGCTCAGAACGCACAATCTGCCGCCGATGCAGCCGCCGCCGAAGGTAAACTCGGGGATGCAGCTAAAAAGGCAGGAGACAAGGCCAAGAAGAGTGTCGCAGGGTTTGATCAGTTAAATTTATTGCAGGAGAATCTTGCCGCTGGTGCTGGGGGAGCTGCTGATGCGTTGGACGGTGGGAGCACGATGCCCACGCCAGCTAAGGATGGCAGTGGTGGGGGGGTGATACCGCAGGGTGTGCTTGACGCGGCAAATAAAACAAGAGCTGTCCTTGGTAACTTAAAGCAAAAAGCCAACGAAGTATCCGAGTCATTACTCACCGTCTTTGGCCCATTAATTCAGCAGTCCGTTTTAGTTTTTAGGAACGTAGTTAACGGCGTAAAGGAATCCCTCTCTATGATGTACAAGACAGTTAGTGCATCCCTAAAACCAATAATAGATTGGTTTGTTACTAACGGTCTCCCTTTGTTAGCATCTTTCGGATCAGGAGCAGCAACTATTTTCCAATCTATATTTAATACAGCCAAGGCTATATTCGATACCCTATGGCAAGGTGTAGTTGATCCTGCAATGAAGCTTATCTCCAAGATAGTCCTTGATGCCCTTAATATGATCAAAGGATTCTGGGATAAGTACGGAGCAGATATCGTTGGTGGAATAGTAGGAGTATTCGAAAGCATTAAGACTTTATTTACTCAACTTTGGAACTCATTCCTTGGTCCAATCGTGAAGAATATGCTGACTGAATTAAGTTGGTTTTGGGATAAACACCTCAAGGGCGTTTTTGAAGAAGTAATGAGTTTTATAGGTAAACTAGTAACTGGAGCCCTGCAGATCTGGAATGAATTCATATCTCCTGTAATTAACTACCTTGTTAGAGACTTAGGCCCAGCTTTCTCCTTAGCGTTCAGCCTTGCTGCCGATGTGTTTGGTACATTTATTGCAGTTATCGCGGATTCGGTCAAGGCGATATTTAGGATACTCGGAGGCGTAATTGACTTTATTGTCGGAGTATTCACGGGTGATTGGGCAAAGGCTTGGCAAGGGGTTAAGGATATATTTGGCGGCATATTTGATGGGATAGCAGCGATAGTAAAAGGAGTAATAAACACTATTATTGACCTAGTAAACCTCATGATACGTGGATTGGATAAAATTAGCTTTGATATACCGGGGAAAGGTAAGTTTGGGGTAGATATACCAGAAATACCAAAACTCGCAAACGGCGGAGCTGCCTATTCCCCATCTCTCGCAGTGATCGGAGATAATAAACAAGCCTTCAATGACCCAGAGATCGTGAGTCCTCTATCTAAGATGCAAGAAGGCATATATCAAGCCGTATCCAATGCCATGGCATCCAACCGAGGAAACAACTCCGGAGACACCACAGTAATCCTCAAGCTCGGCGAATCTGAACTAGGCCGCGCAGTAATCAAGGCTGTAAACTCCGTCCAACGGCAAACCGGAAAAACATTATTATCGATCTAAGGAGGTGGCAGAATGTTAATTAAAGTAAACGGAACAGAAATCGCCGCATACCCAATGGAATTTTCTGTCACTCCCTTAGATTTAGATAACGCCGATTCAACAACTAGATCCATGGATGGGACACTAAACAGGGATAGAATTACAACGAAGAGGCAAATCGAAATGACGTGGGGAACACTGGATTGGTCAACAACATCCGCACTCCTACAATCGATGAGCGACGTGTTCTTCGAGTTCTACTATCCCGATCCAATGGACGGAACATACGCCACTCGAACATTTTACGTCGGAAATAGACCAACGCCATTCACCATGAACAAAGGCAGTACAATCTTATGGGCTGGACTAAAAGTCACCCTAACCGAAAAATAAGGAGGGCTGGGCATGTATCCCGTATCACCACTGTTTGAGAACTACATCACTCAGCATGGAAGGGAGTTTGAAACTAAAGCCATCGTAGGCGGGGTAACATACGACAAAACGGCAGTAATTGAATTTGACATCGAGGAAAGCCTTATCGCGTCTGAAGAGTTTTTGCTTGGCACAACCATTGCGTCAAGGCTAGATATAGCGATCAGGACAACCAACACGATTGTAGATGACGCTAAGGTTGAACCTTTTGTGAGATTAAACGGCTCAAGCGGATATACAGACTGGGTACCTCTTGGCTCTTACTATATCGACTCTAAGTCTTACCAAGACGGCATTTGGCATCTTACGTGTTTTGATAAGCTAGTAGAGTCTCAGAAGTTATATGTGTCATCATTGACCTATCCTGCAACTATGGCGGCTGTATTCGCGGATATATGCGACGAGCTAGACTATACGGTGGATTCTAGCGTGGACATTGACTCGCTGTACATGATACCTACGGCCCCTGTTGATACGAGCATGAGAGATATGCTAGGATACATCGCAGCAGCGCACGCAGCCTGTGTACGCATGAACAAGGATAATAAGATCGCTTTTGTTAAATTTAATACAGGCGCAGATCCAACAGCAATTACAGCATCAGACTATTACAAGTTAACTCAGACGAACCCACTAAGAACCTACACCGGACTCATATTGACTACCGACAATACTCTGCCGACGATATCTTCTGGCTATGGTGCAGGCCCAATCCACGTCTTCAACCCCTACATGGACCAAGATAAGCTATACAACGTATTTACCGAGTTGGATGGACTAGCCTATACCCCATTCGAAATGGACTGGAAGGGCAGGCCAGACCTTGAAATTGGCGACCCAATAACGGTAGCCAAGCGAGACGGCACCACATTTCCTTCGATTGTTTTTTACAGCAAATCGTCGTACAAGGGCGGGCTCAAGTCAACGATTAAGGCCCCTGCATACACCACGCAGAAAAGCGATACAGCGTATGGTGGGAGCCTCAAGGATTATGCCATAAAGATTGATAAGAAGGTTGTTGCTGCTGGTGGAGGTGGGGTTGCAGTTCCTTTCACGACCCTAACTCTTGAATTTTTGGCTGCCGATGCAGGGCTTACAGTTACAAGGGATGGTACTACCGAGACTTGGACTTGGCTGAAAGATAGTCAAGGTAGGATAACGCACATGACGACACCTACGGGCAGAGAATATACGGCGGTATTCAATTAAATGTCGTATTGAATACACGGGACAGAGGTGGTGAAAAACCTAAATGCCTGGAACGAGTTTTAGTGATGCCATAGCAATATTAAGTAGTGATCCCGTGAATTGCGTAATTTCCACTCCTGGACAAAAGGTATACTACAGCTTTATCCCTCCTATCAGTGCTATTGCCGTAATAAAAGGATTAAGCACCATAGATAATATAGCTCGGCTATATAATTCAGTCTACACTCCGCTTGCTTTTAATGACGATGGTGGAGGTGACCTTCAATTTTTAATAACGTGGAGTGTTACAGCGGGGCAAACATATTATCTAAAATTAGAATTAAGTAATACCTTGATAACTGGTAATTTTAACTTTTCTGTATCTGGCATTTTTCCTGCCACTCACGACTGGGACGATTTTAATCAAGGCCTACTCATTGGCCTACAGATATCCGATAAAACTAGATTAGGCTATAACGTGGACGAAACGATTAAGGCTAAAGATATTGGGTATGGCCTAACAACTCCTGGATACTGGACAGTGATCAGGTAAGGAGGCGGTAAAGTGGGGGTTGATTATGATAACGGGTTAATTGTTGGCACTTTAATTGGAAAAGAAATATCACCTACAAGCGACAGATATATAGCAGGGGATATAATTAATCCTAGTTATCTAAAGTGGGATACAGCAGAAACGGTATGCCGGGAAAACCCCGATACATCCCTAGATTGCATCTTAATTGGTGTTGATCCTAATGGGAATCTCTATATGTTAGAACAAAGTATAACTGGTTCTGATTCTCCATACGATGTGCTTAAAAAGTACAATCTTGATGGTAATTTATTGTGGTCAGTTTCTATCGAAGGCGGAGCGCAAGCACTGCCAACCCAAAACTATGTTGACATAAGCGGAAACATCTACGTGATGAAGTACAATAATGTTGGATTAGTTATTGCTGACGGAGGAAACAACTCCGGGTACACAACGTCTATTATTAAAGTTAGCCCTGACGGTAATACGAATGTACTACGTTCAGTAGGCGGTAAAGCGAGTGCTCTAGGCGTTGACAACCTGTTTGGATACTTTTACATAGGTTGGCGTTTCGCTGACTTGGTTAATTACACAACGTCTTATATGGTGATAAAATCTGACCCTGATGGCGTGGAAGTTTGGCAACGTGAAACCTATTATGTCAGCGGTTTAGTCGTGGATAACCTGCAAAACATTTACGCCGAGTGTACGGGGCAGATTATTAAATTCGACAAGCTCGGTAGCACACTCCTCGTGATACCGGAAGACGGAGGAGGAACGCTGAGGGTTGATATATTAGGAAACCTTTATGCCGGAATTGTAGGCAGTGGTGGGTTAAAAAAGTTTACTCCTGCTGGCGCGAGCGTATGGGGCGGTGGGGGAACATATTTTATTGCGGTAGACAGAAACACTTATCCTATGTTAGTTACGTGTAGCGGCGGAGCTAACATAATTAACGCCAAAAACGGGGATGTGGTGTGGCATAAGGCGGGTACTTATACCGGATGCGCCGTTGATGCTCAGGGAAATTTTTATTTTGGAAGTAACTCTGCGGTTATACGATTAACTGCCAGTGATCACTTTTTGATTACAGGTCCAAGGGATGCTAATTTTGTCGCCACTCTTAACACTTATGATGACAATGCGTCAAAACAAATTTTAGGATGTGCTCAAGATACGGCAAATGATGTTACTAATAATACTAACGCAAGGGTAACTGGTAGCTTGTCTGTTAATGGGACGTGGCCGCATATATCGTTTACTATACAGCTAGGCCTAACTTATACCAACAGCGACATACAGTTATACATTAAGCAAGAGGGTAAGATATACTTGCAAGTATTAAGTATCCCGCGCAAAAATGCATTAGATTTGGTGGGACTAACGCTTGATGTCGAGAACAATACCATTTACCCAATTGAAATTATTGTTATTAATGAGGATTCGGTAGATCCTAGGTTTGTCCTCGGGGCCGTAACGGGTAGCAATACGTCGGTCACTGTAATCTAAGTAAGAGCCGTAAGGGCTTGTTTTTTATGCAAAGAAAGGGATGATCACACATGAATCTCGAAAAAGAAAGCAAACTCATGACCTCGCAGCCGCGGCAGCCAATTGGTAAATCCCAACTCTACGCCCTGCTCGTGGATGCGGCAGGTAATCCGGTGCTCGACGGAGATGGGAATCAGCAGGTCGTTGCGCTGCAGTCCGTGGATGGTAAACTGCAGGTTAGCTCTGGTATGGAAGATTATGGCGCAACCGTAGCGACTAGACCGCTCGCTACCGCCGTGCCAATAGGTTTTGTGTTTATGTCTGTTGCAACCCAGGAGATATGGCAATCAGACGGAACGAATTGGGTGGTGATGTAGGATGGACCCAATATTATTAAGTAAGATCAAGAAAGTCGATGCCGATCGTCTGTCAGATAAGGAAGAAACTACGACAGAACTAGCATTGAAGGCGACAAGTGTTTACGTTGATATAAAATTTGGTTCTATGGGTAGCACAAAAACCTATAAAGGATCATGTTTATTTGCAAATTTGCCAGCAAGCGAAATGATGGTTGATGATTATTGGTATATAAGTGATCAAGCGACTAACCGTTGTTGGAATGGTTCGGTTTGGGGTGATATAGGCAACTCTTTGATTATTGGTGACAAGACCATAACACCTAAACAATCAAGTTTTGCTAAAGTAGGTAAAAACATGGTTGATACTTTAGACCCTATATTTGTTGGCAAACTTATTGTCACAGATGGGTCAATAGGTGTTTTTAATGTAAACACGCAAGTTAACACCTCCAAGCCTGTAAAACTAACAATCGGGAAAACGTATACGGTGTCTAACAACGCGCCAATTCATGTTTACCTAACCTTTGCCACTACAGATATAGTTACTCCAGGTGGCGGTATTACTGGTTTTGTAAGTCAATTTGTAACAAACATAACGAATACAGGCAACGCAGAAAGGACTTATACCTTTGTCGCGGATGCGGAGTATATGTATGTTTCTTACTTTAACGATACTTCAACAACTAATTCAATTTTAACAGTTCAAGTCGAATTTGGGGCATTAAAAACAGTTTGGGAAAAATATCAACTAGTCTTTAATGTTGCTAATTTTCCTATTAAAGAACTGGACGATATACCAGTTAAAGATTTTTCAATATTTGATCTTGCATATATTAAAAATAACGAACTAGTTTTAGAAAATAGTTATGTTGGCACTACAGGTTTAATCGCAAAGTATACAGGGATTGATCTTGGCGAAAATCCAACAAGTGTAATGTGCAAAGCTAAGATGCGTACAAATGCGAGTGTGACGTTAATAGCTACGCCTAACCACACAAACGCAATTGCTGACATTACCAATCGGGCTATCCATATCTCATATGCTTCATTTGGGTATTATCTAGGATTTGCTGAAAATGGTGTTATTACAAACGTAAAAACAGGTGGTTATGCCGTTGATGATACAGGTGTTACTGAGTATGAAATGGGGTGGTCTGTCGATGGAGACATAATTACCCTGTATTTACCAGACGGTACAACGACAACGTTTACAGACGCTAGAGTCAGCACTTGCAATGGGCGATTTATAATATGGGAACATTATTTGTCCGAGTCGTCTGTAACAAATGACGATAGGCCATCATTTACTTATTTGTACGCTAAAGGGTTGACATTACCTGCTTTAGTGGATAGTTTTAAGAGATTTGATGGAGCTATCGGGATTGCACCTAGCGGGCATGTTTATTATCAATATCGTAATGTTGTTGCTGGCGACTAGTGCGTAGTAGACGCATTATCCGACAGACGTATGGGCAAAAAAGAAAGACCCTCAAAGGGGCCTATTGGACCAAGTATTGATGGTGTGATTGCTTCCGTTTCTCGTCGGTCATGGACGCGTATCACTCCTCTTGTATAACCCGGAGCGATCACTTACAATGTAGGTAAGGCGCTGGTATAGTAAGGTGATTTGCGATTGTGGGCAAAAATTAAATTGGGACGAATAATTCTAGTTAACACAAAAAGACGCTGAAGTTTAATCTCCGGCGTCTTTCGCATTTCGAGTTTATTTCAACCTCATCGCGAGGTTATTTTTTTATGGGCTTCATGAAAGGATGGTGACGCATGAGTGATTATTGGGGTTGCTTAGTCGCTATAGGGGCATTCGTCTCATGGCTTATCGGAGGATTTGATACCTTAGTCCAGACATTAGTTATCTTCATTGTTATCGATTATTCCACCGGCCTAGCAAAAGCCTGGATAAGCAAAGAGCTCAGTAGCCAAAAAGGTTTGCGCGGAATAGTCAAGAAGCTAGCCTTGATCTCACTTGTGGTAGTCGCCGAAAAGATAGATTTCCTTATTGGAGGAAATGATTTTATGCGCAATGCAATCATTTACAGTCTGATCACAAACGAGACGATATCCATCCTTGAAAATGCAGGACACATGGGAATACCTATACCAAAACAGTTTTTTCAAGCACTTGATAAGTTGAAGAGTAAGACGGAGGAGAAGGGAGACTAATTATGTACATAGACTGGGAACCATCGCTAAACTTTAGCGCTGGCCGATCAGGTAGAAAAGTAATTGCCATAGTTGATCATATCACTTCCGGAGCCTATCCGGGATGCAGAGAATGGATGCAGAATCCAGCATCTAAAGCCAGCGCTCACTATGTTGTTTCAAGGTCTGGGGGGATAGACCAACTCGTTAGAGACAGCGATACAGCATGGCATGCCGGGATAGTAAATAGGCCTAATTGGAGCCTCTATGACGGTTCTAATCCTAACAGGTATACAATTGGTATAGAACATGAAGGTCAGCCCGGGGAAGCGCTTACAGAGGATCAATACCAAGCAACGATTTGGCTACACAGGGATCTGATCAAAAAATACGGAATACCGATAGACACCGATCACATTATCGGGCACTACCGGATTGACAGTATTAACCGACCAGACTGTCCTGGTGCAGGATTTCCGTGGGAACGGTTATTTAAGGATTTGAAGGGGGAGAGTGACGTGTTAGAGGTAGCTGTTTTATTGTATACCAAAGAAGACTATTGGGCCGGGGCCGATGTGGCCGAAAAGAATGGTAACTGTGCGGTGTTTGTGCGGGGCACGGATCGATCGGCACCAAAGGATGCCACGAGTGCGAAGAAGTTGATCGTGGTGGGCGGAGCAACTACGGGGCACGCGGGGGAAGTGCTGTTGTCCGGGGAGACGAAGTTTGATACGGCCGCGGCGGTTGGGAAGTATTTGGGACAGGAAGACAGGTAAACCTTAGACCCGCATTATAGGCTGTGTAAACTCAAGTAAACTAGTTTACTAACGGTATACTAAGCGAGAGGATTGATAGCATGAAAAGTTTGACTTGGTTTTGGACCGGATTTATATCCCTTACATGGTGGCAAATGATACTATGGTTTGCTTATGCAATATACTTTGTGGTAACGGCGTACGCCTTTTGGGATTACACGAGTGATAGTTACGGCCTGAGAAAAGGATACAGGCGCATGATCTTTGGACGCGATAAGTATTTTCGGCTTTATCACATTGCAAAAATTGTGTTCACCATTCCTCCTGCTACATTGGGCTTGACGTTCCCTTTCTTAAGGAAGGTATTGGCTTACAGAATATATCAGTTTAAAGATGAAAAGAAGATTACGGATACTATTGAAAAACTTTGTAAAGCAGATTCCTAAAAAAGGGCAGGAGTGTCAAGTGTTTAAAATCGGCAAGCGATTGCCAAAGTGAAAGGAGAGGAGGTATGGGCATTATGCTTGCCTTACTAATAATCGTGGCGTGTGTGCTTCTCTTGGCAGCATCAAGTCAACCACATGTGCGGAGTCCGAAACATCCTAAGATTAGACATCCCATGGAAGAGAAAAGCAGGAAAACAACCTGCTTTTAATTTTGTTCAAAAATGGAAGGTGGAAAAAAACATGCAAAAGAAATGGTGGGAATCTAAAGCTGTAGTAGGCGGCCTCATAACGGTATGCGCGGCAATAGCCGGGGGCTTTGGCATCGTGATCGACACGGATACGCAGGATCAGATATCAGAGTGCGTTGTGGTGGCCGCTACGGCTATAGGTGGCCTGTTGGCGATCTATGGCAGGGTGAAGGCGGAGCAGCAGATTAAATAGGACATGACTAGAGCCCCGGGCCGTAATGGTTCGGGGTTTTTTGTGTTTGACCATGGAGATTACTTAATTCCCTTATTCATCCCTCAGGCTTTTGACAAAGCCCTTCACTTTGTCAAACTCCTCCTCGTTGAGCCATATGGATCTTTGTTTACGTCCCGTAGTCTTGCGTCCTGATCCTTCGCGCTTGCCTCCGTGCAGGGAGTTGCTTTGGCAATCTCTGCCGTAATTAACGAGGGAGCAAGTGGCGCAATCTCCCTCGTTTTGCGTGCAGTAGTCTTTTACCATACTACTGCCTCCATTGCTTCCTTAAAGATTGGATCCACCGCTAGGATAACCTCATCAAATGTCTCGTGGTGCATGGTTACCTCGTATACTGTGACATCATGCCCGGCACGACCTGTTGACTCAAGACGTTCGCGCCAGTCAGCTCCGCAGACAATTTTATCCTCCTTGGTAATAGTCATGTTTTTGTGAGTCCTAATTTCTTTCATTCCAAAACTTCCTTTCGTTTGCCGAGTATCGGCTCCCGGCTGGCCTTTGGATAATTAGTATGACATTGCTTCCTTAACTGAGTCGTAGTGCCTTTGATATCTCTGCTCCGCTTTTACTGATTTAGCAAACATTTCGTCCTTAACAGCCATAATCTCGGAGTACATATTTTCGGGTACTGGTACCAATGCTTGTTTGCTATTTAAAGTTAATTGTAGGTAGTGAACACCTTTGTGAGTCGTAAACATACTATTGTGCTCCGTTCCGTTTATGATCAGTTTCTCAATTTTAGCGTCTGCGGATACTGTTAATTCAACGTCCGCCCCTTTGGCGGTTGACCAAGCGTATGTCTTCATTGTCTTCGCTCCCTTTTTAGCGATTGCCCACAATGTCCGAAGCGCGAGAGCCAATCGAGCCACATAATCACCAACCATCTTACGTGCCATCTTGTGGGCCTCAACCATCATTTCTCTCTTGTTCATTTTAATCTTCGTCATTGTGCGCAACCCCTTTCTTTATCTTGATATAATTATACTGCTTTTCAAGATGAAAGTCAATACTGCTTTTCAAGATTTTCATAATTATCTACATAAAAAAATCCCCGACTTTCGCCAGGGGACCTTTAGTACTCGCACTATATCTATTTCAGCCCCATTTGAGCCTTGTTCATAAGCTTGTTGCCCTGGAACATCACGTTCGCGTTAGCTCCCAAGCTACCCTCGCCCTTATACGTATACATTACTGTGTGAGCATCTTCACCGGGAGACCCTGATTCAGACATAACTTCGCCTGGTCCTCCGATAATCTTAGTTGCCTCCTCGTATGTCATGCCGGATTTAAGTTGATCAAATTCAGCTTTTGTCATGGTTTGCTTGTTGGTTACTGGCGCAGGTTTAGGAGCAGGGGCAGACGCAGGGGTAGTCGTCGATGAGGTTGGCGATGGTGTCTCCTTTTTCGGTTCGGTAGATCCGCATCCTACCAGTGTGAATATAAGTCCAATGGATAATAGGTAAGCTAGTTTTTTCATTGAGTTAACCTTCTTCCTTTAATTTGTTAACGCTTTTACTTTTGCGGCTATCGAATGGGACAGCTGCTCGTTATACCTATCGACGCGTCCCGTAATCAAGAAAAGCTCAATAAATGCGACTATTGAAGGGATAAAAGTCCAAACGAAAACAGTGTATAAAATTCCTAGTCCAATCCTACCCATGTAATAGTGATGTGCCCCTAGCCCTCCTAGGAATAGAGTGAGTAATAGGGCAGTGGTTCTGTTCTTCCTTACTTTGGCTGTCTCAGACTGGAACATCATGCGTTGGGAGTTGGTCATGTCGCTCTGAAGCATCAAATCATCCAATATCGATCCCTTCCTTTCAAATATAATAATTTCAGCTTAGTATGGGATTTTCCTGCAACTCGACAGGATTAATGGTTTTGCGATAAGTTTTGCAATGATCGTTAACTTGGTCGTTGACTTGATCGTTACCTTAGTCGCTCAAACGACCACTGTACAAGCTAAAAACCGCATAAATCAAGCAAATATTTTCGGAAAGAGAGGGTAAGGGGGAGAGGATTAAAGGATTCCAAAGGGACAAGGAGTGGGGATGGGGGAGATTTTAAAAATAATTCGCGGGATCGACGCTTGTGCCGTTTTTCCTTATCTCAAAATGGAGGTGCGGTCCAGTTGAGTTACCAGTATTTCCACATGCCCCAATCTTAGTCCCCGCAATCACCTGGTAGCCAATCTTTACATACAATCCGCTTAGATGACCATAAAGGGATTCCATTCCCCCTCCGTGATCAACGACGATCATGTTTCCGTAGACATCACTCCATCCTACATTAACAACTTCCCCCTTCCTCGCAGCTCCCACAGGTGTTCCCTCGGGTGCTGCTATATCCATGCCGTGATGATCGTTTCTCTTAAATTCCTGAGACACAGTCCCTTTCATCGGCATCGTCCATCCGCCTTGGCCAATACCTGCCACCCTGTTCGCTGTGTCCTGCAGGGAATCAACTCGCGCAGACCATCTCTCGATCACCGGGGTCAAATTCTGCATGGTAGTTAATAATACCAACATAGCAGCAACCATAATAACTAAGTTGGCGATCTGCTTGCGCTCAACCCCAATAAGAATAGAATACCCAACGAACGAAACAACGGCAATAAGTAGGAGATCGGCAATCCACTTTGCCATAATTCACATCTTCCCAACGGTGAAGTCGAAAAACTTCGTAAGTAATTGCCAAGCTACCGATATAACACACAGGATAGCTGCAATCGTTGTCGCCGTTTTGATCATGGCTGAAATATGGCCCTTACCAATTGCGCCAGTGATCATCTCTGCAAGCCAAGATCCAACTCCCAGCATGACGAGGATTAAAATAACGAATCCTGGGGAACTAGGCCCGAATGCTGCGCCGGCTGCTGTTACCATTTAGACATTCCTCCTTTATTCGTTGCAGGCTAAACACTTGAAACTCAAGGTTGTTGACGTTTTCCTTGGCGATCTTCTTCTGGATGGCATCGATTCTCCCTGTAGTCACAACACGGATCACAGGGAATCGCTTAGTCAGTGGAACCCACCACATTTTCAGATACTCTCCAGATGCGTAGAACTCGTTGTAACGCCTGACCTTTTCGCCGAAATCGTGACCTGATTCCGCTATGTCAAACTCGGCGTAGAAAAACGAGAATGAGCTAGACCAAGTATTCTTGACACATATGAGGGCATCAGGCCTAAGGGTTTTATAAACCACTTCACGCTCAAAACTGTGTAGGACCATTGCCGTAGAGAGCGAGGAGTTTACCCACGTATAAATCCACGAGACTCCCAAAACGTGCTCCAATTGACCTGGTTTCTTGTTGGCATAGTAATAGTATGGTTCGTCGATTGAGAGCCTTGAACGCTTTATTCTGCCTGTCTCTGTGAGTTTTTTTAATCTGCGCTGAACGATGCGAAGACAAGTATCGTGGAATAACAGGAGTTTAATTTGATCGGTATTTAACGCGCTTTGAGTCTCCAATAGCCTGAATAACTCCTTATCGCGGTGGGAGCATTTTGCGTGATTGCTCAACAAGGTTCATCACCTCGACTCGGTCAATATCTCTGAGTAATTTCCTAGCCTGTTTAATAGGTAGGTACATACCCTGCGTCTCAAGTTCGTTATCCCATTGATAGATTCCCCTGCCCGGGATAGAAGGGATGAGCGCGGCGTTTTCGTTATCTAGGAGCATCCTAGAGTTGATACCATCTCGGACGTGAAAACACATAGTGCCCGCGAACATCGCCTTACTGTCTCCGAACGCCTTCATCATGGTGCTGGAAGGCCTTTGAGTAGCGCATACTACACAGATTCCAGCGGCTCTACCGAGGCGTAGGATGCGATTTAAGGACGTTTGGCATTCCTCGTCGTGCATTTCTGCCAACTCATCAATTACGATCACTAGGAAGGGCATTTCGTGCCCCTGTTCGATATAATCTTGGATCTTAACGCATCCCTTAGATTCTAAGATATTTAGTCTTTTGTCGAGGTCTTTATTGATCGCATCGAATACGATGGGGGCTTTATCCTGATCTGTTACGAGCAGTACATGGTCCTTGAGGTATGAGTATTCTAGACGTTTAAAGTCGAAAACAACAGTACGAATCTCAGTTTTCTTATTCAGTAATAACCCCATGATTAATCCGTGGATAAAATTACTCTTCCCGGCTCCCGGATGTCCGGCAATGATAAGATTCGGCATATCCGCAAGATCCTTGACGACTTCCCCAATAGCTGAATGACCGAAGTGGATCGGGAGATATCCCTTGTGCTGAGATGGATCGAAAGAGTATGGGTATTCGCGCTTAATCTCCGTTGTTGACGCTTGCATAGTGATCACCTTACCTCTCTTCTCGACTTGCACTGTGCCACCCATGGCATCGGCAAAGAGTTGTTCCTTAGCCTTAAACTCCTTATATCCGAGTCCTGGACCGAGGGATAGGATGAATCGGTAGGCTTCGCCTGTGAGTTTGATTTTCTTCAGGATCTTTGGCTTGGGATCTTTCGGCCATATCGCGTCGATAACGTCTTGTACTGCTGCATGGGCATCATTTCCTTTGCGATGCAGGAATAGGTATTTTAGTTGGTCGCGGACTTCTTCGATGACGTTTTGCTTTGCGGGCATTGGTTCATCCTCCTTTCATGTCCTGCATCAACTCTCGAGCTATGAGTCGCGCATCGGCTGGGGTGATGGTCTGTGGCCTGCTGATGATGCCATTGGTTCCCAACGCACCCATCTCAACCAACTTCAGCCGAACCCCATCCCGGACCATATCAGCCATTTCTCCTTCCTCAAGTTTTAAGTCGCGTACGGCTTGCTTAATGTCTTTGTCTCGCTTACGTAGTCTTGCCTTAAGGATTGTTATGTCGCTCATGTGTGTACCTCCTGTGCTACATGTGTAATCTGTTGTGACTCAAGAGGGTTCTGCCTGTGTCACAAATTACCTGTTGTATATATATTTGCGATTACGGATAATATTCGTAAACACAGATCAAAATAACAAAAAAAGTTCCCCCTTAGTAGGGGAACAAATAGTCCATTGTTTTTCCAAGGGCTTTGGCTAATCGTTGTGCTACAGGAATCGAAAGATTAGGTTTGAGATCATTTTCTATCAGACTAATTTCAGCCTGTCTTACCTTTGTTATTTTTGAGAGTTCACGCTGGGTAAGGCCTCTTTGTAGTCTAACTTCTCGAACTCTATTCATATTATCACCACAGGTAAATTATTCCACATCGGTGTTTAGTTTTCCTTCATGGATTCAACTTTTAATACGGCCAAAGGAAATCCATACTTTTGCCCAAGGCTTTAGCAATTTTCTGAGCGGTTGTAATCTGGACGTTCCTTTGGCCGCTTATGATTTCACTAAGATATGATTGCTTAATGCCAGTAAGTTTATGTAGATCATCTTGCGTAATGCGCTTTAGCCACATAACTTCTTGAATCCTATTTTTTAACAACTTCATCACCGAAGAGAACTATTCTCTTCTAAAGGGGCGTTTCCTTCGGAATGCGAATAATATAAGACATATCTGATATAATCGACACATGTTGTCGTATGAAGTCGCAGAACAGCGAGAGGCGTTACATTTTTTCTTGTTAAAGTAAACAAGTTCGACTCACGAAAAGTTATATACTTAAGGAGCCTAAGTCTTAAATGTATGACAGCATGGAAATGGGCAGAAATATAGCGAACTATCGTAAAATGAAAAGATTGACGCAGTTAGAATTAGCCAAGGCTATCGGGATGAGCAGGGGGCACATAGTTGCAATTGAGAGAGGAAGAAGGATACCTAGAATTAAGACATTAGCTAGGATAGCGGAATGCCTTGAAGTGGAATTGGAAGTACTTTTAAGAGAGGGGTTGAAATAATTAATTGCCTTCGACAAAATACCCCTTGATGAACACATGTTCCATGCGTTCTAATAAAAAGAGATTAAACGTTCTTGAGGGGGATGTATTTTGGGAGCAAAAACGAAGACTAGCGAGGATCAGTTCGAGAATGAATTTTTAGATGAGGCTAACATTTTGGTCGAGGTTAAGGTCAGCGATGATGAAGGTGAGACTTGGCATAGGCGTAAAATCAGTATGATCCTAGGATTGGATGAGTCAGGCCTTAATGCGGGAGAATTGTTTCAGTTCAACGGCGAGAGATATAGGGTATTGGTCGGGGAAGATGGATTGATAGCCGAGCCACTAAAAACTCCGACTGAGAAAAAATCGAAACAAAGTAGGAAATAAACAAGGAAGCCCGATCTAACCCCAGCAAGAGTTCTCGGACTTCCTTACTAAAAACACACTTCCGAAGAAGGGTTCTTACGCTTTGATTATATCCATTATTAACCTTCTTTGACAAGTGGAATTTAAGGAGGAAAATTGATGGCAAAAATTGAAGAACATATTTTAGTGCATATTCATGAAGATGCTTTAAATAATGAAGGGCTTAGGATAAAGTTTTCCACGGATATAACTAATTTATGGCGGGTCAAGGGATGGGACGATAACCAACTTTTAAACTATATTTTTCAACGATTTGAGAGACCTTTAGAGTTGTTAAGCTTAGCTGAACTCAATGTAACAAAAGACGAAATAGTATTATTAATCAAATCAAACTATTAACCCGTAATCATCGTCAATGCTTTCCTTCTATATAATAGGGTCTGTATCAGTAGTGCTTAATCTCGGCAATCTCCACGCTGGAAGCGCTTCCTTCTTAATATAAACCATTCCTAAGTTATAAACTGCACGCTTGTCCGTGTGGATCACAACTTGGGAGAAAGTATACTCGATTGAAACAGTTGCGGATGGGCCTGTACCAACGGACGACGTGTTTACGACAACCCTTCGAACGAGCATCTTGACAATGTCTCGCTTTTCTTCCCAAGGTATATCATCGTGGATTCTCAAGCGCAACTGATTAAGCAACTCCGTGATCCCAATAAACTTATCTTCCATAACTTCTTCTGTTTGTATATTTTGGCTCAATTCCGTAAAACGATTTGCCAACTGCATCGCTTCGTCGGCGATCTTTTTTAATTGTTGCTCTACGTCGACAGAGTTAATAAGGTTTTTCCTAAAGAGATCGAGAATGGAATGTTTCTCGGTCTCTTTTTGTTTCAGAGCCTTGCTTATAATTTCTTTCTCATCGGAAAATTGATCAAGATTAGACTTGCTTTTCACGGAATCCTTTTTTAAGGTTTCCAATACTTCCTCTGGATCATTCACGAAACGAATGATATCGGACCAAACAAGATTCTCAACCCAATCCTGTGGAATATTCTTAGATTTACACTTACCCATATCTGGGCCATTGTAGGCGAGTTTTCCGTTGCAAACATAATACCCTTTGAGCACTCCTCCAGGTCCATTGTAAAATGTTCCGCAGTAATTTAGTCCACAGGAGCCACATTTAACTAGACTACGAAGCAGGTATTTACGTTTGGCATTCCTCATTGCTCCAATCTGGTTTTCGTGGAGAACTTCTTGGGCCCGTTCCCAAACGTCGACGTCGACAATCGAAGGAAACTTACGAGAAATAATTTCGCGTTGTTTCTTGGACCTTCTACCGTATTCGTGGATTCCTTTATAAGTCGTGTTGACGATCATCCCACGAACTCGTCCAGGCCTCCAAATTCCGGCGGTATTTTCTTTACGCTTACCCTTATCTATCTGACGGCCATCCTTGGTGTAAGAAGGCGGTACACCCAAAGAATTAAGATAGTCTGCAATCTTCTTCGTGCTCATATGTTCTTCAACTGTGAGCCGATAAACCATGCTAACAACTTCTACCTCAGACATATAAAATCCCCTCATGGGTTCGATTGAGGGAATAAGATATGCATCTTCTTTTAGGTACCCAAACGGAACAATTCCGCCTAGCCATTTTCCTTCACGCGCAGCGCGGTTTGCTCCGTTCCATAAGCGATCAAGGGTCGAAGAACGGTCTAGGTCAGCCACCCCAGCTAGGATAGTGACAAGGAACCTACCGCTCGGATCGCCGGTATCGAAAGGCTCTGTCAAACTACGCAACTTAACTCCGCACTCCTCTAGCTCATGAATCGCGTTTAGGATAACCCTTGCAGTTCTCCCTAATCGATCGAGTCGATAAATGAGAACAAGATTAAACTTACCCATTTTTGCATCTTCAATGAGCCTAAGTCCACTTTCACGATCTTCGAGGGGGATTGTACCTGTTACGCCATCATCAAGATACCATTCATTAATTGTTAATTCGTGTAAGTCACAATACTTAGTACCGAATTCGATTTGATTTTGTATTGTGCCCCTTTCGGCTTGATCCTCGGAAGACACCCGGCCATAGCCGACTGCTTTTGATTCAAGTTTTTGATCATTAAAATTAAACATACTATCCCCTCCTAAAAAACAGAAAGTCTGTTCTTATTAATCACAAACCGAACATATGTTCAGCAAAAAGGGTAAAAAAAATTACAGTTCGTATCTTTAATTCTTTTTAAATTGGCTAACTTTTGAGGGACACCGCACGCTGTAGCTATTTCTTGAATAGTACGAGCTCTGTTTTCGCCTGCGCAGACAATGCAATCAGGCATGAGTAATTCGACTGCAAATTGATTGGCTTCTCGTTCAATTCTGCCCACAGAGAAGAGTGTGTTTGCTCTTAAAAATGGGGTATTAGCTTTTGGATGCAAAATATTATGACCTAGCTCATGGGCACAAACAAAGCGTTGCCAAACGTTGCTAAGTTCATAGTTGATGTGTATGAAGGATATACGTTTATAGGTGCTATGGTAACCGAGCGTACTCCCTAGTGGTTCCCTTATGATGAGAATGCCTTTACAATCAGCAATTTCATAAGGGTCATCGGTACGATATTTCTTAATTAGCCTTGATACTATCTCTGAAATCCTGTCCAAATGCAAGACCTCCATAAAAAGCGTTATTTATACTTTTCAGGGGTGAACTTTTTCTTGGCGAGTTGTTTAGCAAGACGCATTGAATTTTCGAGGGAGATGCGCATAAGTTCTTTAGTTTCATCATCTAAAGGTTCTCCGTCAAATGCGAGGGCCTCGTTACTTTCAAGACTAGAGAGCATTTTCTCTAAGTCTCTGGCGATATCGCGTTCTTCTTTTGGCGCGAGGTTGTTGGGGATGATTTTTTTTTCTTCAAAGGAGGTGTCTTTGAAATCCTCTCCCATATCGGCAATGGTACGATATCCTGCAATCCTTAATAGTATGCCGCGGTCTAATTCCCTTTGAGGTATGAAATCTATGGTATTGCTTGCTATTCTTTCAAGTGTCTCTAATGATGGGCGCTCAAGAATTAGCCCTAAGCAAATTTTATCTAACTCGTTAACATCCACGCCGGTATCCATGGAGAATTTTTCAATTGATCTTTCGCCCCTAATTGAGTTGATAAAAGATACAAGAAAAGTTCGCTCAAAACCTAAGAGTAAATACTCCGTTGATACTTTAAAATAGTCCGCAACTTTTTGGAGTTTATCAATAGAAGGTGAATTTTTGTCCCATTTATAAATGGCGCCTTTGCCGAATTCCAAGTCCTTTTCAAGCTTAGGCACGGTAGTATTATGATCCCTACATAGGAACTGTATATTTAACACTATCGACATATAGATCCTCCTTAACCCGAGAAGTTATCGTTGTTAAATTTAACAATACCCTATTGACTAACTGAAAATTTAACACTATAATAACTTTGATAGCTAAAATATTGGCAAACGAGCAACAAAAAACCAAGAGTCTTATAGACTCGCTTAAAAAAATCGTTGAGGGACGACTTTTATTTGGCTTGCTTTGTTGTTTAATAATACTCGAATATTTTCTGTTTGTCAATATATTAGCTGACGTTTCTTAGTAATATATGTCAAAGAAAGGAGGATAAGTATGCTGGAATACACGGATTTTGGCTTAGAGGTGAGAGGGATACTACTTAAAAAGAGAAAATCGATGACCAAATTTGCAAAGGAACTTGGGATATCTTGTTCTTATCTCTCTGAAATCCTCAAGGGCACGAGAGATGGTAAAGCCTACAAGGATAAAATCGCGCTGTCTTTAGGCATAGAAGAAAAGTTGACCCGTGAAGAGGAAGCGATCAGATAGTCAACTTAATCTTTTAAGAAATAGAGGTGTGATCGTTGTGGGTAGTCCCGCCATAATTCAACCAACCAAAGAACCTGTAATACTAATCACCGAACCCACTTTGAAAAGTAAGCGATTCGAGGACCAAGTCAGGGTAATTCGTATTTTTAATCCAGATGAAGAAAGAATGGTTTCTGCATTGCGATATATTTTGAGCCTACCAGCAAGATTGTGAAGAAACGGGTTATATAAAAAAGGTGAGCTAATAAGCAACTCTTTTTTTAATCATCGTTGGACAAGTTGGCAATCTTTACAAGTTATGCGAGTGGGTAAGCCATAATGACAAGTTCGTAAAAAAGCTGTGTAAGTAAGCAAAGGAGGGAATCATGCTCCTAAAAATCGACACCGTAAAAATGGGCAAACGAATCAGAGTGGAATACGGCGAAATGCAAGAACTAGCCGACAGCATCATGGAACACGGCTTACTTCACCCCATAGTGGTAGACAGTCAGTATAATCTCATAGCTGGCGGCAGAAGGCTACTAGCTTGCTCAAGGATCGGTATGAAGGAAATCGAAGTTAAGGTACTTGGTGATCTAACGGCCCATGAGCTTAGAGTCTTGGAGCTTGAGGAGAACATTAAGCGAAAAGATTTAACCGAGCTTGAGAAGTCTAAGACACTGTTTGAGCTGGCTAATCTGAAGAGAAAGGAACTGGAAGAGAAAGAGCGGCAAGAGATTGAACGATTAGAACGTGAGGATCAAGAAAGACACGCTCAAGAGAAGGACAAGCCAGATAACAACGAAACGGACAAAGATGATCCACCCCCTGAAATCCCGACTGAGGTTTTTGTCGGAGTCCGACAAAAAGGTGGCAGACCTGAAAAGGGAGTTACTGTCGAGAAGATAGCTCAAGAGTTAAACATCCCAAGGACTACACTTATATACGCTCAAAAGCACGTCGAAGCCGTCACTCAATTTCCAGAACTGGAAACCCTGCCGAAGTACGCAGCCATCGAACAGGCGAAGCAAAACAACGATCCACGTGTTCTCGACCTAGCCCAGCAACGCAAGAGGCGCGAGGAAGAGGCACCACAGCCGGAGGAACCTGGGACACCAGGTTACAACGAATACATTGATTTCTGCGCGAAGGTTGCTAAGAACTTCAACAAAGTAATCTACAGCGCGGCAATGTTGGAAACCAACGACCAACACCTTAACGCACTGAAAGAACTCATTGACCGTCCAGACATGATTCAAGAATACATTGCCATGATAAGCGAAGCAGTTCCAAGGCTTCTAAAGGTTCAGAAGTTTCTAAGGGAGATGAAAGTGTGAGTAGGCTAGACAAACGAGCCATCGAAGCCATTTTAAGACTTATGGAAGAACTCGATGAAGTGACAACCGAAGCGGTAATGGATGTAATAAGGCCGCATTATGTGTTTGATCCGCATGTTGCGAAGGAACGCGAAATACGTAGAAAAGCAAACAGGTTGATGGCTCGGTTTAGGGATGACAAGGGGATTCGGACTTGCTTTAGCTATAAGGACGTTACTGGTCAATCAAAGTACGTCAATGTGGATAAAACCAACGACATTGAGGCAGTGAAAGCCGTAAACGAGCAGATCAATGATAAGTATTTCGGGTTAGGTAAGGCGAAGAAAAAGCTTAACGCAAGGCTCTTGGAACTTGCAGGGCAGACGAAGTTGTTCGAAGAGGGTGAAGACCAATGAAATACACTGGCCCCCTAAGCGGAAAGGTCCACTGCGAATACTGCCAATGCCCCATAGAGGTATGGAATGACGATGAACCTCTTTTTAAAACCTACAGCGGTGACGGATGCAAGCTTTACGACTCGTTCTCTTCACTAATCGAATGGAGTATGTCAGCCGACGAACTTACCGAAATTGCAAAGAGGGAACTGCCTAAAGAGTTTGACGACATAACCGACCTGGACGCAACGGTCAAGGAGTTGATGGACATCATCCTTGAGGTTGGAATGCTTGATAATCCATATCCTGTTGGAGGAAGTAATGGCTAAAAAACCATTCGACACAACCATGACCCTAGGTCAAAGAATCAAACAACTTCGCGTCCAACAAGGATTAAATCAGTTTCATATCTCCGACAAACTCAGCATGAACCGTGCAAACTTCTCTCATTACGAGCGGGACACAGCAATGCCTCCGGGCGACACATTGGGAGAGATTGCAGATATTTTGGGTACGACTACGGATTATTTGCTGGGAAGAGACATCGCGGAGCAGCCAGAACCAACGCCTCCCCAATCCCTCGAATCCAGAATAACCTACCTCGAACAAGAACTAGCAGAACTGAGGGCGAGAACAACTCCAGTGGATATATCCGAGCTAAGTGAAAAGGTTATACGGGAGATCGTTAAGCGGTTGCGGTTAAGTGAGCAGAGCGCGTAATTGTGAAAACGTTGGCATTGGAGGGAGGTGAAAACGATGATAGCAGACTTCTTGGTAGAACTTGAAAAACGAATTGAGGTCCTTGAAAAAGAAATAGCCGAACTGAAAGTACAAGTTTCAGTTCGGCCAGAGGTTGATGGCAAAGAGATCATTAAGGCGATCAACGAGGTTCACAGGGCTAATCCTACCCTACTTAAGCTTTAGAAATTCATATTCCTTTAAGATCGAAACGCAAACCATTGCTGCTATTTCAGCAGTATACCTATCTTTTTCGATAGTTGGTTCATTTTCAGAGTCTGGGTTATTCTTTTTAAGTTTTTCCAAGAAATCACTCAACAGCTTATCGAAATCAATTTCCAAATTTTCACCTCCTCCCTCCATGAAATCGGTAGTCTGAACAACTTACCAATTCGACACGAAAGAGGATAAACCTGTAAATATTTTTGGTAAAGCGAGGTGAAAACCATGACTAAATCAACCCTCACAACATGGATCAAGGGCCTCAAGTTAAGCCCAACCTTCGAACCCATGCCAGAACCTAAATCAACCCCAATCCCCCAAGGAGACCTAAAAACTCTGACCACACCAAAATGTAAAACATGTTACTGGCTCCTGCATTCTGGACGAAAGAGTTTTTGTAATCATCCGAAGGCTCCGGAGTCGGCGAAGAAGTGTGCGACTCGTATTCCGTCGGTTAATACGAGGACAAGCCCTGAGTGGTGCAGTATGAGAATTGTGTAGGGGGGATCACGATGCACCATATGAAGGGGTGGAAGATTTTGCGTAAAGACACAGCTCGCCGCCTACGCTATCAGGAAACTCAGAGGTTGAAGCAACAGGCGGTTAAGGACTTCAATAAAGACCCGAAGGTATGGGGTAATTATAAGCCGTCAGATGGACCGATTAAGACGTTTTTGGCAAGGTTGGTTAAGTAGGGAGGAGAATGAAGCGTGAATTTACCTACTATCCCAGTGTTAATCGAAAAGGTTGAATTTAAGGGCTATGAAAATGCAGGTCTGTACCTAACTAGGTTTGTCGATAAAAATCTTCCTGTCTTATTTATTGGTAACGCAGATGAAGAAGTTGTGTATTTGATTTGCAACATTAATCCTGATGATAATTATGAATTGAAAGAGTTTGAATTTGCCATAAAGGATTATAGCGAGAACGAAGGCACAGAGGATTGGCTAGTAAAAAACGAGTTCCTGCACCCTCACTATTATAGTTATTTGAGCGGATGGGTAGAAATTCCAATTTGCGTGGCAACGGATAAACTTAAAGGTTTAATTATTGAACGATGCCAAACCACAGAATCTCTTTCTATGCCTCGGCACGGCGAAGACCCAATGACCGGAGAATGTTGGTAGAAAGGAGGAAAACAATGCTAAACAGCATCCGTAAATCCAAGTTCGCGGTAAACATTCGCCAGCAACTACTTAGATTCCCTCACATCAACCGCAGAGTAGAGGCCTATCAAAACGAGCAAGCGAAACTCAGGGCCGAGCGCGAAGCCCAACGCATCGAGCGCCAACTCGAACGTCATCACCTGCACTGGTCTCTGATTATGTCAGGCCAGACGATGCGCGGCGTGCAGGAAGATCACAGGACCCTCGCTGACGTTACCGATGCTGGCATAACGGTGAGTTACATGAACGGTAGGGCAGTGGGCCAAGAACATGCAGGACCAACGTTCCATCGTTTTGATGTAGTGAATTGGGGAGGTGTGTAGGTGTGGATGTAAAGGGATTAATAATTAATCATGCTAAGTCAGTCGGGCGTAATGATCTTCATTCTTACACAGTTGGGGCAATAACCGGGGTTATAAAATGTTGCTTCCCCTCGGATGAAACAGTGGAATTGATCAAGGGAATCATCGAAACGATGCATGAGGTAATGGATGATAAGTCGTTGCCTTGGGACGTGGAGCCTCCGGAGGACACAGAAAAGGCCCCCACTGCAATGGGAGCCGATGCGGAAGGCCACGAGGAAATATCACAACCTAAGTGTACCATAGATAATTCAAAAGTTGAACCACTGGTGGACCGCGTTTGGGCGGAGGAAATTTTAGCAAATGAGGAGGTCGTGGCAAATGCATGAAAATCTAATCGCCGACTTAAAGGCCCTGAAAATCTCAATACCAGCTGCTAACGAGCAAGTATATATGGCAGCACGTGATCTCGTAGCCGCTAAGGATGAACTTCGCATTCAGGAAGGAAGACTTATCGCAGACAAAATTATTGATGGGAAGAATGCTGAGATCAGAGCTGCTCAAATGTATGGATGTACGGTTGTTGAGCGGCAGAATGTAGCTGAGGCAGAGGATTTCTTGGAGCATTCAAAACTTATTCTTAGTAACCTGCAGACCGAGTTGCGGATTAATATAGCTCTCGTGGAGCTGGTTAAGGGGGTGGCGTAGGGATGGATAACGCTCTAACAGTCGCATCGATCAACGATTACCCAGTTCAGAAATTTAACCGCCTATTCCCTGCAACACTGACGGAGATTTCCCCTCTCCACAAGGTCATGGTTAATATCGTGACAATAGACACGGACCCAATCGCTAAGGAGGTCTATGAGCAGAAACAGGGCAATGGCCTCAGTCTCACTAAAACAGCTTGCCTCAAACTGATGACGGCCGCGAACGTGGTTATGAAGGAATCAAAACCTATCCTACCGCAAGGTTGTCAAAGATGTATCGAGATAGCACAGCGAACGCGACTTGCTCCGCAGTGCAACGGATGCCCAACGAAGCTAGATAAGGCTTATCAGGTGTCGATATTAGTTCCCGAGCCGAGCGGAGGACATAGGGAGTACATCGCAACGAAGGAACTCGCGAAGGCTGATTATAAAGGGTTGCCTGAGCATATGGCGGCACAGTGTGAGACGAAGGCGTTGCTGAGGGCGTTACGTGCAGGATTAGACATTAAAGGCGCGTATGCACCCTCTGAGTTGACTAAGCCGTTTGCGGTGGCATTGGTGGTACTTAATACTCAGGACCCAGACTTAAAGGCGGCGATGATTAAGCGATTCGCGGCCGGACAGGACGCATTATTTGGAGGAGCTGCGGCGTTACCGGCAGGGACAACATTGCAGTTACCGGAGGCTAATGTTAGCGGGAGAGTTGTAGTCGTGGAGGATGAACCGGAGGGGGATCAGGGAGTTGGAGACATTCCTCCGTGGGAGTTGCCGCCGGTGGGTACGGAAGCGTGCTGTGAGGTTTGTCGCAAGCAGATTCAAGCGGCGAATGGATGGACGGTGGAGCAGATTGTGACGTATCTGAAGGAGAAGCGTGGCAGGGTTGTTTGTAATGAGTGTTATGCAGGGGGGGGGCAGTAATGCGCGTCTTACACAGTGGAGATTGGCATGTTGGGGAATTGACTGGACCTGTCGTAAATGGACAGAACGCTCGCTTACTCGACACCCTGCGCTGCCTAGATTTTATGGTCGAGTACGCGCAGAGAGAGCGACCTGATGCTGTGTTGGTTCCAGGTGACGTTTTCGATAAATCGAAGCTTTGGGGAGATAACATACTCTCGTTAATCGGAGAGGTTGAGAAGAGACTAAGGTTACTAGCTAAGATTTGTCCTACGGTTGTGTCATTTGGGACAGATAACCACGACAGTATGAAGGCGTTTTTTAACCTAGCGTCGATGCGGATACCAAACTTATTTATAGAAACTCAGCCTAAATTATTCCAAGTCATGACAGCATCAGGTCTCCTGCAAGTCGGTGTTATACCAGGCTTCGACAAAGGATACTTCCGCGCACTGCACCCAGGCATGGAACCTGCAGAAGAGTCCATGATGTGCAGTAAGTTACTCGGAGACATGGTCAACGGCTTAAGCGCACAACTTGACCCGACGATCCCCTCGGTATTGATGGCTCACTACACGGTCGTAGGGTGCGAGTTAGATAATGGACAGCACGTATTTTCTCAGTCCGAAGTCGTTCTACCCAAGGAAGCACTCGCAGGGAGCGCGTTCGATCTCGTAGCGTTGGGACATATCCACAGGGCGCAGCAGGTTGAGTGTGCAGGAAAGCCAGTGTTTTACTCTGGGCCTCCGAATGGGATTACGTTTAACGAGGAAGGGCAGGATAAGGGGTTTTGGGTGCATGAGATCAGCGAAACAGGGAGTATGTATTATCAGAATCACGATTTTACTGCCAAAAGCTATTCGGTGGGATCGGAGTTCGTTATTACTCCTTACCGAAAATTCCTCACCATTGAAGTTGATTTCATGCCTGCCAGTGATCCAATGAAAAAGCTTGCCTTAGTTGCCGAGATGAATCCTATCAAGGATAAAATAGTCAAGCTCGAATACGAATGCACTGAAGAACAACGTGTTCTACTTAATCACAAGGAAATGGAATCACTACTCAAGGTCGGCGGAGCCTTCCATGTTTCAGAGATTAAAACTAAGCGCATTGTCGAAGTACTGACGAAGCAGGAACTTACCGAAACCTCTGGACCACTAGAGAATTTATACACATGGCTCGTGGCTGAGGGATTCAAGAATGATGAGATTACGTCTATCATCGACCTCGCTCGCCCACTCATCGCCACAATCTCAGCCAAGATGCCCACAGGTACGCTATCGGGAATATTCGTTCCTAAATCGCTAAGAGTCAAAAACTATCGCTCGTATCTCTCGGAATACCTTGATTTCCAAGCCATCTACTTTGCCATAGTTAACGGAGAAAACGGAATCGGTAAATCATCGTTGTTTATGGATGCTCCCAGAGATTGTATCTACGAGGAGACGCGAACTGGCGTAACTGGCGAGTGGATTACGAACGGACAGACGGACGGGATGATTGATTTTATATTCGGCATGGGAGTAACCGATTGGAGAATAATCAGGAATCGGAGCATCAAGGGAAGCGGAAAAATCACCTTGGCTTTACAGGAGTACGTCAATGATAAGTGGGAAGACCGTTCCGGGACGACTACGAGACAGACTCAGGAGAAGATAGAGGCATTAATAGGGATGGATTGCGCTACGTTCTCCTGCACTGCATTGATCATGCAGGATGCTTACGGCTCATTTATGGAGGCCAGTAAAGAAGACCGGATGAGTGTGCTGGCAAATATCTTAGGGCTTGGAGTTTATGAGCAGTTGACCGATTTAGCAAAGGCTAAGGTCTCTGAGTTAAATAAGTCGTTGGCGATTTCGAGGGTTAAGATGGCGGAGTTGGATGAGAAATTGAAGGCGAAGCCGGGGTTGGACGTTGAGTTACAGGAGATAGAGCATGATCTCAAGTATACAGTCGAGGACATATTAGCCAAGGAAATAGAGATCAAGGATGCCGAGGAACTCGTTAGGACGCTGAAGTCGAAGGCGGAGAAGGCTGAAGATATTAAGTTACAAATCAAGGCTCTTAATGATGACGTATTCGCCAAGCAACTTGAGATCAGTACGAAGCGACAAGCGGCGGAACGAGCGCAGAAGATGCTTGCTATGGAAGCTGCTATTTTAACAAAGTCTGAAGAGTATGAGAAGGTCAGGGATCTGATCACGGTATTAGGGGCGAAAAAGCCAAGATATCAGGAGTTAATGATTGTCCAAGAAGAAACCGAGTTCGACATATCGGCGGCAGATGCTACGCTAACGAAACTTGCCCCCCAGATAACCGACCTTGAGAAAATTCTAGCGAGCAAGCCGGAGTTGGACGCAATTGTGGAGCAGTACGACCGCGAGAACGCAAGGCTTGGCGAGATGGATAATCTGGCGGCAAAGGCAAATGACAAAAATCAGGAAATCCTCGAAGCCGAGAAGGACACGGATAGAACCGGCGATGAGATATATGATAAGCGCTTAGTACTTAAGGATACTGAATTAAGGCTTGAAGAGTTAGTCAAAAAATCAGCGATGCTTGCGAATGCAAATTGCGTTGACCCGGAAAATGCGAAGTGTGCTTTCCTTGCAGATGCGCAGAAAGCAAAAGCGCAGATACCCATTATTGAGGCAGAGATCAAGGCTATCGAAAAGGAAATCTTAGATATGACAGAGGCTAGAAAGCCATTCGTGAAAATAGTTATGGATTTAGAGGCTGAGTATAAGGCTATAGGTTACGACATCCATAACAACAAGGAGCACCGAGACTTAAGGGAATTAGTTAAGTCATTGTTACCGAGCGTGGTTCTTGCAGGACAACTCGATTCGAAGGCGGAGTTACTCGCGGGACTCCTAGCGCAAGCAGAAGATGCCACGAGGCGCAAGGATGAACTGCAGGCTAAGCTTGCGGACGTTACCGAGGCATATAATGCGCTGAATATTGAACTCTCCGAACTTCCAGAACTCCAACAACGCCTCCCTAAACTTCTGCAGTGGGTAAGTGCTAAGGACGAACTACCGGCGGCGAAGCAGATAGTTTTATCGACAGCAGATGTTATCAAGGGTATCGAGGCCGATATTGCGGTCAAAGAGCAGACGGTTAAGGAGTTGGAAGAGGAACAACTAGTAATCACGTACGAAACAATTGGATTACCAACTGCCGAGCTTAATGTTAGAAACTACCGCGATGACCTTAAGCTACTCCAAGTTCAACAGAACGATATACATGCAAGGATTGGAGCATTAACAGCCCAACTCGAAGCACTCACCAAAGACGACACAGAGCGCCAGCAACTCACCGCGGATATGGTGCCAACAGCTAAGTCTCTGACGCATTATCAAACCCTCACACGCGCCTTCGGCCTGGATGGAATCCCGTTTGCGATCATCAGAGCCGTAGTGCCGGAGCTATCGAATATGGCAAACGATATACTCGGTCAAATGACAGGTGGTCAAATGTCGCTGAAGATCGAGACCGAACGGGTGCAGAGGAATAAGAAGGAAGTTAATGCAATCGAGGTTTGGATTATCGACTATAGAGGGAATATCTCGTATGGCAATAGGTCTGGTGGGCAGAAGGTCAAGGCTGCGTTGGCTAATGCGTTTGCGCTGGCTGATCTGAAGGCGAGGAGAGCAGGGATACAACTGGGGATGATGCATGTTGATGAGCCTCCGTTCTTGGACGCGGCGGGGATAGAAGCTTATTGCGATGCGCTTGAGGGGTTAAATCATCGGTATCCAAATATGCGCGTGATAGCAATATCGCATGATCCAGCAATGAAGGCGAGGTTTCCCCAACAGATCGAGGTAGTGGATATGGGGAATGAGGGTAGTAAGGTGAGAATCGCGTAAGTGCGGTTCTCGCTGATCAGATAAAAACGAAAGAGGAGCGTGTTAACTATGGAAATCGGAGATTTTGTAAAAGGAAAGCCTGAAGCAAACGAACGATATGGCATTACCACCGAAAAAATGACCAGAGGTGTTGTTGCTAAGATAGATGGCGAACAAATCACAGTAAAAATACTAGAGCATACAGAGGGCAGTACTGGGGTATATGGTGTCGATCCGAAATATTTCGAGGTAACTGGACACCAAAAGAAGTTTGACCGGGCAGAGGTTTTGGAACTCCTGCAAAAGGAGTGCAAAAAGGCGATTCTAGATTACGACCTCAGGAGTGCTGACCTCAGTGGTGCTGACCTCAGTGGTGCTGACCTCAGTGGTGCTGACCTCAGTGGTGCTGACCTCAGTGGTGCTGACCTCAGTGGTGCTGACCTCAGTGGTGCTGACCTCGATTTCTCCTGCCTACCCTTGAGGTGTGGCGGACTGAAGTGGAAAATAGATAAGCGTTTGGCTTGCCAATTGGCGTACCATCTTTGCTCAATGCAATGCGACGATGAGGAATATATGAAGATGCGGGATTCTATCTTGGGTTTTGCGAATCAGTTTCACAGGGTTGGTGAGTGTGGGATGCTAGAGTAGTCTTCGTCGATTCACTTATTTTTTTAACCAATCGTTGGACAAGTTACCAATCTTTACATCGTATGCAGGATATAACGGATTAGAACGAGTTATGAGAATTAAGGGGAAGGAGGGAGCGAGATGAAACACGGAGTATCACCAAGTCGGAAACAGAAGGAACGGTTGAAGGCTGAGGGACTTAATCCTGATGAATGGTTCGTTGCAAGGAACTGTTCGGACTTCTTTGAGGTTGTGAATAAGGAGACTCGGGAGATAAGGAAGTTTGGGGTTTAGCGATAAGGAGGTAGTTATTTTGAGAAAATCCACAGGAGTAGTCCGCAAACTAGATGAACTCGGACGCGTTGTGTTACCAATTGAACTCCGTAGAACTCTATCCCTCAGCGAGGGAGATGGTCTTGAGATATTCGTTAATGGAGAGGAGATCATACTCAGAAAATACCAACCCGGATGCGTGTTATGCGGTGGCATGGAGGATGTTGTCAGGCACAAAAAAGGTAAGATGGTTTGTTGTAAATGTCTTGGTGTTGAGGCGTGAAGCGAGACGAGTTCGTATTAAGGACCTCGGATGTTGCGCAGAATGTGATCGGTGTTAATCCACAGGAGCGAACTTGTGAGGAATGTGGGCGACAGTTTTCTATCAGCAATACTCGTTTATGGGCGTACAGGATTATCGCCAAAGGCTGTACATCTTGGTTTTGTCGGTATAACTGTATGCGAGCTGGGGAGAAGAGGCTTGAGGGTACGAAGGCGGGGAGGAAAAAAGAGTTGAGAACGAAGGAAAACAAACCGAGCAAGGCAGTATTGGAGAAGGATTTACGGACTGACATGACGTTGGCATTAATTGCCGAGAAATATACGTGTTCGATTGCGACGATAAGTAACTGGGTGAAGTCGTATGGGCTACAGGGCATTAGGGGGATCAGGAAGGTTAGCAGTGAGTCAGGGGTAGACCCAATGGTAGAGGAGACAGATGGTGCCACGGATGACCAAATGCAGGCAGACATTGATCCGTCCAAAGTTGCTAATTTATGCACATGCCCATCGGATGGTCATGAGTCAGACCCTAATGAGGCAGAACCGGACGATAGGGAGCCGCTACTTACGCAGGATGAGATTGAGGAGTTAGAGGGTCGTCTTCCTGAACCGATCGATCCTGAGCCGGAACCAGAACCCCAGCGCGAACCCTACGAGGAGGTATGGGGTGATATCCGAGACGACATCACAACACTCAGGAGAATGTACGCACAGGATGCGGATAAGTCGTTCTTTGATCGCCTACACGGGTTATTTCTCGAAGTGAGGGGCTGATGGGTACGGCGCACGTTAAACTCATAGGGATGCCAAATCGGAAGGGCAAGAACTCCAAATCGAAGGCGAAGGGACCGTGTAAGTGCCTAATGTGTGCGAATACAACTCGGGAGATATTTTTCGGTAAGAAGTTGTTGATCTGTAGGGATGAGGCGTGTGATATGCGGTGCGATGTTTGCACTGAGAGACCGAATACAACGTGTGGGTTCATCGAAGTTAAGGAGGATGAAGCAATATGTACTGCGATTTAATATTCCCATTCAAAGTCAAAGAAGGTTGCAAGATGGGAATTCAGGAAGATGGCGAAAAATTAGCAATCTATACCCAATTAACGATAGAGAAGGCTAAGAACCAGATAGACGAACAAGGGTATTCTGAGATGCACGAAAGATTGCGCCAGCAAATTGCCGACCTGCTTCATGAGGATATTGAAATGGTGGTCTGCATATCTGGCGAAGAGTACGAGGCTAATGTTGACGATGACGAGTAAGGAGGTGCTGGCGTGACCATAGCGACAAAACTATCCGAAATAATGAAACTAATTACAAACGAGCAGGATCTCGTCAAACTCAGGGAATCGCTTATTGCGAATAATCTCATCACTAGAACGGAATACGAAATCGCTAATTCGAGCGAGAGAGTGGGTGTCAAGGGAGTTGTTTGGCAGGTAGTAACCGTGTTATGTCGCCTGAAGGTTATCGATATTGAGTCAGGCGAGGGCATCGAGAACACGGCACTTGGGACAGGGATTGATGCAGGAGTTATGGCAGTGATTAAGGCGCAGGATATGGCACTGAGTAGGGTGTGGATAGGCGCATTGGGTATTACCGAGGCAGTGAGCGTGCAGGACGTTACGTCAGTGCCAGAGATCGTCGTCGAGACTCCGGAGTCTAGGCTTAGGGCTGAGATTAACGCGTTGTACAAGTGGGATAGAGCGTTGTTTGCTGAATGGATTGCCAAGCGGATTGGCGGGGAGTTTGAGAGTGCTGATATCGTAAGGTTAACAGCCGTTAGAGATGAGTTAAAGGGGTATAGGAAGGAGCATGGTTGAGTGTTCGAGGATGTCTTGAATAAAGCCCGCGATAGAGGGTACACCCTGCACAACTCTTCCAGTGACCATAAATCATGTAACTTAATTCGTGGAGATGGAATTGGTTTAATGATTTATCCTGAAACAGAAGAATTCAAGCTTTATTACAATGTAGATTTAGCCTTTGTTCTTGATGGTGGCAAATGTGGATCATTTATGAATGATAAGCACTTTAAACTATTTGAGGACAAAATCGTGAAGTACGCTTACATTCTCAGGAATTACAAAAATGTGATGATTTAGGGGGTAGGAAAAATGTCGTTAAACCGAGTCATATTAATTGGTCGCCTAACTAAAGACCCCGAATTGCGTTACTCACCATCAGGCGTTGCCGTAACGAACTTTACACTCGCAGTTGACCGTAAATTTAAGAACGCTCAAGGCGAGAAGGAGACTGACTTTATTCCTTGTGTATCGTTTAAACAACTTGCTGAACTCATAGCCGAATACCAGTCGAAGGGAAAATTAGTATCGGTAGAGGGACGAATACAGGTCAGGACCTACGACGATAAGGAAGGTCAGAAGCGATGGGTCACAGAGATCATGGTGGAAGATTGCCATTTCTTGAGTCCGAAGGATGGCGGTACGGGGTCAGGGCAGGCACAGACACAACAACCTCCTGCACAGCAACAGCGTCAGTCACAGCAGGGATCGATGCCGCCTCCTCCGGGGTATCAGGGAGCGCCGCGAGCAGATGGTCCACCTAACGGGCAAGGAAAACCGCCGGGGTATTCGTTCGGACACGAAGTAAATCTAGATGATGATATCCCATTTTAAAATTATTCTAAATAAGTCAGCGGTGATATAAATGCAACTACGAGACTACCAGACAGAACTAATCGAGGAGATCCGGTATTCAATTCTCTCCGGACTCCTCCGGATATGCGCAGTGGCTCCGTGTGGTGCGGGCAAGACGGTGTTATTCTCTTGGATTGTGGCACAGGCCCGGGCTAAGGGTCAAAAGATACTTATCGTGGTACATCGTCAGGAATTAATTGAGCAAACATCGAAGACGCTGGATGAGTTTTATATACCTTACGAGGTCCTGAATTCAAAGAACATAAATTCGTGTGACATGCATATTGCGAGTGTTTACACGTTAGCGAGAAATCTTGATAAGTTCGAGAAACCTCCTGATTTAATCATATTTGATGAGGGTCACCATGGGGTAGCAAACACGTGGAGAAAGGTTATAGACCACTTCCCCAAGGCGTTGATCATCGGTTTCACGGCAACCCCCGCAAGGCTATCAGGCGATGGACTGGGCGTAATATTCCAAGCACTAGCGTTAGGACCGACAGTTAAGGAATTGATCGAAATGAAGAGATTGTCACCCTTCGACTACTACAGCCCTCCTGTCGTTGCGGATTTCGCAGACCTAAAGGTTAAGTACGGAGATTATCAGTCCTCGGATGTGGCGCTAAAGATGGATAAGTCGGAGATCATCGGGGATGTCATAGCAACCTATCGTAAGTTGGCAGATGGGAAACGAGCGATTTACTACTGTGCAACTTGTGAGCACGCCGAACATGTAGCGAGGGAGTTTAATCTTGCGGGGATCAGTGCGGCGTATATCGACGGTAAAACACCTACGGCGATACGCAAATTAGCTATCGAGCAGTTTCGAACAGGTGCTGTTAAGATCCTGACAAATGTTGACCTTGTGAGCGAAGGTTTTGATGTTCCGAATATGGAGTGCGTTGGATTACTCAGACCGACTCAGTCCGTGGCGTTGTTTATTCAGCAAGCCATGAGGGCCATGAGGGAGGATCCTGAGAATCCTGAAAAGGTCGCTGTGATAATTGACCACGTCGGCAACGTTTATCGGCATGGTTTACCGGATGAGGACCGCGAATGGAGCCTCGAAGGCAAGGTCAAGAAGCGCGAACCGTCTGAGATATCAGTTAGGCAGTGTCCAGAGTGTTATTACGCGCATCTACCTTCTCCTAAGTGCCCGAAGTGTGGGTTTGTGTATGCGGTGAAGGCTCAGGCTGAGATCGTGCAGACGAAGGGTGAGTTACTGCAGATTAAGGCGTTGGAGCGCAAGGAGGATAAGCGAGAGGTTGCAAGGGCTAAGACGCGGGAAGAGTTGGAGTTTATCGCGATTAAGCGAGGGTACTCGTTGCGGTGGGTTAACGTGCAGTTGGAGTTGAGAGAGAAGTGGAGAGGGGGGAGACGATGAGGAAGGAGCTCAGGATGACGAACGAATCCGTAACCCTAAAGCAAATCAACGACATGAAACACGCCATCGGTTTCGACGGTAAAAGGGTAAGGCGCAGGAAATACGTTGCGTATCGGAATTACTACACGACTTCGGATAATAGTTCGAGTTGGGACGCGTTAGTTGAATTAGGGCTAGCAGTAAAAAGACCGTTCGAGAATGGAATTGGCGGTAATCCTCAGTGTTATTTTGTTACTAAGAAGGGCATGGAGTTTTTGGAGAGGTTACTGGAATGCAAGATTATGGAGGAGGAGTGAGAGGTATGGCGAGAGATGAGATTATGGCAATGGTGCCGGGTCAAGAGTTGGACGCACTAATCGGTAAATTAGTTAAAGCTACACCACGAGTTGAGTGGTGGGCAACGATGGATGAGGTTACCTGCTACGCGGATTTTAACAGTGAACAATTGGCTAATGAGTGGCACGAGGAATTTAAGACCGAATGGCCTAACGGGGAGTACGCAAGGAGCGGTCGAATTATCCGCAAGGAGTTCTATAAGCACTACTCAACAGACATATCGGCGGCCTTTGAAGTTATCGAGAAGATGCAACAAAAAGGTTGGTACATCACCATTGAGCACTATCTACTCAACACGAAGACCATTTGCTATCGTAAGTTGCTCGATAAATCACAGGACGTAGGTATTTTTATCAAGAAGATGGGCGATGCCGAGGGGATATGCAAGGCTGCGCTTCTGGCGTTGGAGGAAAAACCATGAGTTATTACCTCAAAACAGCCAGCGAGCTACTACCTGAATCAAACTGCCTAAAACTTAAATACGCGGCAGTAATCGTAGGTAAACACGGTCGCATCATCTCAGTGGGCTACAACCATTCCGCGATCCCCTGCACTACCTGCGCACGTCAGGATATCCCGCATAACTCAGGAAACTACGACACATGCCATTCGATACATGCGGAAATGATGGCACTGCTCGGGGTTGATATGAGGGAGTTACGAGGTTCGACGTTGTATCTCGTTTGTGATCGGGATATAGGTCCTGAGCCGTGTCCGATATGCAAGAGGTTGATGGAGTGGTGCGGGGTGACGTTGGCAGAAGGAGGGGGTAAATAAATGAAAAAATTAATTTCCCTATCCATTCTCGCGGCTCTCCTGCTCACTGGTTGTGGGACCAATCAGGCCCAAACCGTACCACAACCAACTGAGCAACAAGATGATAATGATGAAATGGGCTGGTTCGAAGATGAAGTTTTGGATATGGATGACTGGGGAGAGAAAAAGAAGTCCAAGGTTAAATCTGGAGTTTTACAACCTCAACCCAAAGCTGATATTAAGCCTCAACCAAAAGCTGAGGTTAAGCCTAAGTCTAAAGTAGATGCCAAAATGCCGAGCACTAAGCAAAAGGCGAGTGTGAGCAAAAAGAATCTATAAGGAGGTCAAACTGGCATGCAATTCGGACTAGGATTAATACTCGGTGGCGTGATTGGCATGATCGCAACGGCGATAATGGTAGCCGCTAGGGATGCGGATGATTCCATGAGGAGATTAGAGAAGGAGTGGGAGAAGGATGAGTGGTAGGGAGCGTATGAACGTAGAGACTAATTGTTTACAATGTGGAGAAATGTTCATCAGGATGGCAAGAAACGATAGAGAGCCTAAGTTCTGCTCAAGAAAATGTCTTTATGATTATAGGCGGGAAAATGGTTTTAGTGAGGATTCAATACTCAAGTTATCCCAGAATGTTTCAAAAAGTTTAATTGGCAATTCACGCAGATGGAAAGGTGATAATGCTTCGTATGTAGCTAAACACATGTGGGTTTACAAGCACAGGGGCAAGGCTCGTATATGTGAACCACATCCAGAACATAACGCATTAAGATTTGAGTGGGCAAATATTAGCGGAAAATATCTTAGAGACGTTAACGATTACATTCAACTTTGTCCATCATGTCACTGAAAATACGATTTAGGGCTTATTAAACTTAATAATATAGAGGTGGTATAAGTGAGAATTCTTAAATTTAGGGCATGGGACAAGGAAAAAATGATTGATGGTGATTCGTTAGCCTTTGAGGATTATGCTCCGATTAAAGATTTACTAAGCGGTGAAGGGATAATGCAATTTACTGGCCTCAAGGATAAAAACGGTGTGGATATTTACGAGGGAGATATCATTAATCTCATTAACGCTGAAGGTGATTCGATAAACGTGGTTTGTGAGTTCGGTACTGCAAGGAGAAGGGTAATTGACTGCACGGTTGATATAACCGGATTCTATTTTAAACTAGACAATGGCAAAAAGTCTTTCCCTGTCGTTGATAATTATTTAGGGAAACACGATTTGGAACTATTCGAGGTCATTGGAAATATCTACGAACACCCCGAGCTAATGGAGGTGCAGGGATGAGAGAGATTAAATTACGGGGAAAGGTCATTGATACTAGTAGCGTTATCGACAAGAAAAAGGAATTCTCAGAAATGTTGTCAATCGGAGAATGGGCTACTGGACAGATATATTACAAGGATGGCGACTCCTTCGTTGGGTGCTATGGGGAGTGGTATAAGGTTAACTGTGAAACGGTGGGACAATTTACGGGTCGTCGTGACAAAAACGGAAACGAGTTATGCGATGGAGATATTTGTAAATACGGAAGCAAGGTTCTGGAGGTTTTCTGGACATCAATAGGAACTGGAAGTTGGTGGTTTAGGAACGGACTTGGTGAGAATGTTAAGAGAATTGATCTCGATGATCTGATAATTATTGGGAACAAGTGGGATAATCCTGGGCTTCTCAGTGGTACTCCATCATGAGTAACGAGCACGACATCCAATCCCGCATCCGCATCGACTTCTCCCGAGAAATCCCCCAAGGTCTCCTCTTCCGTACCAACGTAGGCCAATCGTGGACAGGCTCCCGCACTCGCAAAAACCCTGACGGCTCACTAACAATCTTTGATCCGCGTCCATTCTCGACAGGCTTACCGAACGGGTTTTCTGATCTGTTCGGGGTACTTCCTGGGGGACGCGCTGTGTTCATCGAGGTTAAGTCGGCGAAGGGGAAACCATCCGAGGCGCAGACTAGGTTTTTAGATGTGGTGGTTGGTGCGGGGGCATTGGCAGGGGTGGCGAGGTCGTTTGAGGATGTTGTGAGGATTATTAAGGGACAGAAAGAGAGTTGATGGAAAATGCACCTTGATTTTGCGGTAAACAAAGATTGTTTAAATCTAATGGATAGTTATGGTGAGATATGCGTTAAATGCAACTGTTGTGGCAGATTTGACGAGAGCACAAAGCTAGAGGCGCAACTAAGAACATTAAAAAAACACTTGCAAGAGAATCGCGATTTTAACGATTGGTTTGAGGAATGCGAAGAGATTCAAAGGGCTAACGTTGCGGCTAATATTTCGTATTTAGAAGAGGAGATTCGCAAGGTTGAGGAACAAATAAAGATGAGCCCCAACCCAGAAGACCATGAGGCATCTATTAATTAACGGTGGCTAAGGCTGAGAAGAGGGATTATTCGTGTCCGATACTAACATAACGACTGAACAGTTCCTAAACGCACTATACGGCAATCTCGACGAAGGGCACGTCTATCTCTGGACTCTGCCCGATCACAGGACATGGCCCTTCGCGGTCGATGAGCTACGGACTATGGCAAGCGCTGCCCATGCTATTCAGGATGATAAGGACGTGTACTTTGGGCTTGGGGGGGCACTGCAGGAGATTAGAGATAACAAGCGTCTCCTAGCTAACAATGTGTCGTTTATCACATGCCTTTGGATGGACATCGACATTGCTACGCAAGGAGCACACGCTCACGATCAACTACCTAAAACGATTGAGGAGGCACTAGGTATCCTTCCTGACTTCTTAGGCCCCTCCATCGTCGTTTGGTCAGGCAACGGTCTGCATGTCTATTGGCTCCTCAAGGAGGCGTGGATATTCGATTCTCAGGAAGAAAATCTCCGCGCGTCGAACCTCATGATCAGACTACAGGCGTTCGTGAGATCCCTTGCGCAAGAGAGAGGTTGGAAACTCGACAGCACGCCAGACCTCTCCCGCGTTCTGAGGGTGCCTGGGACATTGAATCATAAGATGGGCCAGAGTAAACCGGTTGTGATCACGCAGTTTGACGAGTCTGTACGGTATGACCCTTCCGAGTTAGAGGACCTTATCCCAGACATCGACTTCCGCGCAGAGATCACGAATCACGGGAAGTTCGAACGTCGACCAACGGATGTGAGCTCTGACCTGATGATCGGAAATTGCGCATTCCTGCAATACTGTTTGATTAACGCCTCGTCCATAACCTACGGCGAATGGCTGTCAATGCTCACCAACGTAGTGAGGGGCACAGACGGGATTGATAAGTGCCATGAGTTATCACGACCAGACACGGGACGTTACACACCGAAGGGGACGGACTTTAGGATATCCGAGGCGCTGAATATGAATGGGCCACAGACTTGCGAATATATTCGTACCTCTCATGGGTTTCCGTGCCCTGCCGGGGGATGTGGGGTGAAGTCTCCCTCTTCGTTCTCGCTCGGTCGCGTCGACCAGGCGAGGGCAAGGATTAATATGCTGGGGATACCAACGACTGAGAAGGTTTTTCAACCCGAGATATTAACCGCGCTGTCAATCGTTAAACGGTCCGATCCGGCGCTGTATGCTCGCGTTAAGGACAAGCTCAAGGGCTCAGGGATTAACCTTAATGATCTTAATGCGTCAATCAAACATCTGGCACAGGAAACTATCATGGAGGCGCTAGATGCTCCATCAAGCTCAGGAACAGTCGTCGATATTCCTTGTGGAGAGTTATCTGGTATACCCAAGGACTATATCTTTCCTCCGGCCTTTAGAATTAACAACGATGGAATTAGTTATGTTAAAACGACTAACGAGGGACCGATACTCCTTAGGGCATGCGGTTGCCCTGTATATATTAAGGCGAGACTGTACAACGAGGACACGGATTCCGAATCGCTGAAAATAGCGTATAGACATATGGGCCATTGGCGGGACTTAGTTGTTCCTCGTTCCGTAGCAATAAACTCGCGGCTCGTTATTAACCTAGCCGATCGAGGTCTTGCCGTTGCCTCAGATAGTGCCCGTTATGCCGCTAAATACTTCGATGATTGCCTATGTTGTAATCCTGATATTCCTGTTCAGAAAGCCGTCTCCCATTTTGGTTGGAGAGGTAAAGCGTTTATATTCCCTGGATTATGCCCTGATATTGAGATCGATGTTGACGACATTGAGAGCAAACACGCGTTGAAAGGGTTTTTATCAATGGGAATATTAAACGATTGGGTAAACGTTGCCAACGACGTTAGGAATACTTCTTCAAATGCGCGATTTATGCTTTCGGCTGGGTTTTCCTCGCCACTACTCAAGCTATTGAGTCAAAGAAATTTTATCATCCATAATCACGGCGGGTCAGGCGGGGGGAAGACGGCAGCGCTGTGGCTGGCAATATCAATATGGGCTGATCCTGATCCGGTTATTGCAAGTTTTAACAATTCACCGACGTCTCTGGAACGGAGAGCGAGTTTATTCTCGGATCTGCCATTCGGAATCAATGAGCGCGAGGTGTTGGGGCAGCAGCAAAAACAAGATATTTCTCCCATTATCTACATGTTGGCGGAGGGCAAAGGAAAGGGTCGTGGTAGCAAGTCGGGACTGCAAAAACTGAATACATGGAGGACGGTTGTTCTTGCGACTGGAGAGGGTCCCCTGACATCTGCTGCGAGTATGGATGGATTCATGAATCGTTTAATTGAAATTGACGGCGGGCCACTTGCTGATAACGTACCTCTTGCGAGGTATCTTTATGAATTTTTACCTAATTGCCATGGACAAGCAGGGATAGTATTTTTACAACATCTCATGGAGGCGCAACTTAGCGATATTGTGGAATTATATCGTGAGGCACAAGCTCGGCTAAAGTACAATTTTCCAGATAGACTAGATAGCCACTTAGACGCACTAGCGTGTGTTACGGTAGCAGATTACCTATCAGGAGTTTGGGTATTCAATAAAGAACCAACGATAGCAAAATCGGAGTCTTACCATATGATTGCGGAAATAGCTAGTAAACTTATCAGGCAATGCGAGGCTAGTGAGTCGGAACGCGCTTGGTTGGCATTCATGGATTGGGTAGGGGAAAATTCGGACAAACTCAGTAATTCGTATTCGTCGAGAATTGGCACGAAAGACGGAGTGAATATTTACTTAATCAGGAGTGTTGTGGATAAATTCCTTAGTCAGTATTCAAGCGCTCAGAAAATAATTAAAGATTGGGCAGGACAAGGGAAAATTCGAACGTGGAGGGATGGAGAAAAAAATAGGTTTGATTACAAGAGAAGTATTGGAGGAGCAAGGGTTAGGTGTATTGTATTCGCCGAAGATCTTGAAAATACGGACAGCGGTGGGGCATGTGGGCAGCAGTGGGGCAGTAGTGGGGCAGGCAGTGGGGCAGGTAAATATTAATATATCTCTTGAATACTCTTAATATCTCTATTATTCATATACCTGCCCCACTGCCCCACTTGTCCCACCACATTTACCTATAGAAAACATATATACCTTGTAGCACGGTAAGGGTATAGGTCCTTTTCTATATAGACTATATTCCTAAAATGGTGGGGCAGTGGGGCGCAAGGTCATGAAACCGTTGCGGCAGTAGGGCTAAGGGGTGCCCCACCACAAAAAATGTGGTGGGGCATGGTGGGGCGGGGTGGGGCAGGTAAGTTAATAAGGAGGTAACAGTCATGAAAGGTAAAATAATCCAGATAATACCAGCGCCAAGTAATTTAGTCATCGTGAGCACGGTAGATGGAGAAGTATGCGAAGAACCTCCGTTATGCCTAGCCCTAACGAATCAAGGAGAAATCCTTATCATGCACATAGATGGAGTTGGATTAATTGATGAAGTCCACGAAGCAATAGACATGGATTATTTCAAGTGGAAGTAGATGGGCTTGCCACGGATCAGGTGATCCCACCCAAAATCCAAACCCTACTCACTCGTAAACAGACCGCCGACGCCCTCTCGCCAGAGATCCGGCAAAAGTACGCCAAGGAATACCAACTACTCATTTCTCAGATCGCAAACTACGGACTAAATCACTCACTACCGGCATGGGACACGGAAGTTAACATGGAGATACTGTCCCAAATATTGCAGGAGATCGACAGAAAGCACGGTCAGGACGGCGTAGAGAGGATTTGCCTAGCGATGGTGCCAGAAATTGATTTGAGCTTTCGGGAGAGGGATCAGGTGAGGATTGAAGCGTGGGTTAGTGTGACCAGAGAACGGATGAGGAATGCGTAGAGGTGAACACCGTTGAGATTCCCAACCTGTATGACCTGCATATGCAGGAAATGCAAGAACGAAATAACTTGCCCACTAAATACGGAGAAGATCAAGGAGAGGCCTTGTGATAAGTGTCACGGGAGAGAGTTGGATTGGTGTAATAAATTCAGGGAGGAAAACCATGATTAACGAATTCGAGGAAAAGATTAAATCCTATTGGACACACACTCCGGCTGTCGTAGTGGTCAAGGAGATCAAACGTAGGACAGAGTTGCCGAAGTGGGAGGATTGCCCTAAGGATCACTTGTATGTTGGGGTTTCGAGGAGAAAGAACGGAGACAAATTGACGGTGGTTAAACACAAGATGGAAATGATACTTGAGTTAAGGGGAACGGTAGAGGAATTTCCCGCAATAGACCATCGTCAGCTTGGAGTCCTGCCTTATTACATTACGATGATCTGTTCGCGGTGTGGAGAGTTTAGCACTCGGATGAACGTTGGGTGTATCTGTCAGGACTGCACCGAGGAGGCGAAGAAACGATGATCGGAAGGAATTGGACTATCAGCTTTAAAAACAAGCAGTTGACCACAACCCAAAACGTCCCCAACTGTAAATTATGTCCAAACCGTTACAACCATGTGTCCGAATCGCCTTGTGCGAAGTGTAAACCGTTAGGAAAGAGAGTGTGTGTGAAGTGAGTAAGCAAATGAATTGCCCGGGATGTAATGAGGTCGTAGATAGGGATAAGCTGTTTATCTCAGCAATGAGTGTGATAACCAAGAATCTATTTTCCGTAACAGACTATCTAAAGATCAATGGATTTTTCACCGCACCAGCATCGACTAAATACCACGGTAACTACGCAGGAGGGTTGTTTGATCATTCTTTGGAAACGATGAATCAATTAGTCGATCTATCTCTTAGGAATAATCTAAAACGGACTCGACCAGAATCACCATACATCGTTGGAATGTTCCATGATCTGTGTAAGATCGACGCTTATGAGTATGTTCAATCTCCTGCTCGAGAAGTGACAAGTGGTATTACGATCCAGAAAGATGACGGTCATTGGGATTACAACAACGAATGCTTGATTAAGGGTCACGGTGACAAGTCGGTTATGATTCTGTCCACGCTCATGCAATTGACCGAGGAGGAAGTGTTGTGTATTCGCTATCACATGGGGGCGTTCGTGGATAAGGATGAGTGGAATTACTATACTCGGGCTATCGAAAAGTATCCTAATGTTCTTTGGACGCATCACGCAGACATGATAGCCTCTAGGATTGTTGGAATTTAACAGAGGGGGAATTAGTGTGAGTAAATTACTAAACCGTGTCGATGCAGAACTTAAAATAGCCAAAGAGCTTAATCCGATCATAGCAATGGGGATGTTGGCAGTCAGGAAAATGATCATTGAGGAAGGTAATTCCCTCGACGGATATCAACGCGACGCAATGCGAACCGTCAATAAAGACACTGGCACACTGATACGCCTTGGCAACTTCGCGCTCGGTATCTCGGGTGAAGCAGGAGAGGTTGCCGACTATATTAAGAAGATCCTCTATCACGGCCATCCAATGGACAAGGATAAGCTCTGCAAGGAGTTGGGAGACGTACTCTGGTACGTTGCAACCTTGGCAGATACGGCTGGGTTGACGCTTGAGGAAGTTGCGAGAGGAAACATTGTGAAGCTGAGGAAGCGCTATCCGGATGGGTTTAGTCAGGAACGTAGTATTAATCGGGACGATAGCGAGGTGAGCCTATGAGTAAAATCCTAGCCATAAACGGCAAATACTGCACAGCTCAAAGCGTAGGTATAACACTCGGCAAGCGCAACGACGCGGTAACGGTGGATAAGTCGGGATTAGTGGCAACTCTACGGTTGCTGGCTGACTTGGTAGAGAATGATGAGTTCGAGCTTCGTAGAGTTGAGGTTATTAATCAGGAGGTTCTACCCGATGCCACTCTGTAACTGTCGTTCCTGCAAGGGTAAGTCATGTATCTGTAAAACTTGCGAGCTCCGTGATAAGTGCCTGTATTACTACACATTGGACTGTCGGTGGGAAGAGACGAGAGGGGGTAGTTGTGATGTTCAGACCGATATACGAGCCAAGAACGCGGGCTAAGGAATATGCGGATTTGGCGATTAATATTTACAATTCTTGTAATCATGGTTGTTGGTATTGTTATGCTAAAAAGAACTTCGAACGTTGGCATCCGAACGAAACCTTCGGAGAAGACATAAGGCCACGCGAAGGAATTGTCGAAGCAACCAAAAAGCAATTATCCAAAGGCAAATACGCAGGCAAAACCATTATGCTCTGTTTTACCTGTGATCCTTATCCCCATACGGTCGACACGACAGCCACAAGGGAGGTCATCATGGCTATCAAGGAAGCAGGGGCACACGTTCAGATATTAACCAAAGGTGGGGATCGGGCAAGAAGAGATTTTGACTTGCTTGATTCGGGAGATAGTTTTGGGATTACATTCTCTGGTGAGGACGAACCATTGGCTGCGCCTCAGATGGAAAGAATACAAACTCTGGCAGATATATCCGAGATTGGCGTAAAAACTTGGGTTAGTTTCGAACCAGTTATAGGAACGGTAGCGGTAATGGGTGCTATCATGTCTATCCCGGCGGTAGTAAAGCGAGATACTCTTCTTAAAATCGGAAAGCTTAATCACTACAAAAATGAAACTGATTGGAAGTGGTTCGGGACTGAAGCAGAGCGAATCTGCAAGGAAAAGGGCTGGAATTATTACATCAAAGAGGATTTACGTGCAGAGATGAACTCCCCCTGCCTCACTGACGGTGATCCCCATGCCTAAGCAACCACCAACCCTCTTTCAACGCATTCGACTCTCCTACTGGTATATCACCGCTAAACAAGGCTTTGGCCTCATCGAATCCTGTGGAGTTTGTGGTAGCACGAAGATAGCTGAGCGAAACACAAGGAAACGTAATCACACATATCACTCTCGATTTAGGTGTCTGTCATGCGGATCTACTGCGAGTACTAAGGAGAAATGGAGATCACCACGTTAAATTATGTCGGGAGGTGAGATAAACTATGTCCTACGAGTATTACATCACACCTCAGGAATACGCCACGGCCCAGCAAAACGGCATTAGTTACTCCAGTGTATCTAACCGAGTACGTAACTTAGGGTGGACCGTAGAAAGAGCAATTACTGAACCATATCGGAAGACCAGGAGTCTTCTGGAGTGGAGAAAGATTGCCGATGCCAACGGGATAGGATACGAGGCATTTAGATCACGACTGCACAGAGGATGGAGTGTGGAGGACGCAGCAACGAAGCCCGTATTTGACGTTGCAGTGCAGTGCAGGGAGCTATCTCAAAACCAGAGGAAGTATCAGGGGAAGCACATCGACGAAGCTCTAGAAAAGATCGGGATAACGTACGCGGTCTTCTCTCGAAGAATGAGAGATGGGTGGAATATGGAATTGGCTCTTAGTACCAAGAGAATGACCAAGTCCGAGGCGGCAAAGAAGGGACGCAGGGGATCGTATTGGACTCGCGGTCCGAGATTGTTAGGGAAGGAAGGGGTAAGGGTATGATGGATATGGAAGTCTGTCCAGAGTGCGGCAATCAACTACGACATGAGGGCGGCTGCGAGTGGTGCCCGGCGTGTGGGTATTCAGGATGTGACATATAGACGTAATTTAAAGTTAAAAGGAAGCCCGCTATTTATTCGTGGGCTTCCCATACTTATTCAATATTAATTCAATTGCCTCGTCTAGTAGTTTCGATTGTGGTATCCTAGTTTCTTTTGATAATTTTTTAAACCTTTCTACCAGTTCGTTATCCACCGAGTTTGTATACCTTTGCCTTTTCTTTAAATCTCCCATGTTATCACCTCAATTTTAGATTATATATTATACTTAATCTTAGTGCAACTTACGCAAGCTTATGGTATAATATACATAAAAGGAGATGTTTGTTTGTGGTGGAAGATTTGGTAGGAAAAAGATTTGCGAGACTTATAGTTACAAGTAAATCTAGCCGAAAAAAAGGACCGTATTGGAACTGCATTTGTGACTGTGGAAAAGAGAAAGAAGTACTTAATTATTTTGGCTATTCGGATTAACGTGTTTAACTGATTAATACTCATAAATGTATACCATAGTTGTAGAACGGATTATCGTGTTGAAACCTTATCAAGTACATCACCCCTTTCATGTGTTTATAATTCGGATTAGTGTGTTGATGCACCACTTTCATTAGTGGTGTTTTTAATTGAAAAATAAACTTGAAATATCCCCTTTTACCCCTTTACATGTAATGCAATTTGCAGTACAATAGTATTAGGAGATGAAGTTGAGGGGGAAAACAAAATGAAAAAGCAAACCACGAGAAAATTAGAAGATACGAGTTGGTTAGCCCAAATCATTCGAGATAAAATGGACGTTGAATTTGAGAAAAACCTTGGGTCTCCTCGTTATCACGCTTTACAAACCTTACACATTATTGTCAACGAAGCAGACGATCAAGATAATCCAAACATCTACTACGACACCTACAACCGTAAACGGTCAATTACAATTTGCGAAATACCATCACTTATGAAGCATGGTTATGACTTTGACACAAACGGAATGCAATGCAAGCTCAGAGGACTTGCGGAGCGTTACACGGACGATGACGGAATGTACATTGTATCAGTACTAACAACCAACGACTTAAACAGTGCCATGATAAAGGATTTAGAAGAACTGATGTACCAACTCGGAACTCACTAAGCCCAAAAGGCCAGCCGGGAGCCAATACCCGGCAATGAGGAGGGAACGAAGATGGATGAGTTAGATGTTTGCGAGTGTGATATTTGTGGAAGGGTTTGGGATGTACAATTTCTAACCACCTATAGTCAAAAAGATTGGTTCACTAATCCCAGGAAACATGGTTCACTTCGAGTGTGTGAGGAATGTGATACCGCCAGTGTAGCAACTGAGGGTGGTTATGAGATCGAGTATGACGGGACTATTTGGAACCAATAACCCAAAGGCTAGCCGGGAGCCTCATACCCGGCAAATGAAAGGAGTTTTCAAAGTGTTTGAAGTATACATAGGTTCACACGACACTATGGGAAAAATCGCCCAACGTGGGGCTACTGGGCTAAATCGCAAAACCATGAGATACCAAGTCATTGACAAGACCGCGAAATACAGCATCGTTGATACTTGCCACAAGGACTGTGTAAGTTACAGTGATTGTCAGGCTAAGGGTCACTCTCCTTGTGCCACCCTTTACAGCGACAAGGACTTAAGGGCAATTGCCAAGGAGAAGGGGTTAATAATGTAAGGCATCCCTAAGGGCTAGTCCCTATTGCCTATTAAGTTGTAATGCAATATGCTATAGAAAAGGCTGGCGCAGGGGAGAGGAACTAAATGTCATCACCTAACGAAGGTAAGTCCACCATCAATATCCGTTGCACACCAGAGGAGCATGAGACTATCACTAAGAAGGCTAAATCGTACGGCATGAGTATCAGTGAGTATGTGAGGTTCGTCAGCTTATACGCTAAAATATCAGTAACCGCACACAAGAAGGCATCAGGAGAAACAAGTTAATAACAATAGGATTATCGTGTTGAAGTCCCCTTCTTTTCCGTGGTACAATTAGTCACGTTAGAGGAGGGGCTTTTACATGAACATACTAAACATCGAAGAATTAACTGTACTAGAGATCAAGGAAGATCGTGACTATTTCATAGTGGCGGAGATGGCTTCTCCGCCTTCTTACTGTCCTCACTGTGGCTGTGTGCCCAATCTACAGGGGTTCGGTGGTAAGACACAACTAATCATGGATACGCCTTCTCATGGTAAGCGTGTAGGTATTTCCTTGCGTCGCAAGCGTTATCGTTGTAAGGAGTGTACTAGGACTTTCATGGAGCCGTTAAAGTTTGTTGATGAAAGCCGTTCAATGACTAAACGGTTGGTGGAATATATCGAGAAGCAATCCTTAAAGCGTACCTTCACTAGCCTTAGCGAAGAAATAGGACTTGACGAGAAGACTATCCGCAACGTATTTAAGGACTATGCCAAAGAGCTTGAGAAGCACCTTCACTTCGCCACACCTGTCTGGCTGGGCATTGACGAAGCCCATCTACTACACAACTTCCGCTGCGTCATATCTAACGTCAAGGATAAGACAATCCTTGAGATGCTAAAGGAACGCAGTAAGCCAACAGTGATTAGTTACCTTAGCCGTTTGCCGGATAAGGACAGGGTCGAGATAGTGTGTATGGATATGTGGCAACCATACCGGGATGCTGCTAACGCAACACTTCCTCATGCCAAGGTAGTGATAGACAAGTTTCATGTGGTTAAAGGAGCCAGCATAGCCCTAGAGGGTATTCGTAAGTCGATACGGCAAGGGCTGACCGATAAGCAGCGTAAGACCTTAATGCATGATCGGTTCACTCTCCTTAAACGCAAGTCATCATTAAAACCATTCGAACAAATGAAGTTGGAGTCATGGACAGCTAACTATCCCGAATTGGGATTGGCATATAAGCTCAAGGAAGACTTCTATGAGATCTTTGACGATAGCAAAGACAGGTATGAAGCGTATGATCGTTACCAGGCGTGGAAAGGTGAAATGCCATCGTCTATGGTGCCTCATTTTGAGCCTCTAATGACTTCAATGAGGAATTGGGAGCCTGAGATACTTAACTACTTCGAACTGCCAAGCAAGCGTGCCACGAACGCTTACACTGAGGCATTAAACGGATTGATCAAGATTGTTAACAGAAATGGTCGTGGGTACTCATTCGATGTCCTTAGGGCCAAAATACTGTTTACGGAAGGAGTTCAAAAGGTGAAGAGGAATAACTATAAGCACAAGGATACTGATGTTGTTGCTGAGGTTGGCGCCAACATTGCTGATGGCGACCTAGAGAGTATAGTTCAATACATGTTGGAAAACTTTGATCGGAACCCTGGTGAGACCTTTTCAACACTCACCCAAGATATGACGGATGAAGAGAAGGAACTGTTTTCAACATGATAATCCGATTACCCATTATTTTTTGCATAGCGGAAGAACTAAGAGTTGCGGTTGCTATAATATCGAGCGATTGAAGTCATACGGGCATTCATGTAAGCAAGATAATCCAAAATCTCATACTAGAATGTATAGCATATGGAATGGCATGAAGGATAGGTGTCTGAATCCTAATAATGATAGATACTATGATTATGGGGGTAGAGGGATAACTTTATGCGACAAATGGTTATCATTTGACGGTTTTTACGAGGATATGAAGGAAGGTTACGATGATCTCCTTACTATCGACAGGATAGAAAACGACAAAGGTTATTCCTTGGATAATTGTAAATGGTCCACGAACGAAGAACAGTCAAACAATAAACGCACTAATCTGAAATTGACCTTTAACGGAGAAACTAAAACAGCGAAAGAATTTTGCCAAATATTCAATATCAACGAGGATACATTAAGGTCTAGATTAAAGAGAGGGTGGAGCCTAGAGAGGGCATTAACTTGTAACTCAAAAGTATGTAAATCTCCTCGTGATTTAAGCGAAAAAATTCAATGTGCTTGTGGTTGTGGAGAGGTAATTGGTAGATTTGATAGGTATGGTAGGGAAAGAAGGTTTATATCTGGTCATAACGGAAGGAAAATGTAGATCAATAATATTCGCCGTGTAAGTGAGGAGGAGGGGTTAGTTTGGATACATCAGAACGAATTTGTGTAGTCGGATCAGGTCAATCATTATCAGATGTGATCAAATATTTAGGCTGCGAACACAACGCGGAGCTAACGCTTGCCATCGCTAACATCTTGGATCGATCAATATTCAAAGAGATGGCCGATGAATTCATGAAGATGGCCGAGAAGTTTAACTCTTTTCTCGCAGATATGTTACGAGCTGGATATCCTACTCCCACCAAATGGTACAACCCAATAAACCTACACAACTACCGCAAGATGCACCGCATTACGCCGAGGAGAATTGTTAAGCGAAGGGATAGGCAGAGTCGAGGGAGTATTTCGTTGTTGAGGGTTGAGCGTGATGACGAGGAGGAGATAGTATGAAATCCCCAAACGAACTCCGTGAATGCCCACATGGGTGGACGGGGTGCGAACTGTGCGTAAATCTAACGGCCTGTCAAGATGGAACGTATATCCCGGAGTCTGAGCCTGTCGAGCATGAACTGATACCGGAGCTCACGCCATCCGTCGAAGAACTCACAACCGACTTAGGTGTCGTTATTCCCCATGAGAGAGGGACGTGGTTCGATAAGTTTAGTAAACTTAGCCATAACGACAGGCTTAAGGAGATTGCAAGGTATCCGATTCCAAACTTACATTCTGTCGCAGATCCCTATAAGGCTGAACAGGGTGCGATTGTTCCAGGCGGGGGTAAATCCGGAAGGATCAAGAAAAGCAACAAGGGAACAAAGATACCTCTTGAGCCGTGGACATCCCAAGTATAATCCTTCAGGATAACATAGATTGTTGACAATGGATAGGCTATGAGGTATCATTAGTGGTGAGGTTCGGACCCAAAAAGGTGTCTGGGCCTCTTCTTATGCAAGGTAGCACTAATATGCAATGTCGCGTTGGTACTCAGGATACGAGACCTGATAACTTTTCGGTGGTTTGTTACACACACAACGGACAAAACCGAACCTTGCTAATAATTAAAACCTAAGACACCTCCAACTCGGAGGTGTCTTTTCTTATTGCCCCATCTCACTCGAAGGAGGTGACCACCATGTCAAACCCAAAGTGCTGGCATTATAGCGAGAAGGACTCTGAATCCCAACCTACATGTCTTAACTGCCATCACTGGGGCTGGACACGGTGCAAGGATGAGGCTCTGCTGATGCATAGGATCGGGGAGACGGAGAGTTTAATGAGGCATGACTCGTTCACGAGGGGTAGAGGTGGGATTAGGCAGATGAGGAGAGGGTCGTGACGTAATGGCGCTAAAAAAGTTCTGCCCTCATCGAGGATGTACGGCGCTAGTCGAGTCTGGTCGATGCGAACTACATACAAAAGATAAGCAAGCAGCACGTAAGCAGTACGACAACAACCGTCCGGAGTGGCACGTTTTATATAACTCAGACCGATACCGCAAGGCAAGGCTGAGATTCCTTCGAAACAATCCTTTGTGTGTTGACTGCGAGAAGCGTGGACAACTAACACCAGCGACAAGGCTCGACCATATCAAGGACCACAAGGGCGATCTTATTTTGTTTTGGGATGAGAGTAATTGGCAGGGGTTATGCGAGCGAGACCATAACCGTAAGACGGCGAGGACTAACCCGAGAGGGAAAACGTAAGGGGTAGGTGGGGGTGTAATTCCTTCACACCTTTTGCTTTTAAAC
>Ga0209319_1000361_pt1 | contig 62038 bp, 72 predicted proteins | sample RifGroE2_FD_184000 | JGI IMG/M metagenome (GOLD analysis project Ga0209319, IMG submission 184000) | Groundwater microbial communities from Rifle, Colorado - Groundwater E2 (SPAdes) (version 2) | ecosystem: Environmental > Aquatic > Deep subsurface > Groundwater | place: Rifle, Colorado, United...
TCAGATGTATAATAAAATGTTCCATCATGTGGTTATACAATATATTGTTCGTGTTTAGTTAATAATAATAAATAGTTTATTTAATATTTGTTTCATTAATGCTAATTTTCTTAACACACCAATATTAACTTTTTTATATTTTATGCTCGAACTAGTTCGAGCATAAAATATAATATAATTGTCATAGTGAAACGGTAACTATAGATTGTTACAATTGATAACATAGAAAAAAATTTGCAATTTTTTTCTATGTTGTCCATTGAACAATCATAGTAACACAGCTATGTTTTTTGTTATAATTTAATATAACAAAAAACACATGCGGTTACTGAGATAATTTAATATATTCTCGCAATTGCGAGAATATATTAAATTATGCAGTAAGCATTAATGCAGTTTTACTTCGTTATGACGAAGTAAAACTCTCATTAACGGTTTCAACTTTTTATTTAACTTTATCAACAACTTCTCTTTCAGTCACTTCACCAGTTTGAAGATTTACAAAAAGTTGTGAAGAACGATATTCATCTATCTTTGATATATCTTCACAATTTATTGAACCCAAATCACAAATAATCGAATATTCTTTTTCGCAAGATTCGCAAAAGAAAGAATTTTTTTGAACATCTTTAGTTCCATCATGTACACATCTATAATATGATTTAACAGTTAAATTATATTTTTCTGCACAATTTTGACAAACAACACGTGTAAAATAAGTATTGTTAAATTCAATATCATTTTCTTCAATAAGTTTATGACAATCTTTACAAATTTTATCTTTGTTATCGATTACAATATTTGTTGGATGTTCTTCTTTATTTTTTTTAATATTAAATACTAACCAAAATCCTGTCTTAACAGTGTTATAACATTGTTTACAATAATAATTAACTTCCCTGACTGTTTGCTCAAATCCCATAACTGCATACATGTATGGAAAATGATCACATGCACCACAACCAATACAATAATCAGAACAAAAATTTCCATCATAATCATCTTTTTGTTTATAAGTATGTTGTAAATTCCAAGCATGAATTTCCATTTTATTTTCCATTATAATTTTATTAAGTATTATATATCAGTATATAAATGCTAATTATTTTCAAATTTTATATTTTATAATCAAATATAATTTGATTATAAAATATGAAAAAGAATATGATATGTTTATTATTTTGGATAAATAAATTATTTTTCTCGAATTAATTTTGTATCAAAATTAATTTTTTCTAATTCTTCCATTTCTCCGACAGTATTTTTTTCAACATGAAATTGAAGAAGATAAAAAATTTACTGAAGTCGAAATCGATAATATTATCGATCAATGTATTGATAAGATCGCGCATGATTCGTTCGTAAATGATTTGCATTTTCCAATTTTGTCAGGACAATATAGCGAATTGATGAAAAAACACGTACAAGACATGTTTTTTCAAAAATTGCATGACAGATGCGTTATGTTGAATTAATGATTTATTATTAGTTTATAAATATATAAATAATAAATTAATTTTGATTTAATATCATATTAAGTTCATTCAAGTTCTTGTTATTCAATAGTGTTCACAATTCGTCCTTGTTTTCGTTATTAGTAACAATTTTAACTGATTTTAATACATCGATAATATCATTTATAGAAATAGTAGTAAGAATAGATTTATTGTCGATCATGTTAAAAAGATTAATAATTTCGGATGTATTATTATTTTTTTTATAATAATTGAATAAATATTTTAAAGAAGGTTTATGTTTATAAATAGCAATTGCTTTCGTAAACCATTTTTTCATATTATTAAATTTACCCATACACATGTAAAGAATTCCTAAATTATAATATTGTGATTCAAGATTAACATGTTCTACTTTAACTGATTTAAGTAAACATTCTTTGGCAAGTTCATATTCTTTTTGTATGATGTAAATGGTTGCAAGATTATTTAACGCATCAACATCATTTTTATCACAAGCTAATTTATAAAATTTAATAGCTGTTGATATATCATCTAACGATTCATAAATAACTCCTAAGTTAAATAATGCAATTACATTTTGTTCGATTTCAGCAGATTTGTTATAAAATTCGATTGCAGTTTTAATATCTCCTTTATCATCAAATTCAATAGCTTTATCAAATAAAGTTTGTTGTGGAAGTTGTGCCATATTGTTAATATAAATTTATATAATAATTATTTAAATATGTCCAGACATTATAAGTTTCAATTTTTTATTGTTAATAAATAAAAAAATGTCATAATGAAATGGTTTCAATTTTTTATATTTCATGATCGAACTAGTTTGATCATGAAATATAATATAATTGTTATATCGTAAAAGAATTGATTAATCTTAAAATAAACATTAAATTAATTTATATTAATAAATTTAATCATTTTTAATATCATATTTTTCTAATAAACCACCAAGCATAACGCGATTAATCCATTCATTTACTGTTAATCTTTTTCCTTTTGATCTATAAATAACTGATTCGTGTTCGAAACTACCGATTGTGTCGATCTCTGAACCAATGACAAGATCTTTATCTAATTCATTTGAAAGATAATTAGTTGCATTAGTATCACAACCAACTTGAGCGAACATAATATTAAATGTCGATCTACATTTAAGTTCATTATTAATAAAATGATTTTTATATTTCAAGATAATATCTTTTACTTCTTGTTTATTGTCCGGTTCTCCATCAGTAATGATATAAATCATAATTGGTTTTTTGATTTCATTATGTTCTGATGCTAATGGATATAAAATTTTACGTTCTAATTCTTTTCCTAATGGTGTTGAACCTTCAAATACTAATGTTTGTACATAGTCTGAAATGGTTTGTGCATTTGAAACATTTTTAATGATTGTTGGATTATTAAAAGATGCTAACGTAATACCATCGGTATCGAATTTAGTAACAACAGATGCGAGTTTTTTTGCGAATATACGTAAATCATCACGTTTTTTGTTAGACACATCACCATTTTCATCAAAATTCATTGAACCACTATCATCAATAAAAATATAGACATCAAATAAACATAATGCAACATAATCAAGTGCTGTTTCTATAGATTCAGATTGTTCATGAGCAAAATTAACAAAATTAATATTTGAAACAAAATCAATGAGACTATAATAATTTGCTGATCCGTTCGGATAAAAATGATGTAGATTTTTTTTAGCAATAATTGAATCAATCGTTTGTTTAATTATAGTTTTATAATCAATTTGTTGTGGTGGAATATATCCGGCAATTGTTGAACTTGGTTGAACTGCTACACTAAATTCTTGATTAATTGGTTCCGTTCGAATAGCAACACCAATTTCAGTTTCACGATTAATTTGAACTGTTTGATTCGGTCTAAATGATGGTTTGGGAACAATGCTATGCATTTCTGAACTTGTTTGTTTAACACTATTTGAATATGCTAATGGCATTGGATTAGAACTTTTAGATTCATTACAACCCATATTGTTGATATAATAAACAATAAAAAGTATTCTTATTGTTTACTAACAATAATAATTTCAGTTTTTTTAATAATGTTCGTATAATTCACATAAAAATTTATTAATTTATATCACAAATCAATAATTTATGTTTTGTTATTTGTATAATCAATATAACTATATTTATGTATTATTTCATGAACAGTAATCGAATCACGAATTATATCATTTTTAATATTATATTTAACAAAACAATTATCATATATTTCATTAATCATTGGTGATTGTTTAATTAAACTTTCTATATCGACTATCCAATATGACGCTGTTAATGGATTAATAAAAGGATAATCTTTTTCTCCATTTTCTTCACATCTTGCTTTTAATGTTGGATTTTCATAATGTCCTGTATATCCTTCAATCGCAGCCACAATTGATTCATTTATTACTGATTTTGGATTAGTTAATGATAGTAGTTGATTATAATCTTGCAAATATTGTTTATCTAAACTATAACATCCAACAAATCCATTAATTTTAGTCAAATTTGAAATATTTCGCATAAATAATTTAACATCGCATTCATCAACATATAAACCGGTACAATATAAATATCCTTTTATAATTTTGTCATTAATTAATTTTCCAACAGCAACAACAGATATTAAATCTTCTAAAGGAGATCCAAATACTTTTTCATCTCCAAATAAAACAGAATCAATACCACCATCAATCAAAATGATTGTGTCGATATTAAATTTTTTGCATAAATTAAGATAAGAGTTATATAACATATTTGGTGGAACTAATCGAAACGTGTAAATTGGTATATCTAAATATTTAGCTAAAGTAAGTTCAGGAAAATAATCTTCGTTTTTTTTGACTGGGATTGTATTTTTAGTTATCGCATAACAATAATCATCAATTTTTGTTGTTCCTTGACAATCAGTTATATTGCTTGTAAATGTGTAATTAGCTAGTATAACGTTTTTGTTTAAACTAATAAGTTGTTTATATAAAATAAATCCAGCATATATATCATAACCTCCTCCACATCCAGCTATAATAATATTTTTGCTATTAGATAAATGATTAAACATTTTGTAATAATTATAATTATTAATTTTTATTTATATCAACAAAAATAATTGAAATAATATATCATTATATAAATCACAATATTTATTTAATCAAAAACAAGAACAAAATGAAATATATCAATATGTCAGCTTATTACTTAGATGAAGATATTGCGTACGCAAATGATAATATAGAAGAATTTTTAACTAATGTTCGACCATATTTTTATACACAAAAATATAATCAAGAATTAAATATTAAACTAGGACATGCTGCAATTATTAATCCATTACTTTTAAAAAATAATATTAATGGAACTAATCAACAGTTATAAAATAAATTAATTGATCTTGAGTTTAATTACGTTATATTTTATGTTTAAAATATAAAAATTTGAAATATTTATGACTAATTATATTGTATAAGTTATTATAAGTAAATTATAATATTATGGCACATGTTTATATTTTGGAACTAGAAAATGGTAAATATTATATTGGTAGAACTGATGTTATGAATATTTATAATCGGTTTTATAGTCCTCGTATTGAATCTCATTATGCTGGTACTGCTAATTGTTCTTGGACTAATATATATAAACCAATTGGTCACATTATTATTCCAAATTGTGGTAATTTTGGTGAACTTGTAAATACTCTCGAATATATGAGCGAATTTGGAATTCAAAATGTGCGTGGTGATGCATTTTGTCAATATAAATTAGATAATGATACGATTATTTTTTTACAAAAAATGATTAATAATGCGACAAATAAATGTTTTAATTGTAATGAATCAGGTCATTATGCAAAAAATTGTCCATATTGTAATAAATAATATAAATATGAACGTATACGAATTTTTTAATTTCTTTATGGACACAATGTTTTTATTATAATTAATTAAACATATATAGTATAGTCACACAGTTACACGATGATTCATTTTATTGTTCATCTGATGGAACATTTTTATATATTTTGCATCATATGGGTAATAAAATGAATCATCGTGTGACTATACTAAATCATTAATCATGTGTTGATATTTATATTATTTATTATTTAAATTTTATAAAAATTGAAAATATAAATTAAATATTAACTCAACTTATATTTAATAAACAAACATGGATTCGGTGTATATTTTAAAACTAATTGACAATAAATATTATATTGGAAGATCTTCTAATCCATATGAACGTATTCAACAACATTTTGATGGTTGTGGTAGTATGTGGACAAAAAAATATCAACCTATTGATATTATTGAAATTATTGAAAATTGTAATAATTTTGATGAAGATAAATATACAATTCAATACATGGCAAATTATGGAATAGAAAATGTTCGTGGTGGTGCATTTGTTCAAATTAAATTAAGTATAAATGAAATTAATGTTTTACAAAAAATGATTAATAATGCTTTGAATAAATGTTTTATTTGTGGTGAATTTGGTCATTTTGCATCAAATTGTAAAAAAAATATATTATCTCATTTAACTATGACATATCAAATGCCGATTCAAACATCTTATTTAGCTGCTTCAATAAATCAACCAAATTTAATGAACCAAATGAATCAATCAAACTCAATGAATCAATCAAGTTCAATGAATCAAATGAATCAATCAAACTCGATGAATCGAATGGATCAATCAAATTCAATGAACCAAATGAACCAAATAAATCAACCAAATTCAATGAACCAAATGAACCAAATAAATTCAATGAATCAAATGGATCAATCAAATTCAATGAACCAAATGAACCAAATGAATCAACCAAATTCAATGAACCAAATGAATCAACCAAATTCAATGAACCAAATGAACCAAATGAATCAACCAAATTCAATGAACCAAATGAACCAAATGAATCAACCAAATTCAATGAACCAAATGAATCAACCAAATTCAATGGACCAAATGAATAAAAATATTAATGAAGTTATTAAATTTTTTGATCAATTTTTTATGAAAATATTTAATTAAATTGTATCAAATAATTTTTTTTTAATTTTTTAAGATAATTTGCTATATACGTATTTCCTTTTGCTAATTTATTGCATAATAGCTCATTATAATTATATTTACAATAATCTATCATCTCAAAATATTTTGTATCATAAATTTGTTGTGGATTATTAACAAATTTTATTTTCATGTATAAAAAAAATTCATCAGTGCCATCAATGACACAATAATATAATATTAATTTTTTTCTATCCATTGTTAGTTTGAAATATTTTAAAATTTTTAAAAACATATCAAATTTATTTAATTTAATCGTGACATGAGCCAATTTAATTTTTTCATCAATATTGAATTTATTTATATGATTCATAATATTAACATCATATTGATTAAGCATAAACATATTAATTAAATTTTCATTACTTAGCTCTTTATTAAATCCTAATCGTTCAAATAATTTTTTTCTAAATATATTCATGTTGTGTAAAACTAACATTTTTTCTATAGCAAATATTGCGTCACTACTTAATGTTATATTTCTTTCAATAATAATATCAGCAACAAAATAAAATACGTCATAATTTATTTTATCTTTTAATTCTATTAATGATAATGAATAAATTATATCGTGATCAGAAATATTATTTTTAAATAGCTCATAAAACCATTTGATATATTCTATATTATCGCAAAATAATAATAATCTAAAAAATACAACCAAAAAATGTTTTTTATTAAAAAATGTTTGTAACTCTAACACAATATTTTTATTTTCATAATTCGCACCAAATAATTTATCATATTGTTCATCAGTTAGTTCATCAATTAGTTCATTATTTATATTCAATATTTCTTTTTTAAAGGTGTAATAAAACCATTCGTAAACTCGATTATCAATTAATGAACCAGTCAAAAAATTAATAAAATGTTTATGCGTCACATAATTATGTAATATTTGTTTAATCAATCTGTTGTTATATAGTTCAATTATTGTTGATAGTTTAAACCTTTTGCAACATTCTATAAAATAATCTATTTTATTTAAATCAAATGATTTATCTTTTAAATTGTCAAAAATATATAAAATTATTTTTATATCATAACAGTTATAATTTAAAAGTAATAATTTATTACAAACAGAAGTTTTTATATTTATATTTTTAAAAATATTTATTCCTTCTTTAATATCATAATTTATTGAAAGTAATGAATCAATAAATTCACATGAACACTTATTATTTTCGTTTATTAAATCACAAACTCGATCACAATAATATAAAATATTGTTGTCGACATGCGATTGTTTTTGTTTCCACACATTTAAAATATTAATATTGCCACCCTCAATAATATTTTCTAACTCAAACATAAATAATTTTGAATCTTTACCAAAATTAATTGTTGGATAATTATTAAGCATAAAAGTAAATAGTTCATAGTTACCACATATTACAGAACAATCAAATATGTGTTCATAATTGTTATCAATATTTATACAATAAAATTTCGTTAAGTTTATAAATTTATTAAAATTATTACAAATACAACCTAAATATGTATCAGATTTATTTAAATGTTTTTTTATATCAAATTCATTTAACATACTAAATTGTTTTGCTGATTCGAGTTCATTATTTCTAATCATTATCTCAATTATATCTGTATTTATGAAAGGTGGTTCATAATTTTTTAATAAATCATATTGTTTTATGTCAAGATTATTTTCATATTTCTTAATTAACCATAAAATATTTGCATTTGTATTTCGATCGATTAAATAATTTAAATTTTCTCTACAATAACGATTATTTATATGTTCATAAAATGGTTTAATTAAATTATTATATTTTTTATTTAGCAATCTCATTTTTGATAGCTCACAAACAGTTTTATTAAAATCTGTTATAATTTTATCAATTATATCTTGTGACAGCAACAACATTTATATGTTATAAATATTAAATACTTAAATAATATTGTGTTAAATTAAATTATTATAATTTGAACAATAAATAATTCATTGTGTTATGCTGTGATGTGATATCATTAATATGATAAAAAAAATTGAAACTCACCAGCTCATTCCACTTTATTATTTTGATAGTTCGCATATATGTGAACTATCAAAATAAAAAATTGAAACTACTTCGCTATGACATTTTTTATTATAATCGTACGTATATATGCATATGATTATAATAAAAATTGAAACCATTTCATTATGACATTTTTTTATTTATAACAATAACTTGCAGCATACGCTGCAAGTTATTGTTATAAATAAAAAATTGAAATTCGTATATGTTGATATATGTAATACTTCAAATATTTTCAAATATTCATCACTAAACAAACATAAATTAATGGTTAAAATATTTGAAATTAAAACAGACAAAATAATTGAATTTTATAATATTTTTGACAATTTAGAAAAGATATGTAATGAAGTAACATTATCAATAGTTAAATCGACAGAAAATTCTGAAGGTTATATTCGAATTATGTGTGTTGATAAAATGATGTTGCTCTTAGTGAATATAAAATTATTCGCTCATAATTTTGATGTGTTTAATTGTAATAAAAAAATTTATAACATAAATATAGGCACAAAACAATTTTGTAAAATATTGCAAACTTTTGAAAAAGATGATCGTATCGAATTATGTGTAGATTCCGATGATCTGGCAAACTTAATAATAAAAAAACAATTTATAGTTATGGAAAATCAAGGATATCATGAAATGATTTATAAATTACAACGATATGATAAAACAGTATTAAATATTAATGAATCACAAATATTTAATAAAAAAACGACAGGACAATTTTTAATTCCTTCTGAATTGTTACATTCTATTTGCAATGAATTGCAAAAATTAAATTGTGAAACTATTAATATAAATCTTAAAGAACCACAATCAATCACAGGAAAAAATAATAAAATTGAAGTATCTACAATTTGTAATATGATTCCTGATGAAGTTGCAAAAACAATCGAACAAACAAATGGCTCATATCCATTTAAATTAATTTTTCCATTTATTAGCATGTGTGATAATAAATATGTTAGTTTGTCCATTACAAAAGATAAAATATTGTTCGCAGAAATTAATGATGAAACATTTGGTGTAATCAATATTTGCGTCACACCAATTGTAGAAATTAATGACGAAACATTTGACGAAATTGATGATGACTTTTGACATAATTCATAATCCGTTGTCTAAGTTTATTTTATTTATAAATTAATATCACAAAAATAGTTTAATTATCATCATTAAATTATTTTTAGTTAATATATTTTCATAATAAATAAACTAAATACGTGTAGAAAATTCACAATCAAGAAAAGAAACATATTCAGCTTTTTCCTTGTCAAATGTTACATATCCTGTTTGTGGAGTTGATTTCCATTCGGATTCAACAATTTCATTATTTAATTTTTTACATTTATATTTCCATTCACAATTTTTAAACGCACAATTAAATGCAAACATTTTTTTTTCACAACATGGACATAAAATATCATGATCAAATATGTTATAATTTTGAACCATTCCAAGGTCATGAATAATCATTGTTTTTCCAAAAGTATTCAAATAACATTGTTTGTTTTGACAACAACAATTAAGAATAATACCATGTTCTATTTTTGTCGTGTGATGATCTCTTGGATAAGGATTTTTAGTAAATTGTTTATTAACAGTATTATTTTGTGTTACGTCAATAAAAATTCCTCCTCCCCTCGGTGCAGTCCATGCAATAATTTTTGAATTATTTACGACACCATATTTTTTTAAAGGTTTGTCAAAATCTAATTTCGTACCATTAAATGTAAATTCAAATTCATCGTTCCCTACATTTAAAAGATAACTTAATAAATCTCCGAACTTGGAACAAGAATCATTTTCTGAAACATCATCCACAACATGAATTATATTAATTTTATAAATAAGAAGATTAATTTGCATTTTTTAATAATTTAAATGTATTTTTATAAAAATGTTATTCAGGTATATTTAATTTCAATTTTTTATTTATAACAATAACTTGCAGCGTATGCTGCAAGTTATTGTTATAAATAAAAAAATGTCATAATGAAATGGTTTCAATTTTTTATAAAATCAATATCGAACTAGTTCGATATTGATTTTATAACATAATTATCATAGCGAAGTTGTTTCAATTTTTTATATTTTATGATTGAATACTAATTGAACATAAAATATAATATAATTGCAATAGCAATAGCAAATAGAATAATTTTTGAAGTTACGATTATTTTAAAATGAATATCGTAAAATTTCTCTAACTATCATTCTTAAGCCATTTTTATATAATTCTTGTTCTTCGTCTTCAATTTTATGTCTTATTACTCTTAAAGTTTTTAATAGTTTTTCTTTATTATTATAATTTAACCATATTTTGTCTATTAAATTATAATCATTATTGTTCATGCACTCTTTGAATGCTTTATTATAATTTGTTATATTTTCTTCTGATGGTAAAATTTGATTGTTAATCATTTTATCAAAATCATTTAACATTAATATCAAGAAATTAGATATTATTGGATATTGATCATCTTCTTGATTTAATTTAATGTCTTTAGTTTTATAAGAACAACTTCTTTTAGGTATTTCTGAGTTATTTTTGACAAAAGATAACCATTGTCTTCTTTTCCATGTATTTTGTAATCCTAATGTTATTTGATTATTTTGATTAAATATATTTAAAACTTCGATTGGTTTAAGTTTTGTTTCTGGATTAGCAAATTTATATCCAATCAAATAAATTGTTGGAAACAATGTATGTTCAATATTTTCTTCACCAATCAGTTCGCTCCATGTACAAATTATATGTCCTAATGAATTTATGTTACATTTTTTCCTAAAAATTGTTAAAGGATCAAAACATCTATCCAAATAATAATCATTTGAATATATAATTCTTCTTTCGCCTATTAGTTCTAATTTTTTCATAATATTTGGATATGTTCGTTGTTTCCATTTATGAATAATTAAATTGTCTGGCGGATCTACTTTATTTAAAATATCTTCCCATGCAATGATCTGAATACCTTTATTTTTTCCCCAATTACAAACTAAATTAACTATTTTTTGAAAATATTCTGATGTAGCTCCTCTAGTTTCATCACCACCCATATGAAAATATTTTGGTTTAAATGTTTCAAATACTTCATCATAAAATTGTAATACTTTTTCTAAATGTTCAAGTTTAAGCAATCCTACACTGATTAAACCCATTTTATTTGTTGGTTCATATTTGTTGTTTTATAAAATAGATCTTAATGCGATCGTATGCCCTGGAATATCAATTTCAGGAATAATTTCAATATTATTTTGATCACAAGTTTGTTTAATCAATATTTGATCTTCGAATGTTAAACCTTCATTAAAATTTAGGATCGTTGAATTAATTGCAATTCCTTGATCATCAGTAAGATGTAGATGTAAAGTATTCAAATTACATATGTTCATTCGTTTAATAATATTTAAAATTGTATTAATTTGTAATGGACGTCTCGCCAAATCTAAATGTAATCCACGAAGCAAACATTGTTGTTCATTAATTATTAGAGATCCATTTATTTCCATATTTATAATATTAAATATATTTATGTTTCTAAATATAAATTTTTCAATTGTTTTTATGTTTAATTTATTTTTATTTATTGTTTGTGAATATGTATATGGAAAATTATAATAAAGTTGTTGACTATTTATTTGTTGGAAATGATAAATCTCCATTTGAATTATATGATGATGTTGATTTAATTGTAAATTGCACAAACAATATAATATTGCCGCATGTAATTAAAAATGTTATAACATTATCAGTAAAAGATGATCCAATTGAAAGTGATAATTTATTTGATCTTATCATAAAAACCAATATTCTCGAAAAAATACATGCACAAATATTAAACAAAAAATCAGTTTTAATATTTTGTCAAATGGGAAGCCAAAGATCATGTACAGTTGTTGCATGTTATTTAATTAAATATTATAATATGCAAATAATGGACACGATTAATTATATTCGTGCTGAACGACAGTTAGCATTTTTTGGATCGGTACATTTTATGAAAACAATTGAAAAAATATATCAACTAAATCATAAAAATAAGCTGTAAAATTTATTGAACAATTGTAACAAAATTTAATTAAATTAACTAATTTAAATTTAGAATATGATACTAACATTACAAATGAATGAATAAAATATTGAAATTAATATATTTAATGCGTAATCGTAAAAATATTATTAAATATATTAAATGTTTCATCTTCCAGAAGAAATAAAACAATTAATAAATAATGAATATGATTTATTAACTTTATTCAAATTATCACAAACATCAAAAAAAAATTTGCAAATATATCAACAAATAATTTTTAAAAATTATAATATTAATTATATAAACAAATTAACATTTTATGATATTAAACAAATAACAAAAATTAAAAAAATTAATAAATTATCAAATAAAGAAATAAAATATTTAATAAATTTAACTGATCTGAAATTTTCTTACAACAAAAAAATAACAGACAAAGGAATAAAGCATTTAATAAATTTAACTAATTTGGATCTAAGTCATAATTCTAAAATAACTGATGAAGGAATTAAACAGTTAACTAATTTAACTAATTTGGATCTAAGTAATAATAAAAATATAACAGATGAAGGAATTAAACAGCTAACAAATTTAACTAGTTTAAATTTAAGTAATAACAAAAATATAACAAATGAAGGAATTAAACAGCTAACAAATTTAACTAGTTTATATTTACATAGTAACAAAAATATAACAGATGAAGGAATTAAACAGTTAATGAATTTAACTAGTTTATATTTATTCAGTAACAAAAATATAACAGATGAAGGAATTAAACAGTTAATGAATTTAACTAAATTAGATTTAACTTCTAACGAAAAAATAACAGATGAAGGAATTAAACAGTTAACGAATTTAACTAATTTAGATTTAGGAAATAACAAAAATATAACAGATGGAGGAATTAAACATTTAACGAATTTGACTAATTTAAGTTTGAGTTTTAATTATAAAATAACAGATGATGGAATTAAAAATTTAAATTATTTGTATAATTTAAATTTAATATATAATAATACCATTACAAATGAAGGAATTAAATATTTAACTCAATTAACTGATTTAGATTTAAGTTTTAACGATAACATAACAGATGTCGGATTAGAACATTTAATTAATTTAAATGTTCTGCGTTTACATTTTAACAAAAATATAACAAAAAAAGGAATCAAACATTTAACTAATATAAAAAATTTAGATTTATTTTGTTGTAAAAATTTATAAACAACTAATTTTATGTTCTGTTTATTAATATTTTTAGTTATTATAATTTTCATAACACAATTGTATTGATAAAAATTGAAAAATATTAACAATCATTAATTTATTTATATTAATTTGATAAATTAATATAAAAAATGCAACGTGTTTTTGAAAAGAAAATTTCGTTATTAAAATATTATGATTCAATTAATCCAAAAATGTATCGAGAACCTTCAGTTTATATACTAACAGAAAATATTAATAATATACGATATTATTATGTGACAAGAAAAAATCTACATTATTATGTGTCTTCAAATTTTAGAGGTGGTTGTTCTCAATCAATAAAAGTTGATGGACCTTTTGATTTGTTTGAAATTATTGAATTTTTTAACACATTAAAAAATATAACAGAAATAAAATTCAATGAACCAGCAATGTACTATTCAATGTGTGGCATGCCAAGTTATTTATTTGATAAACTTGATGATGAAACAAAACTATTTTATATTCAGTTTCCTGAATTTGTTCCAAAAAAATATTAGGACTATTAATATAAAAATTAAATTATTTTATTGCCTAGTATCCATCCCAACAAAAATAAACTAATAATTTATTCAATATAATATCTAAATAATATCGTTATCATTTTTTATTTCACATGTCATGTTTATAAAATATATTACTCCTAATGCACAACATGATAATGTGAACAAAATTATTCCTATAATATATTTGATATTATTATGTTCAAGCGAACCAAATCCTGCTAACAATATACTACCACCAAAAATAAGCAAAACTATTAATAAAACGAAATATATCGTGCTTTCTTTGATCATTATTAATTTTAATTAAATTATTGATATTAAAATTGAATAATGTTATCATGATATATAATTTTCAATGTTTTATCAATATTAGTGCGTTAAGGAAATCAAATGAGAGTAATATATGTTTTTTAAACCATAAATAATATAAATATCAAAACACGATTAATAATATAACTACGCGATGGGTCATTTTATTATCCATCTGATGTAAAAATAAATAAATATGTTTCATCAGATGGATAATAAAATGACCCATCGCGTAGTTATATTATATGCTACTTATGTTTAATTAATTATAATAAATAGCTTATAAAATATTTGTTTCGATATTGCTAATTTCCTTAACGCAACAATATTAATGTTTTATTATAATAAAATATTGAAATTTAAATATTTATTGATCAATTATAAATATGTTATTGATTATTTAAAATGAACCAACTTCCAGAAGAAATAAAATATTTAATAAATAATGAATGCGATTTATTAACTTTATTTAAATTGTCTCAAACGTCAAAAGAAAATTTACAAATATATCAACAAATAATTTTTATGAAACATTTAGCTGATTTAGATTATAATGAATATATTATTCACAACTACGAATTTATTTAACTAATCATATTTATAAAAAATTGAATAAATTAAATTTTGTATTATGTGTTAGTTAAATTACTTGATAAAATGGGAAATTTTTGTGTATCACAAAATGATAATTATGAACAATTTAATATTTCTGAATATATTTTACATCCTGAAAATATAAACAAATTTATTAATCTTTTTAATTTTGAAAAAAGAGAAGATGATTATATTGAAAAATCACAAATTGTGAATTGTGAAAAAATATTTTCTGTACAATATTGGTTGAATGAAAATATTAAACGAATATATAAATTGACTAAAAATACGTTTAATGCAGATTGTGAAATTTGGATTAAATATAGAAAAGATGGTTCACCTGAAGAATATACGGTCAGATCTCTTTATGGTGATACTTGGCATGACAATGAAATTAAAACTTTTTACGAAAATTCTTATGTATCATTACATCTGATACGAGATGGTAATTCAAGAATAATATCTGAATATGATAGGGATGGAAAAATAACAAAACAACGACATCAAAATTTAATTGAAAAATGGGAGTATGGCTATCATTATTCACATACATGGATTGGTTATACAATTTATTTTGATAATAGTGGAAAAATAATTTCACAAGTTGATGACAATACAAAACAATTTGGCACTAGAATTAAATAAATATATTTATATTTCTTTTATAATTAGATAAACATTAATTATTGTTTGATTTGGTATTGTGAATAATGTTATCGGTGTTTCAGAAATATTTTGTAAGGTAATTTGCGAATTATTATTCAAATCACAAATTAAACGCAAACTATTTAATTGTCCACCGGCCGAATAACTGACTGAATTGTTTATTTGTTGATTTTTTTCGTAAAGTGCTAGTATATTAGGACTGCTGGATAATAGTCCGTAAGATATTTCATATGTCGATTTTTTATTTATGGTTATTGTTGTTGTACCATTTGTATGGACTATACCATCACTTATAGATCCATTATTAAAAATAATTTGTCCGTTTGATGTAACAGTTTGATTTGATGTATTAAACACATTACAATATAATTTAGGATCAGCTGGATCACCTTTGAGACCTTGATTTCCGTCTTTCCCGTCTAATCCTTTTTCGCCCTGTTTCCCGTCTTTTCCGTCTTCCCCTTTTTCGCCCTGTTTCCCGTCTTTTCCGTCTTTTCCGTCTTCCCCTTTTTCGCCCTGTTTCCCGTCTTTTCCGTCTTTTCCGTCTTCCCCTTTTTCGCCCTGTTTCCCGTCTTTTCCGTCTTTTCCGTCTTTTCCGTCTTTCCCGTCTAATCCTTTTTCGCCCTGTTTCCCGTCTTTTCCGTCTTCCCCTTTGCATTGCGCAATTTGTTGAATTATTAATGGACGCTCACATGAACAATATTTAGGAATTATAATCTCATTTTCATCATTTTCATTATTATGGTTATTACATTTATGATGTGAATGATGTTTATGTTTTGAAGACATTTGTATATTTAATATATTATATTTTAAAATTTCATTTTAAATATTTTAATAAATGATTGCAATAAAATAAATTGTTAATTTGATGATTATATTTTTTTAGAACTAGTTTTAGATTTACTTGTTTTTGGCTTACTTGTTTTAATTAATAATTGTCCATCATTAGAATCGTTATTAATATCAATTTCCGATTTATTTTTAAATTCGCATTGTGGGTTCGGAAAAAACTTTTTATATTTTTATGAAGTAATAAAAGTTTTCCAATCACCATAAATATTTTGATCATTCATTATATTTTTTTTGTTTTTATAATTTTTATTTTGAGTTACCAACCAAAAACTTAGTATCTTATTATTTTCATCACCACAAGTTTTAGATGGTCTTTTGTTATGATCGTCTAAATATTTTTTTAACAATATAAAATTATCATTCCATTCTTCAACATTATTTCTAAAATATTTTTTATATTTTGGGTCATTAATAAATAATGTCCAATTACTAATATATTCATTTTTCATTGTTTTATTTTTATATTCACTATTTTGAGTTGTTGACCAACAACTTAATGTTCTATTATTTTCATTTCCATCAGTTCTGACCGGTCTTTTGTTATGGTCATCTAAATATTTTTTTAATTCAATTAAATTATCATTCCATTTTTCTTCATAATTTCTAAGACATTTTTTATATTTTGGATCGGTAACAAATAATGTCCATATTTCATGTAGATTAATTTTCATTGTTTTATTTTTATAATATTTAATTTGAGTAGATGTCCAATCTCCTAATATTTTTGTTATGACCATTAATATATATTTTTATTTCTAATCAAAATATAGTGTCGTTTCACTATCAACATAAAAAATTGAATATTTTTAACGTTACGATTCATATTATTTTATTATTAATTAACATCATTGAATATGCCTGTTAACGATTTCGATATAATTTTTGATAAAAATCGTATGGATATTATGCAACATAAACAAGATAAAGAATATAGAACATGTTATTGTAATCCACGTTATGATCATTCAAATTATCAAAAAAATTGTATTCGTTCAGTCTTTATTATGTTATGTATTTTAATTTTCGTTTTTGCACTCACTGGTGGGTTACTATTTTATTTTGGTAATAATGAATTACCACTTACTCAAATTAATGCAACTGTTTTAGATGCAACATATGTTTATAAAACTGTAGTTAAACTTCAATGCGATAGATATGGATATTGTTCATATATCACATTTTATTATTATTGTACGAAATATATTGTATCATTTGATAGTTCACTTGATGTTAATTTTTATAACACATTAAAATTAACATATGGTGATGATAATGATAAATTATACTGAATTTATTTGTGTTAATAATCATTTAAAAAGTTGTGTACCAAAAAATATTTATCCTTATAAAACTATAACATGTGATAATTCTGAATATTCGTTAAACTGGTTTGGTACTGGTTATAACAAAAATGATATTGTATCAATGTATGGATCTAAAAATTCAAAAACTATTTCGAACGACAATATTGCATTACTGAAAATTATTTCGGCATCAAAAACTGGTTTAATACTTTTGTATATATTAATTGCAACTATATCATTACTAATATTATTAATATGTTATGTGATCATATTTTCGAATAAATGTTGTAAAACATATTTTATTGGAACATTTTGGTTATTTTGTTGTTGTGGGTGTTGTGGTAAATGTTATTATGATTCATAAATTAAAATAAATTTGTTTCGATCTTTTGTAAAAATTCGTTTAAATTCGTTATGGTAAATCCACGTTTTGTGTATTTAATTATTCGTTCGATTGTGTTTGTTAATATTGTACTTGTTGTTGAATCTGTCATAGTTTTGATAATTTTATCAATATATGATTCTGTAATATTTCCAATGTTATAATTATTAATGTCATTCGTTTCATTTATTCTAAAATTATTATTAAAATCAAATCCACACATACAAAAATTAAAATCAAAATTATTTTTAATAAATTCAAATGGATCTCCTTTAACAAATATGTATTGTATATTTATGTTATTGCTTGTTTTAATTGTTAATACTTTTTGTATGTCACTAAAAGGATAACCGCTACCAATGTCACTGGATCCATTAATATGAAAATAATCATCAATTTCGTTCATATATTTTGAATCAAAATAAATATCAATATCATTCGAAATAAATGATAAATTACAATAATGTTTTAATGCGAATGATCCTGAAATAATTCCATCATATTTACGAATTAAATCTACAATATCTGGATCAATTTTATTATTCAAATCTAATGTTATTGATTTGATAGATTTATCAACATCAATTTGTATTTTATTGTTTTTTAATAAAACATCATTTTCAGATAAAAATTGTGGGAAAAAATATGTTCTTAAATATTTTGTAAAAAATACATCATCTTCATATAAATATTTTTGGTATGCCGATAATAAACTTGCTTTTATTTCAGGATCTGTTGATTTACTATCTATTGCGTTAATTAATATTGAATACAATTTTGCTGGATCTTGTATAATTAATTTTTTTATTTTAGCGTGAACAACATCATCGTCTATTTTATTATCATCATTATTTTGTATATATTTTTCAATATCATCAATGTTATCACTTAAGTACATGTAAAATTCATTTACTTCCACTAGATCATTTGATGATCCATTTTGAAATAGTTTTAATGCTTCCCTTGTTCCTAATTTTATTTTTGGTAGCAAATATAAAATTGGCGCTTTATATTTATCACGTCTATACGATCCTTCTTCATGATAAAATGGAATATTTTTTGGAACAAATACTGGTCTTATTGCATTTCCATGTTTAATATACGTATGCAATTTATTTAATTCACAAAAATATAATCCTCCTCCACTACAATTTCCTGACGGATTAAATTGATTTGTGTCAAAATTTAATCCATTTTTATATCTAAATTTGCGATGTAAATTATATCTATTATTAAGTCGGAAATAAATCTTTTGATTATCTTTATTATTATTGATTGTCGAATAATTAATAATATTTTGTTCTAACAAATCAGATTCTTCTTTACTAATGTTAGACATAATTTCATCAATAAATTTTTGTCGTAATATTGGATCATTTATGATTTTAATTAATGTATCGATATTATATTCCATCTTTAATGTAATATTATGATTATTTGTATATTTTATCAATTTAATTTTCAAATTTTTAGATATTTAATTTATGTATAAATTATCTAAAAATTTAGAACTCACAAACTCATATCAATTTTTTATTATAATAGTTCGCAACATGCTAATTATTATAATAAAAAATTGAAAATTAAATTAATTAACAATTTCATTATATCAAACATTTAACGAAAAAACACAAACAAAAATGAGTAACATTAACGATATATCGAGTAATTTTGAACCATTGCAATTCATTAATTCTGAAATGTTTGGTAAGGAAACAATTTTGGCAATAGCTGAACAATCATATCAAAACTTCAAAAAAGATGAAATTAAACAAATTGTTAATAAATTTTATCAATGTTTTGGACATGAATATATGGAATTTAGTGTTGAAAAAATTAAACAATGTATCGATCAATGCATTGATAGTGTTGCTGATGGAATGTATGCACCTGATTTGTTAGAACAATACAGAACAATGTTTAAGGAAGATGTATTTAATATCATTTTCAGAAATAAATGAAATTATATTTATTTAGATTCGATTAATTTATTTGCATTAAATCGTTCATTTGCGTTTTGATATTGTAATCCACTATGACATGGTTCATGATTATTCCATTTTTTAACCAAAGAGTTATATTTTCGTTTCAATTTTTTATATTTCATATTCGAACATAAAAAATTGAAACCACTTCGTTATGACAATTATATTATATTTCATATTCGAACGACGTTTGAGCATGAAATATAAAAAATTGAAATTTATTTAAATTAATATATGTTTTATCATATGATTTATAATTAAATGATTATGGAAATCAAAACAACTTTCGACAAACAATATGTATTAAAAGATAATACATATCATGTTGTTGTTTCAATGTCAGATAATATTTGTCAAGAAGAAAATATATTTACTAAAATTGAATCATTAATAACAAATTATAATATTTTAACTTGTTGTAATGAACGTTTAGTTCCATTTTTTAGTTGTTCATATCAAAAAATTATTGACATACTTAATGACACATACGAATCAATTGGCAAAAAAATTAATATTATTTCATATGCTTTTTTAGATTTAAATAGTGCGAGAAAAGAATTATTTGATGATAATTCAATCAAACGTAACATTGCGATCAGTCAAAAAATACCTATTCCAGAATCAAAAAATATTTTTGAATATGTATGTACAAATGTTATCAATTTTGTTATTTGTAAGTATACAAATAATTTTGTCGATCAAAGATTACATATTTATGTAACATATAGATGTAATAATGAATATGATATTAATCAACATAATAAACAGCTTAGTTCAGTAATTCAAAATATGATGTCTAAATATGATAAAAAAATCGAAATGTTGACTAAAAAAATTAATGAACTAACTTTCGAAAATTATGATCCAGAAAATTTAGATAACGATATTAAAGAAATGTTGAAAATTCAAAAAACCTTGAAAATACAAATAATGAACAAATTAAATCTCAACTGAACAAATTAATGAAATTTATTGATATTCAACATAAATTAGACGAAATTTTGAAATTAAAATAATTCAGCAATAAAAAATTATTTTTTTATTAATAAATCAAATTTAATTTATAGTATCGATACACACATGTATTTTTTGTTATAATTTGTTATAAAAATTGAAACCACTACGCTATGACAATTATATTATGTTTCATGCTCGAACAAGTTCGAGCATGAAACATAAAAAATTGAAATAAATGTTATTTGTTGTTTTTAATATTACGATTATATTTAAAATGGAAAAAACAGTTCAACAGTTCGAATTTATTATATCAAAATTTACAAAAAAAATTGATTTGAATGTGATTGGTATAACTAAACCACATCCTGAAAATGAAATTTTAAATAATTTTAAAAAAAGTTTTACCATCAATAATTACAAAAATCTAATTGCTGACTTATATGATTTTTTTGAAATTATTGATAAACATGAACAGTCTGAAAATAAATCAAAAATTAACTATTGTTCATTATTAAATATGGATGAAGAATATATTGATTCTGAATTTTATTATTTATCATTTATATATGCATTTAGACATAAAGATATTATTGACAATAAAATATTAGAATTTTTATTATATGAAATTATTAATGAATTTGGTGTTGAAAATGATCTAATTTATTTTTGTGAAACATATGAAGAAGTATTTAAAATATACAATTATGTTGAACAATATATTGATAAAAATATATTTATCAAAACTAATTATGTACAAATGTGTAAAGCATTAGCAATGACAATGATAAATTTAAATAATGTCTCTAAAAAAAATGAAAATTTAATTGACGAATTGGATAAACTTAAATTAATGCCACCAATGTTTTATTTTCGAGGCGGCGAATTATTTCAACAATCATTAAAAGAAGCATTCGAAACTGGATTAGTAAAAGAAGAATATTCATTATTATATGGTGATTGTGATTCAATGTATGATTAATTTATTTTATTGTTTTATTATTTTAACGATGTGCTATAACGATTTTTTATATTAATAGTTCGTGTTAATCAATTCAACAAATCCATAATTTTCGCTCACGCTCAAATTATTTCCTTGTGTTCGCGAACATAGTTCGCTCTCATAATTCGAAAAAGGTTGTACACAACCTTTTTCTCCTTGTGTTCGCTCGTTAGCACTCGCTCTCATAAGTTCTCGTTGTTCACTTGCGTTCATAACTCGCCCTTGTTCCGTTCGTGTTACTCACTCCAACAAGTCCATAATTTTTGCTCACGCTCAAATTATGGATTTGTATTTCTCGTCATGATCATATTTCCATTCAGAAAATGGATTATCAATATGAGCACCACTTAATGCTTTTCTATAATAAATTTTTTCAATGCCACAAAGTTGACATTTTCTTTTCCCAACTTCGACAATAGTTTTATCTCCACCAAACCATCCAGCAGTAAACATTCCAAATAATAAACCAGAAACTGATGCTTGTTCATTAAATGTTTTTGTCTTAATAACCATGAAAGAATGTTGGCAACCCATTTTTATTAATTACTTAAATAATTCATATAATTCATTAAACTTAATAAGCTAATAATTAATCAATTTTTATTATAAATTGATTAATTAATACTTATTCGTTTGGTGTTATTTAAAAAATTATCTGATTCTTGATACTGTATTTTTGAATTTATACCCGTATTCAAATATGTTAAATTTGTTAAATAATTAATTCCTTTGTTCGTTATATTTTCGTTAATATCTAAATGTAAATTTTTTAATTTAGTTAAATATTTAATTCCTTCATCCGTTATATTAGTATCAGCATTTAAATATAAATGTGTTAGATTTACTAATTTATTAATTCCTAAATTTGTTATTTTATTACACAATCCTAAATATAATTTATTTAATTTTATTAAACATTTTATCACTCCGTCTGTTATATTCGTATTACGGCTTAAATTTAAATTAGTTAAATTTATTAAACATTTTATCGCTTCGTCTGTTATATTCGTATTATAACCTAAATTTAAATTAGTTAAATTTATTAAGTATATAATTCCTTTATTTGTTATTTTGTTATTGTAACCTAAATTTAAATTAGTCAAATTTGTTAAACATTTTATTGCTTCGTCTGTTATATTCGTATTATAATTTAAATTTAAATTTGTTAAATTTGTTAAATGTTTAATCCCTTTGTCAGTTATGTTTTCGTTACAACCTAAATCTAATGTTATTAAATTTGTTAAATATCTAATTTTTTCATCTGTTATATTTCTGTTATTGCACAAATCTAAAGTTATTAAGTTTGTTAAACATTTAATCCCATCATTCGTTATGTTTTCATTACAACATAAGTTTAAATTTTTTAAGTTTGTTAAATATTTAATTCCATCATTTGTTATATTTTTATTGCAACCTAAATCTAAAATTATTAAGTTTGTTAAACATTTAATTCCTTCGTCAGTTATATTTTTATTAAAATTTATTTTTAGATAAGTTAAATTAGTTAAATTTTTAATCTCTTCGTCTGTTAGTTTATTAACATTTTTTATTTTTGTTATTTGTTTTATATCATAATATTTAATTTCTTTAATATAATTTACTTCAAAATTCATAAAAATCATTCGTTGGTGTGATATCAAATTTTCTTTTGATGTTTGTGATATATTTAATAAAGTTGTCAAATCATATTCATTGATTATTAGCTGTTTTATTTCTTCTGGTAGTTGATCCATTTGTAATTTGTTAATCTTTTATATTAAATTTTAACATCGTCTAAACAATATTAATAATTTTCAAATTTTAAATATGTGTACATCTATAATTATATAAATATTAATAAAAAAAATTAAATCTATTTATGACAGTTTAATATAATTTCAAATTTATCACATAACAAATCTGAAATTAATGGTGTCGTTAAATTTTCATTCAACCAATTTAAAATTTTTTTATTCATAATTCGTTTTAAGTTAAATCCATTTAATACAATTTGTCTCATAAATAAGTAATATTTAACAGCTTTTTCTGTTCCTTTAATTCTCTTAAGTTCTTCTTGTGGAATTTTTTTTAAGATTTTTTCTAAATATTTCCCAATAATTTGTGGAGAATCAACATCACCTTTATTTAAAAATATTTCTGACGTTTCATTTGTTGTTATGATAAATTTTATTAAATCATTTTCAGAAAAATGATATTTTCTTGCAAATTTTAAAATGCAATAATAAGCTTTTGCATGATTATCATTTGGCTCTTCTTTTATTTTATCAAAATCTTCGATTGTTGAAATTCCAAAAATATTGTGAAAATCACTTGATTCACACGATGCCATTTTATTTATTATTAATTATTAAATTATATGACATATTAACAATCAAAATTTCAATTATTTTATAACAATTATGATAGTCACAGTCACATGATGATTCATTTTATTATTCATCTGATATAACATATTTTAATTATTTATCATCAGACGGATAATAAAATAAGTCATCATGTGACTGTGACTGTGACTGTGACTATCATTATTACTATTTTATAAATTGTTAATGACAAATTAATAATTTTAATCCTTAATATATAAATATATATTGACAATAATAATTCATGAATGTGTGATAATTTTTTTAAACAAATTATACGTAACATTAAACATTTAAATACATTAAAATATGAAACAATATCAACTATTAATGATCATAATGAATGTTTATATTATTTACAAATTGTTGGAATCAATACGTTGATAAGTTTTTATTATCCGAATAAGTTTACTCATAATGAATTAATTAATATTTTCAATAAATATACGACATTAATTTCACTAAAAATTATTAGTTCAATTAACAATAAATATGACAAATCAATTACTTTTTTAGTTCAATTTGTATCAAATAATAATAAATATATTATGACAATATCTTATGAAAATATAGATAATAATAAAAATAAAAGCTATCGTGCGTATCGCATTGAACGAATTAATATTATTAACTTATTTATTGGCGAACACACAAGTTCAGAATTTATTCCTTCTTTTATATTCAATGAATTAAATATTAATACACTTAATGAACAAAATTTTGCATGGGAAAACGAACAAACATGTTTAAATAAAATTAATGGAAAACATTTTGTTTGGCTTAATGAACCATCATTTTTAGATATACTAATGGATAATTATAATAATATTATTAATCGTCACATTACATCAGATTTATTAGAAACATTATCAAAAAATAGTATTAAATATCGTTTTTGGAAAATAATTAAAGAAAAATATAAACTAACATTTGATATAGAACATAATTATAGACAAATTTCTAGTTCAAATATTGATCCAAATATTGATCTAATAATTGATAAAAAATTAAAAGAATTATATATTAAAACGAACGAGGATTTGACATATTTAACTTTTAACAATATAACTAATTTTACATATAATATTGAGTGTAATCCATCATTTGGAGGATTTAATTTCCAATATTATTCATTTAATCAAATATTATATCATGATCTAATAAAAAAAATTAGTAATAAACAAAATATAATTTCATGCTGCGTAATGAATGATTATCAAATTGGTATGTTCACATGTGATAACATGTCATGTATTATTAAATTAAATGATGGTTATGTGTTTATTGATTTTAATTATGATGATTGTTGTTGTAGAGCAAAAATTTGTCATGTCGAAAAATTATCTGATTTTGAAAGCTGTAAATATGAAATTATTGTGTATTTGTCAAAAAAATTTATGACTGATCAACATTTTGATAAATTAGATAAAAACTTAATGGATTTGGATTTGACTATGTACATAAATGTCAATAAAGTATAATTAAGTAAACTATATTATGATTTATTTTATATATGATGTATAATAAAATAAACAATCATGTAACTGTAGCTATTGTTAGCTATTTAATTTTTTGATCGATTGTACGTTACTTTGAAAAATTCAATTGGTTTATTTTTTTTGCCATTAATATCATGCGTTAGACTATATGTTTGTATCGTATCAATTATATCTCGAAAAACTAAATCATAAAGTGGTCCTGAACGAGGAGTTTTTAAAAATTTATTAAATTCTTCAAACGTATTGTAACATATCTTACCTTCATTCTTTAATTCTTCATACATTCGTTTATAATAATTTTCAGACGACATTATAATTGAAAATATATATTTTTATGTATTATATTTTCTTAAGTATGTTACAAATGTAAGAACTCAATGAATTTCATGATGAGATCATAAAATGATAAATAAAAATTTGAAAAAATAAGACGTAATATATTAGAATTTAAGTTAAGTATAATTATTATAATGTCAGAATTAAACCAATTTGTTAAAGAAATTTATGACAGTAAACGATTATATACATCAAAATTTTGGACTGATTATGTTCATATGTTTAAATTAAATTTTTGTGATATGTGTGAGTTCGTATTAAAAAACCATAAATTTTATAACGATATTCAAACTGAAATTCCAATTATCAATAAATATTTATACTTTGAAGTAGCTTCTGTTGGAAAAATGTTGAATTTAAAATATGAACGTGATTTTAAAAAAGAATTATGTGATTTAGTAAGATCATTTTGTTCTCCAAAAATTAATAATTATAAAGAAAAACAATTAAGTTCTAATTTAACTGATATCGATTTTGTCGCAGTATTATCATCAAAACGTGAATATAAAGGAATATGTCCAATTTGTTTGTCTCCTGAAATGGGATCATGTGCAAAATGTATTGAAGCAAAAAATGATATCGATACTTCGTGTGGAAATAAAGAAATTGGTATATTAAATCCATGTGGGCATGCAATGTGTATGCATTGTGTAAAAACTGGACGATTCACTAAATGTCCAATATGTAGACAAGCAATAACAAAAATAATTGATGATTCGAAAATAGATACAAAAAATATTTATGATGAAATATCGAAATTTGTGGATGATTATTTTGAACATATTTATAAATAATTATATTAATTTGATATATTTCCACATATGTTTTTTATATTTTTGTTATTACCTAAGATTAGACGAGTTAGATTTGTTAAATTTTTAATCCCTTCATTTGTTATATTTTTATTTAAACATAAATGTAAATAAGTTAATTTTGTTAAAAATTTAATCCCTTCATCTGTTATTTTTTTGTTACAATTTAAATGTAGATAAGTTAAGTTTGTTAAATTTTTTATTCCTTCATCCGTAATATCTTCATGTCTACCTAAATTTAAATGAGTCAAACTCGTTATTTTTTTTATACATTCATTTGTTATATTGTTATTATTATCTAAACACAATGATGTTAATTTTGTTAAATTTTTTATCCCTTCATTTGTTATATTGTTATTACTACATAATCCAATATTAGTTAAATTTATTAACTTATTAATTCCATTATTAGTTATTTTTAAACACCAACCAATATATATTTTTTTTAAATTTGTTAAATGTTCTATTCCTTCATTTGTAATGTTTTTATTATAATTTAAATCCAAACTTGTTAAATTAGTTAAATTTTTAATTCCGACATCAGTAATGTTATTGTTTTCACCTAAATTTAAATTAGTTAAATTATTAAAACAGTTAATTCCTTCATCTGTTATTTTTTTGTTTGATCCTAAACATAAAGTTGTTAAATTTATTAAATTTTTTATTCCTTCGTTTGTTATTTTATTTTCTGATAGCGTGAATAATATAACATCACTTAAATATAAAGTTGTTAAATTAGTTAAATTTTTTATTCCTATGTCTGTTATATTTTCATTCCTGCCTAAATTTAGATGAGTTAAATTTGTTAAATATTTTATTCCATTATCCGTTATATTTTTATTATAACATAAATTTAGAACTGTTAACTTATTTAAATTTTTTATTCCTTCATCAGTTATGTTTTTGTTATAATCCAAATCTTAAGTTGTTAAATTATTTAAATTTTTAATTTCTTCGTTTGTTAATTTATTTATATTTTTTATTTTTGTTATTTGTGTTGTATCATAATATTTGATTTCTTTATTATAATTTACTTCATGTTTCATAAAAATTAGTTGTTGGTATGTAATTAAATTTTCTTTTGATGTTTGTGTTAATTTAAATAAGGTTGATAAATTATACTCATTATCTATTAGTTGTTTTATTTCTTCTGGTAAATTATTCATTCTAATTTATTGGTCTTAATATATTTAAATTATTGTCGTAACAATATTAATAATTTTCAAATTTTTTATTTATAAATTTTATGACAATTCAATTAATTTAAACGTTAACAAGTGATATAAAAAAAACTCGCACTATATTATATAATAAAATGATCGAAGTTAATAATAATATTGAAAATACAAACAATACAGAAAATATTGAATCAACAAAAGGTGAACGGTTAAAAAATATTCGTTATGCAAACGAAAGAAAAGATTTAACAAAAAAATTATTGCAGCTCCTTGGTATAACTTCTTCAAATAAAATTTTTGACTCTTATACGTTAGATCATAATTTGGAACTACAAAAATCAATTATTAATTTAGTTCCATTAATTGAAAAATATTTTTCTGTTGCAAAATGGAGTTATCATAAAGGAAAAAAAAATAAACTATATTTATCAATCTCAAAAAGTTTATTGAAGGAAATGAATATTCATTTCATATCACATAATAAAAAGAAAAAAGTAGATGATCAGTTTGTCCCATATGTAGCATATAACATAACTTGTGACATATCTACTTATCTTGTCTAATTTATTTTTTATGAGTTCATACTAAATTTTATTTTTATTAGAAATTTATTATAAATTTCATTTTTATTAGAATTTTAACATAAACTTCATTTTTATTAGAAATTTATTATAAATTTCAGTTTATCGTTGAAATTTTTATAAAAATATATAGAAATACTGTATATTAATTAAATGTCGATTAAGAAATTATATCATACTAAAGAACAAGCATTGACCAAATTAGCATCTTTAAATAATGATATTTATCATTTGTTCAGTTCTGATAAAAATTGTTGTGGTGCCAAATATTTTCATTTATATACATACGAAAATGTCTATAATATTGTTAAAAATAAAAATGAACATTATTATGAAAATTATGATAATAATAAATCAATTAAATTTTTTATGGATATAGATTTTAATTTTAATAAAATAGATAAGAATGATATTCATTTTAAATATGATAACATGGATGATTTTATTAATGTCGTCTTAACTGAATTTACTAATATATTTTCTAATTATGGTTACAATAACTATCCTGTTATTGTTCAAAATGCTTCGACAGATATTAAAGCGAGTTATCATATTATTTTTCCTACAATTATTTTTAAATCATGTGACCATATCAAAGATTTCATGAATAATATCCAATCAAACTTAATTAAAAACTTATTTGATCTTCGTATTATTGATCCTGCTGTTTATAGAACTGGTTGTTTACGATTACTTCATTGTTCTAAATTTAAGAAACAAAATAAACTTAAATTTTATAAATCTTATAATTATAATTTTATTTCGGATGAACAAATTTTTATGGATTCATTACTATTAAATTTTGACAAAAATATTAATGTTATTAATTATGATATAAAAAAAGTACACCCCGTTAATGATATTAATCAAATAGCCAATCATGTTTTTAATACGACAATTAATAACTTGCATGTACAAACACAACAAGTTAATACTGTGCAAAAATGTATTAACACTTTTTCGAATGATGTTATTTCATTGGAAGAACTACAAAAGTTATTAGATTTAATTAATATCAAAAACGCTGACAATTATGAAACTTGGATTCGTATTGGTTCTGCTCTTAAAAATAGTAATCCGGATAGTTTTAATTTGTGGGTTGAATGGTCTAAAATGTCACCTAAATTTAAATCTGATAATGATTGTTTGGTAAGATGGAATTCTTTAAATTTAAAATATATAACTATTGGGACTTTAAAATGGTTTGCCAAAACTGATTCGCCAAAAGAATATTCTGAATTATATAAATCTATTGATGAACAATTTAATGTTCCATCGATAAAAATTAATCAAGAATATTTATTGAATGATATAAAAAAATCGCTAAATGAAAAATCATGTGTTGTTAGTTCTTTAATTGATAATTGGATTTGTTCCAATAATAAATGTTTTGTAATTAAATCACCTTATGGTACTGGTAAGACGCAATTATTAATTAAATTAATTCGTGAATATGGACTTAAGCGCGTATTGTACATATCTTATCGAAAAACATTAAGTAATAGCATATTTGGTTCTTTTTATGAACTTCAGTTTGAAAAATATACAGATAAAAATTATTCAGCTGACAAATTTATTTGTCAAGTCGATTCGTTACTTAAAATTGTTAATAATGAATCTTTAGAACTTCCTTCATATGATCTTGTTATTTTTGATGAAGTTGAAAGTATTTTAAATCATTTTAATGCCAAAACATTGAAGGAAAAGGAAGATATTTTTGATTATATGATTGGGATTGCTAATAATTCTAAAAAATGTATTATGTTAGATGGAGATATAAGTAATAGAGCTTTTACACTAATTAAAAATATTGGTTCGAATATTTTTGTTGAAAATATTTATCCAAAATTACCAAAACATTTTATTTTTACCGAAAATAAAGATAAATTTGATAAAGAAATAAATGATGATCTTAAAAATGGTAAAAAAATAGTTATTGTAGGTATGTCTTCTGAATTGTGTTTAAGATATAATGAAATGTATAAAGAAAAATATAAGGTGTGTGTTTACACATCAAATTCTGATGATGAACAATTTAAAACTCTTATTAATGTTAATAATTATTGGACACAGTTTGATTTAGTTATGTATTCACCAACAATTGAATCTGGTGTTGATTTTAACGAAAAATATTTTGATAAAATGTACTGTATGTTAAGTAGCGAATCAACTTCCCAACGTGGTTTTTTACAAATGTGTGCTAGAATTAGATATTTAAAAAATAACAATATAATGATTTATCTTAATCATATTCCATATTACGAATCTGCTCATCCTTACACATATTCAGAAGCAAAACAATTTTTTTTATCAATATATAACAAATATAATAAAAGAAAAATAATCATTAATCCTGAAACAAAAAAATCAGAAATTCAATACGAAAATAGTTTATTCAATGAAATTTTAATTTATAACATATTAGAAAAAGAAAATAAAAATAGTGCTTATTTTGTTCCAATATTATTAAATTTAATGAAATCTAAATCACATACTTATGAACTTGATAAGAATGTGACCATTATTGAAAATAATAGTAAAGTTAAAAAATCAGCAATAATTCAGACCAAAATAATTAACGCACAAGATATAAATCAAAATGATTTTGATGAGTTATTAATTAAACAAAATGCATCAAAATTAATACACGAAGATAAGATAAAAATGGAACGATTTATTTATAAAAAAACATTCAAAACTGAAATTATTGATGAAGAGTTTATGAAAAAATATTACAGAAAAATACATGTTATTTCAAACATTAAATATTTATTCAAAAACGAGAGACATGAAACTATCACTTTTGATGAAGATTATAAATTTAAATTTTCAGAAATTGAAAAATTAGAACAAAAAACAGTTCTTTTAAATTTAATCAATACGTTGGGATTTAATTTAGAAGATATTAAAAAAGGCGAAAAGAAAATTAGCAAAGAAGAAATTGAAAAAGTAATTGAAACGTTAAAAATATCTTGGTTTAGTAAATATAACTGTCAATTATTTGGGTTATCAAAAAAGAAAATAGATAGCATAAGAAGTTTTATGGGTACAATAAATAGTATATTTGATGATTATGGTATTAAAATTATTTATACACAAAAAAAAGTTCGTATTAGTACTAGTTTTTTAAATACAAATAATTATGTGATTGTTATTAATGATAATTTTAAAATAAATACAATTTAAAATTTTGTTCTGGTAAGTAACGTAAATGTTATCATATATATAATAGTGACTTAACAGAACAGATGTTGAACAACTAAAAATATAAATTTATTCAAAAATAAGCATGCGTTATAAAATACGATTGTTTTTCAATTTGTGAAAAAAAAGTATTGTTTTAATATTTGTGCATAAATAAAATTATAAATAATAAAACAAAAAATATCAAAAATTTTATTAATGATATAATAACACAATGGTTCAATTTATTATTTATAATATTTATGTTGTAATGTTTAATATATTTTATTTTAAAACTTATAAATAATTAACATAATGAACTATCATAATTAAAAATTGAAATTGCCTATCTGCTTCACCAACTTATTTATTCAGTAACAAATTAATTAACTAGCTAATTTGTTTTTGATCATATATTTATTATCGTATTTTGAATATAATATGTTGGCTCATATTAATTAAATTAATTAATTTAATTAATATGCTTGATTATATGGTTGCTCATTAAAATTTATAATTTTGAACATGATAATAATTTATAGCGCACAATTTGGATCCATCATTAAACCACATAACAAACTAAATAAGAAAAACCCACCCACACCAACTAAAGAACAGATGCCAGTAAAAATCCAAAAATCTTTATGAATAATTGCATCAACATTAAGGTTTATATATGTGCCGATAATATTATTTGTTTCATTAAGTTGTTTAATAATTATATCGGGTGATTTGAATGTCATAAAAGGAATGAAAAGGAATAATGCGACAAAAGACAAAAATAATGCCTTACATTCATTATACTTATCATTATTCACATTAACTGGTTCATCTTCAATAATTTGATATTCTTGATATACTTTACGCATAAATATGTTTGATTAAATTTTGTTTAATTATTTAAATTACAAGTAATTAAATATTCAATTTATCTACTTATTTAAATATTGTTTGTATATAAGTAAACAAATGTCATTAATTAAAACTGTAAAATGTATGATTCTCGGTGATCCATTTGTTGGAAAAACAACATTTATTGATCGTTTAATAACCAATTATTTTACTGAATATTATTTCGCGACAATACATACCAGTAATGGATTATTAACAATTCCAATGCCAATAAATAATGAAAAAATTAATTTCAAATGTTGTGAATGTGCTGGTCGCGAAATATATAAGGGACAAGGTGTTACTGAATATTCGAGTGGTGCTGATTGCGCGATTATTATGTATGATAATGCATCACGAAGTTCATATTATAATGTTGAACGATGGATTAATTTATTGGATAAAAATGATATTCCAAAAGTTGTCTGTTGTAATAAAACAGATCTTCAACAACAACATGATATAAATACTTATAATGTTGTTGCGCGTTATAGTAATTGTATGCAAACGAAAATATCTGTGAAAACAGGATATAATTTAGAAAGTCCATTTAATTTATTAGCACAAAAATTAATAAATTTGTGAGTGTTTAATATCATAAAATTTGAATTATTAATAACATATATGTCGTGATATATTAATAATATTTATATTGATGTATTATTAATTATGGGATGTGTCATCTCAAATAATTATAACATATCAAATCATTGTGTTATAAATTCAATAAATAATCCAACAATCCAAGTCGATCCAGTTCAAAATAATGGACAAATTAGTATTCCCGTTGATCCAGTTCAAAATAATGGACAACTCGAAATACTAGAAAAAATACAAGTTGATTCAGTTCAAAATAATGGACAACTCGAAATACTAGAAAAAATATAAATTATCACAATATGAAATTATGACATGTAATGATATACTAATTAAATCAAAATAACATGTCCGATATTATTTTGAATATAAAATTATTAAAAAATTATGATAAAAAATATATGCGTCAATTATAATATAAAATCAACAAATATATTTTATATTTATTAAAATGAATAAACCAAATTCACACACAACAATAATTAAATATTATGACATGAACAATTTTATTAATTTAATACATAAATCAAATTCACATACAGAAATAATTAAATATTATGATATGAACAATTTTATTAATTTAATACACAAAAACAATAATGACGTATATATATATAAAATTGGTTTTTCTTTGCATCCAGATAATAATGAACCTTATACATATAATTGTTATAGATATGAAAAAAATAATATTAAAATAAATTATTCATGTTATCAACCTTCATATTGTCCAGTTTATCTAAATTATATACAAGATAAACAAATTATCACATATAAACAAGTTTTGGATGAAATAAAAAATTATAAAGGTGATATTGAGGTTATGTTATCTTACAACATATGTCATATTACATTAGATGTTAAAATATTTAAAGAATGTATAAATAATGAAGATAAATTTGTTGAATGTGATCATAAGTTTAATTATTTATCTTTTGTTAATGGAAATGGTTTTTTAAATTTTAATAAAAAATTTGTTTATGCTAATGAAATATCACGATCAGATTTTTGTAGAAAATTTGGTTATTAATAATCATATGTCATAAAATTTGAATTTTTTTAAACTTATATTCAATATTATACTTAATCAAAAATAAACTGATAACATGACAAGCTATTTTGATATTTTAAGTTATGACATATTTAAAAAAATTATTGCTGATATTGATGATACCAAAACGAGATTAATATTAAGAACAATTAATAAACGATTTATGATGAATACACAAATTTATAAAATAACAAAAGAAGAATGCAGTTTAGTCGATAAAAATAATATTAAATTATTTAAAAATTTACGGCATTACGAAATTTTACAATATGACAAATCGAATAATGGATATGACGATTATTATATAGTAGATGATGATATATGTGATTTAATTCAGTTAGAATATTTAGATGTTTATAATACAGACATAACAGGAAAAAGTATAAAAAATTTTATTAATTTGAAACATTTGGATATGTATAATATCGATATTAGTGATGAGTGTTTACAAAATTTAATAAATTTAGAAGAATTGAAAATTATTTACGATAATGAAAATAATCAAATAACTGATATTGGCATATCAAAATTAATAAATCTAAAACGATTGACAATTTATAAAAATAATATGATTTCTGACGAAGGAATTAAATATTTAATAAATTTAAAATTTTTAGGAATACATCATAACAATAATATAACAGATGGAATTTCATACTTATCAAATTTAGAAGAATTAATATTAATGTTTTGTGGAATGATAACGAACCAAAGTATTAAAAATTTAAATAAACTTAAACGATTTATATTATATTCGAACAATAATATTTCAGACGAAAGTATTAAAAATTTAACTAGTCTGGAAGAGTTGGAAATTTGTGGTAATACAAAAATAACTGAAAAAGGAATTACGAATTTAAGTAATTTAAAAAACTTAAAAGTTTATAATGGGTCAACTAAATTTGATATAAAAAATGGCAAAAAAATATATAACATATAAAAATTTGGCATAATTTTATACTCATTATAATCATATTGTTTAAATATTAATTTATTTTATTTTATATCAAATGCTTGATTGTAAGGTTGTTCATTTAAGTTTGGTTCATTAAATATACAATTTTTATCTATTGCTTTCGGCTTATATATTTTATAATCATTAACTGCTTTCAATATTTGTGTAATTGAATTTTCATCACTCATTGCACCAATGCCACAACACATACTTGTCAAAATTATGTCTACATTGTTAATATCTTCTTTTCTGTTCTCTAAAATATTATATAATGTTGCGATTGTTGCATAATATGCGTTTTGTGTATCACTAACATTATCAGGCATTAACATTGTTGGTGATACAACCAGCGATCGATATTTATTATAATCAATAATAATCGAAGAACCAATAGGTAAATATTTTTTCCCTATTAAATTTGTCGCACAAGCATAATGTTTTATTTGATATTGAACAACTGGTTCGATGTCAGGAAATATATATTTATTTAAAGCGACATCAATACCTCCACCCATAAAACCAAATGAATTCGCCGGCGAGACGAAATAAGTTTTTCTTACTAGTCGATAAGATTGAATTTGCATAAAATAAGCTTCGAACCCTTTAGTTTTAATTTGATCAATAAAATTTTTATTTAAACTTATAAATTTTATTGGCATATAAATTTTAATATAAATTTTTTTATTTTACTGAACAAATAATTTTTAAACTTTTTTGTTATTTCGACATAAACATAAATTTGTTTGATATTTAATTCCATCATTCGTAATTTTATATTTAAGATTTTAATAATTATAATAAAAAATTGCATGGACATCGTGTTACGATGTCTAGCTAATGAGAAGATCTAAATTAATATTATTTGATATATTTTAGATCTTATCATGAAACTCACCAAGACATTAAGTATTTTATACTTGATTATTTCTATTTTTACGATTGAACATATTTGCCGACTCAAATCATTTATATACAAACCATCATTTATTTTGAACATTATTGCATGTTGGTTAGAAACTATATTTTCTAAAATTGGATACTATTTTGCTACAATCAGCAGTTTCTTAATTCATCTCAAATTTCACGAGCTATATATTTCAATCATGGCTGTTCTAGAACCAATTGTTCGTATTTGCTTATCGGTATTTTGGATTTTTGTAGGATATTTTTCTGAAGCATGTAGTTATTTATCAAATCGATATATGATTTATATCGGGAGTTTATTATTAATTTTTGTTATGTTTTATATTTGTTATCGTATTATTATTTATAAACAAAAATTAAAACATCTTGAACACAATATTTAATTAAAAAATTATTTTGATTTTCTTTATTGATAATTATATAAAAATATGTATAAAATTAGAAAAATTAGATTTACAAATAAGACATTTTTTTTCACATAATTTTTCTACACACAAAACACATATATTTGTATGTCCACATGGAACTAATGCAACTCTTTTTTTAATTTTTTCAAAACATATACAACAAAATTCATTACTTGTTTCACTTGTTAATTGTTGCTCTTGGTTAATTATCGAACTATTCCCTTGTTCGCTCATTAGCATTCGCTCTCATAAGTTCGCGTTGTTCACTTGTGTTCACGACTCGTCCTTGTGTTCCGTTCGTGTTCAAATTATTTATTTATAATTTTGATTTATATAATCGTAATCGATCTTCATATTCTCGAACAGAAATTCGATCACATGTATTAAAATAATCAATATAACCACTATAATTTACGTAACATGGCTGGAAATAAATATATTTATTATCAATACCATCACATCGAACAGCTATTTTGGCTCCTTCAACATCAATAAAATTTTCCCAGTCTAAAAAGATTATTTCATTTGCATTTTTTATTTTTTCATAAGTATAATTTTTTTCAAATAATTGATTTAATAATGACTCCGGTGGTAATTTTGCTAAGTTTTTTGAATTAGCAGATCTCATTATAAATTAAATATTATAAATTTTATTTAGGTTAATACAATGTTTTAAAACTTCAATTTTTAAATATGATAGTTCATTATTAATAACAATTTATAACAAAAACATATATATACGAACATAAAATATAATTAATTAAACACAAACATAAAATGAATGATAAATTTTATATTATTTAAAAAATTTATAAAATAAATTAAAAAATAAATTAAAAAAAAAATCTTTAGAAAAAAAAATCCCTTAAAAAATTTTTCCCCATATACGCGCTCTCTCTCTGGGTCATTTTACTCGTTTACTCATTTTACTCGTTTTTACTCGTTTTTTACTCGTTTTTTACTCATTATTAAAATAAAATTAATTGTTATATATATATAATATATATTATGATTTATAAATGTGATATATGTTGTAAGACGTTTTTACAAAAATTTAATTATGAAAGACATTTGAAACGTAAAATACCATGTAAAACAAAAATAATCGATAATAAAGATCTTAATAATAAAATAAAAAATATAACAACTAAGACAGAATCAGAATGTAATCCAGAGTCATCCGTATGTAATCCAGTGTCATCCGTATGTAATATAATAAATAATTCAGTTATATTAAGTAATGAAAATAAATATATATGTTTAGTTTGTCATAAAATTTTCAAGTATAGACAAGGATTATGTAAACATAAAAAAACACATAACAATTATGAAGAAGAAATTAAAAAAATTAAAAATATCAATTATGACACTAATAAAAATATATGTGACGATATTAAGAACGAAAATAATATAGTACCGATTGTTGCCAAAATGGTACCAAATGTTGCCAAAATGTTGCCGAATGTTGCCAAAATGGACACACAATGTAATCCAGTAATTAACAACAGTTATGAATGTTTAATATGTTATAAAAAATATAGTGATAGATCATCGTTTTATAAACATAAAAAAAATAAACATATTAATTATGAAGAAGAGTTAAAAAAAATAGATACAAACAAAAAAAATGATGAAAATATTATTTTATTAAAAAATCAAATTGAAGAATTAAAACAAACAAATGACGAATATAAAAATATAATTCAAAATCATAAGTCTAAAAAATCTGAAAAAACAAAAAAATTAGAAATTATTAAAAATATAGACACATTAAATAACAATACAACAAACAATAATTCCAACAATACACAAAATAATACTATTAATAATATAACTAATAATTATGTAGTAAATTTTGGAGAAGAAGATATATCAAAATTAACAATCGATAATAAAAGAGAAATATTTAATTCAGGAAAACAATTATTTCCCACGCTTATATCAAAAATTTATTTAAACGAAAAAATACCTGAAAATAATTGTATTTGTATAACTAATTTACGATCTAATGATATGTTAATAACTGAAAATGGAGAACTTGTTGTTGTTAATAAAAAGAAAACAATGGAAGAAATATTATCGAACATGTCAAATTATGCAAAAAAAATGTTTGAAGAAATTAATAATCCAAAAGAGGAATTAGTCACATTTAATATAAATCAAATAAATGATATAATAAAAAGACCAAAAAAGAATAAAAGAGAAATTTCATTTACTGAAGAACAACAAAAAAGAATAAATAATGAAATAATGTTTGTGTATAATTATGATCCAACAGGCGAAGATGATGCTGAAGATGCAATTAAATTAACACCAAATAATGTTAAAAGATATACAGAAATAAGAAAGGATAGTGAAGTAAAAATATATAATTATAAAAACAAAAATTTATCTAAATTAACAAACAAAAAATAAAATAATTATATAAAAATATGTATGTTATGAGAAAAATTAGAATTACACATCGGACATTTTTTTTCACTTAATTTTTCAATACATGCGACACATATATTTGTATGTCCGCATGGAACTAATGCAACTCTTTTTTTTATTTTTTCGAAACATACACAACACTCATTATTTATTTTTGGACTATTTTGTTGTAATTTTAATTTCTCTAACTGTGTTATTATATTTTCATATTCAGAATTTTTTTCACGTGATTTTGTCAATAATTTTTTTGAAGAAATCATATTATACAATAAATTGAATATGATTTATGTCGTATTAAACTTAAATTTTTCAAATTTTTATAATCCAAGTTTATATTCTTCTTCTGTTTTTGTAAATTTATTATTGGTAGCATAATCTCTTAGTAATGAATATACTAATTTATCATAATTGCTATCATATTTTTGTTTGAATATTTCTGTATTATTATCAATCGTGTATTGGACATAATCAATATATATCAAATTTGCTTTAATAATATTTTTGATTCTAAGTAAGTTTTCTTCTTTTGTATCATTCGGAATCATTCTTAAATCAAAATACATATTTTCAATTTTATTGTTGATAAATTCTGTCATTTCTTTTACTTCTAAATCTGTTGGTTCTTTTTTTGTTAGTTTATTTATTGTTGTGTATATTGTATCTATTTTATTTTTTAATAAATTATTTATTGACTTTTTAAAAGTAATTAATCTATCAGCTAAATCGACTAACTGACTTTTTTTATATGAATCAATTATTTCGTCAATTAATTGATTATCTGTTGATATTGCTGTCTCATTTATTTTTTCTAATAATGATTTTTTTAATTGTTCAAAAATTAATAAAGAAAATTTATTATCATCAAAATGTTCTTTGACAGATCTAAAAATAAATAATAATAATAAAATTAAAAATATAATTAGTATTACTAATTTTATCGGAAGCATTTTTATTTAATAATATACATATATAAATATTTTTTATTAACAATTTTTAAATTTATTAAAAAAAATTGAAACCACTACATTATGATAATTTTTTTATATTTCATGATTGAATAACGTTTGATGATGAAATATAAAAAATTGAAACCGCATGTGTTTTTTGTTATAATTTGTTATAAAAATATGATGAAAATACGTCGAAAATGCATTTTCGACGTATTTTCATCATATTTTTATAACAAATTATAACAAAAAACATAGCTGGGTTACTATGATTGTTCAATGGACAACATAGAAAAAAATTGCAAATTTTTTTCTATGTTATCAATTGTAACAATCTATAGTTACCGCTACGCTATGATAATTATATTATTTATTAATTTTGCATTTGCAAAGTTAATAAATAAAAAATTGAATAAAAATATAATAATATATGACACTAATTATAATAATTAAATTTAAATAGATATGTTACCACTAAATACTAAAATCGTTAATTTTACAAATGATAATGAAGAATATAGTTATCATGATTGTGTTGAAAATAGTTTATTACGATTATTACAAATGATGTTTTCAATGAACGATCAAATTGATATAGATTTGATGCGTCAATATATTAAAATTGAAAATATAATTAATTTTTTCGAAAATAATAATATTATTGCGCCATCGATATATTATGATTTAGAAGTTGGTTTGCAATTACGTAATAGTTGGGCTCAATTGTTAGGAAAAATAAATAATATAGTTTATAACAGAAACAATAAATATGAAATGCGTGCTTGTATTTCTAATATTATTAATATATTATCTTTTTTATTTGACATAAAACAAATTGAAGATGTACCTAAATTTATATTTGAATTTGCAAATAAATATAAATTATGTGAATTTATCAATTTTCACACATTATGCGAATATCGTGAAAAAAGTTTTTTATATGTTCAAACACATTGTATAACATTAAATATTAAAAATCATATTGTCTTAATAAAAATAAATGAACACTTTGATAACAAATTTGAAAGAAATTATGGTCACATGTATTTAATAATTGATGATAATTATCCAAGAAAATAATTTATTTTATTTAATTTGGTGTTGATGAAATTTGAATTCGAAGCGTTTCGAAAATTGTAATTCCTGATTGATTATTTTTAAAATTATTAATAACTTGTTTAACTTCCTCTTCTGTGTATAGTTTAGGAACTTTTTTAATCATTGGTTTAGGTTCATTTACTTGAATAGATGTAAACATCATTTCATCATTAGGTTTAGGAGATTCATAACGTCCAATCATAATTTGTGGAATTTTATAAGTCGGATCAAATTTAATACCAACAACAACGATTTGTTGTGTTCCCCAACTTGTAAGATTAAATTTAGTCGGACATTTTAAATTAGGTAAATAACCAAGATCAATCCCAACACAACCATTTTGACGTTCATAAAGTTTATTATTTGCTTCTTTAGAAGGACCTAAATTTGGTAGTTCATTAATATCAGATAATTGAGGACGTTCTGAATTTTTCATAACATTAATTACTTTTTGCATAATTTCTTCATCTGATGAATTTGTTGAACTAGCAAAGCAATCAGCCATTAGAGATTTTAATTTTTCTTCTCTAAAATATGGCATTGATGGTAATTGTTCAGTAGTTGATAAATTTGTTTGTTGACAATTACGGAACCAATTTGAAAATACATTTGAACTTGGTTGAATAATGTTAATAAATTGTCCCGTTTTATATTCGAAATTATTAATGTATGTAAATTTTTGATCATGTGATTGACCATTTTCGAATACATATTCATTTGCTTGAAATGCAAATTGATGTGGAATTGACATCACATCATATTGATTTTTTAAATCAGTACAAAAACTAAGTGCATTTTTATCATCATTAATGAACATTTCAACAAGACGTCCACGACTTGGAGCTGCAGGCGTAACATTTGATGATTGTGTAGTTCCTGATGCACGTTTAGCTTTTGCTGCTTGAATTTCTAATTCGATTAAAGCACGAAGAGGTGATGATTCATGCATTCTTGCATCGACGATTGAAGCATGTTTAAATACGATTTTACCATCAGGATAAGTGATAAGTGAAAATCCAATTGATGACCCGCCAATTTTGGTTTGGTTAGTTTTTTCGTCCTTAAAAATGTCATTATAAGAACATGTTTGATATGAGACATTATTTTTGACAATAGTTTTAGTCATAAATTGAGTATTTTTTTCATGATTTTCTTCACGATTATAAACATGGAAAACCCAAGGACCAAATGAAAAAATTCCTTTGAGACACATTTTTACTGTTCGTTTTATAGATGTAAATATATATAGGTTTGTCATTGAATAAAAATTTCAATTTTTTATATAGATAGTTTGTTCGTGTTCACACAAATAAACTATCTATATAAACAAATGTCATAATGAAATGGTTTCATAATAAGATCTAAAATATATCAAATAATATTAATTTACAACTTTAAAGTTGTAAATTAATATTATTTGATATATTTTAGATCTTCATTAGCTAGACATCGTAACACGATGTCCATGCAATTTTTTAATTTGGACCAAAATACAATCATTTTAATTTAAAAATAAATAAAATATGTCTGACTTAATTTTTGCATTGACATCTAATCACAGAATTGTGTTTACAATTACATATCGATAATTGTTTCGTGCACAAACATGTATGTTTAACTATTGGTGCAGTTATTGATGTATATTTAGTTTCATAATGATCTATTTCATTTGTATTTTCAGTAACCAATTCGGTAGCATCATATTCTTCAGGAACTTCTTTCATTATTTCTGTTTGATAATATTCTGTATGTGATACATTATAATCTTCAGGTTCATCATAATATTCTAATTCTTGATACGGCACATGAACATTAATTGGTCTATATCTTGTTACATAATTTGTAATTGCTTGACCAGTACTATAATTCCAAGTTGATACAGTATCGATGTATGATTCTTGTTGTGTTTCGTATCTATATTTTTGAACATACCTAGATTTTTTATTTATTCTTGTTTTTTTTTCATTGACTATTCTTGATACTGTTTCAGGAACTTTTTTCATAACCATTCGTACTTTCTTTACATTTTTCATAATTTGTCGTGTTTTATAAACAGGAATTTGATGTGGAATTTGAGTGGTTTCACCACCAGTACTTTTTAAAATTTCACCACATGTGGAATTATTATGATAATGATTACACGAACTACATTTATCTGTCGCGATACATACATTTTCATGTGCTGTATGTTTGCAATTTCCACACGCAGCATATTTATTTGTAATCAGTTCATTGCATTTAATTCCAAATTTATGATCATGATCACATTTTGAACAATATGTTTTTTTATTATAACAACATCTAAAATAGGTTTGTTTTTTACTTGAACGATATTTATAACTCAAATCAATATTTATATAATTACGACGATTATGTGATTTGCAACAAATATGTATATAAATACATGAACAAATAATAAATGTTAAAAAATTTGCAACTAAACATATCATAAAAAAGAAATTTTCAACACAATGATTCATGTCAAATAAATATTGTAAATTGATAGTAAAAAATCCGATAAATTTTATCATACAACAACGTGACACAAAAATTTGTTGTCCAATATAAATATCTAAATATGTATCTTCAATATAATCTATATAATTTGTGTTGTTAATTGAATATTCTATTTGTCTAATATCAGATGTGATATTTTTATAATTATTAATATTAGTAGTTGTATTTTGTTGTTGATTATGATATATAATATTATTGTACAAAATAATACTTGTATTCGTGATATAACCAATATTTATCAATAAAATTAAAACCAAAAAAATTTTTAAACAATAATGTGATGATGATTTTTTCCGATTATTTTCATATTCATAACTGGTCATCATATTTATGCAATATATAAATTTAATATAATTATTATTTGAATCGTATATAATATTTATATTTCAATTTTATGTTAATCAAATTTTTAATATTTTAAAATATCATAATAAAGTTGACATATTTTTTTATGTACCATAATTATAATATTATATGAATTTTGTAAACATAAGTGGACAATGTGATGAACCATATTTTACTGAAGAAATACGTAATAAAGAAAGAGGTTTAAATTTGGACAACTTAACAGATGTTGAATGTTTAAATACAAGAGACACCGTAAATCAACTTAATGCAGCGAATAATGTTTATAAAGAAAAATTCGATAAATGGAGACAATGCAAATCAAATGAATTTACGAAAAAAATTAATGATACGAGCAAAATTTTAAATGAATATAGGACGGAAACAAAACCAGAAGATAAGTGGACAATTAGTTGTAGAAATTGGGTATTTGATTTACCTAAAATTGATTTTATGAATGATGTTTGTAAAAATGAATTTGGACCAGAATGGACATATACCGGAACAAGAGAAGCACAAGGTTGTATTTTAACAGGAAGAGGATTATGTCGTAGATATGTTCGTAAATATACGAATGATGATGTTAATGCAAAACAAAAAGAATTGGATAATTATATAAATGGTAAAAGTGATGTTGATAGATTAGCATATAACTTATTGGATACAAAAAATTTCAGCTATGAATCATGTACTAAAAATGCTCAAATTAAAAGAGAAATGACAAAAACGAAAGAAGACTTACAAACAAAAATTACTGAACTTCAAGATTTAAAAAGTAGATACGATGAAGATATTAAAAAAAAACAAAAAGAATATGATGATTTCAAAGCATCAAAAGAAAAGGAAAAAGCAAATGTTATTATAACGTATCAAAGTGATTTAAATGAATTAAAAGAAAAAAATAAAAGAGATCAAGCTAATTTAGTTACTGAATTAGAAGCATCCAAACAAAAATCAATTAAAGAAATATCAGCACTTTTTGAAAAAAGAGAAGAAGAATACAAAGGAAAATTAAAAGAGGTTAATGAAAAAATAGCAAATCTTGAGACAACAGAAAAAGAAAAAACAAAGAAACTACTTGAAAATTTACAAACTCAACGAAAAGAAATGGAAAATAAACTTACAACATCATATAATAATCGGGAAATAGAATTTAAAGCATTACTCGATAAAACTAACAAAGATAATCAAGATAATTTAACGAAGCTTAAAGATGCACAAAAAGTTGAGATTAATAAATTGAATATTGAATATGACAAAAAAATGAATGAAATAAAAAAAGAAAAAGAAACAATGTCTATCGAATTTAATAATTTCAAAAAACAAACAGAAGAAAACATGAAAATACTTAAAACTAAATATAATGAAACTGAAATTATGTATGAAAAAAAAATAGCCGATTTAAATAAAACATTAAAATTAAAAAATGAAGAAATAACAAAAGATCTTTTGACATTAAGTAATAAATTTAAACAGGATGTTACAAATTTAACTAATAGCTCGAATGTTAAAAAAGAAAAAATTTTAAAAGAAACTAATACATCAATGGAATTATATATAAATAAATATAATAATCAAAAAGTTGAAATCGATACAAAATTCGAAGAAGAAAAAAAAAATAAAAGAAAAGATTTTGAATTAACTTTACAAAAACAAGAAGATGATTACACAAAACGAATAGATAAACTTCGGTCCACAAATAATAAAATTATATCTGAATTAGAAAGTTTAAATGTTAAATACAAAGATACTTTAGCAAAAGGTCCACTCGGATTAGAACAATTAATAAAATCAAACGAAGAAAAAATTAAGAAAGCTAACGAAGAATATCAAAAAAAGAAAGAAGAAGGCGAAAAAAATTTTGTTAAAACATTAAGAGAACTTGAAGATAAAAGAATGTTAACTATTAAGAACAAAGAAGCAGAAACTTTAAATGCTATATCAAAATTAAATAAAGATGTCGAACAAACGAGAAAAGAAATTGATATGAAAAAAGAACAATATAAAAAAGAACTATCAAATTTGATTACAAAATTAGAAGATGATAAAATAAAAATAGTTAAGGAACATAATGATAAAATAAATAAATCAGTCGACGAACTTAAACAAAAATATAATATTAAACAACAACAGTTAGAAAAAGATATTAAAACATTATCTACAACTATAAAAGTACTTGAAGATAAAAAAAATATTATATCATCAAATAAACCGATTGTTCCGAGCGTTTATAGTACATTAAATATACAAGACGTTCAAAAGAATCAAACAGATATTATCGATGATGATGATTATTTAAAACAAAATTATGGATCAAAAAAATATGAAAATAAAGAAGAAAAATCATCTATATTACAAATATTATTAGTATTGATTGCAACAATTATATTGTTTGCGGTATCAACATTAATTTATATATTATCAAAAAAAATTAATACAAAATTAAGTGAAAATAATAATGTTAATGAAGAAGTTGGTGATTCTAATTAAAAATTATATGTTTATCATATACGATGTCTATTTATTGATATCATCATGAAAACATCTTATTATAATAATTTGTTATGAATTAAAAAAAAATGAAATAAAATTTAATATAACAAGTTGATGTATATATCTTTAAAAATGGATATATCAAATGTCACACAAATATCATATAGCACAAACATACCAACAATAAATTTTGACATTAATAATATAATATTAGCTTTAATACCATTATATATTGCTATAGTTGGTATATTAATATTACTTATATTTTTGTGTTATAATAAGCATATTAGAAAAGTAAAAATTTATGTAAATAGTTCATCTCATAAAATAAAAACAAACATATTAATTTTAAATATACCAAAACAACCAAGTAAATTAAGTATTGTCGAAAATGGAATGCTGTCACCTGAATCTCCAGATTATAAACCTAATATTAATGATTTTGTTTTAAATAAATAAAATAATTATTGTCTTTTGTTAACTTCAATAAGATCTTCCATTAGACCATAATATGGATTATTTGGATATTTATTTGTCCATTTGTTATTCAGTTGTTGAATATCGTTAAAAAACTTATTTTTTAAATCATCTATCATACTTAAATTATAAACACCAAATAAAAATCCGTTTGAAAAATATTGATATCCATCACATGGTGAAATTCTTAACACAATTTCAACTTTATCTTCATTTAAAAATTTCATTTCAAAATAAACATATTTTGAAATTGAGATTGTATTTGACTCTTGTTTCCATTCTGGTTTAAATTTTTTTAAATCAATTAAAAAGTTTTCAAATGTAGTAGTCGATTGTGCCATTTTAAATAAAAAATTATAAATATGTAATATAAATAATTTAATTTTCAATTTTTTACAATATTATTGTGAAGAAATTATCACTACTGAATGTTATAATTATATTTATTATGATTGTATTTATTATAATTATATTTATAATTATTATATTAATTTAAACATCAATAATATATTATATAATGGTTTTAAACAACAATATCACTTGATTGCTCATTTTATTATACATCTGATTAAATTTATTAAAACATATTTCGTCAGATGTATAATAAAATGAGCAATCAAGTGGTATTATAAATGTGTTAGCATTTTCATTATTTTGTTGTTTAAAAATATATATATATATTAACCATTATAATTTCCTTAATGCGTTAGTATTAATTTTTTATTTATTAAGTTCGTGTATACACGAACTTAATAAATAAAAAATTGAAAATTAAATTATTTGTATGTTTAATATATATTAATTTATAATTATTATGTCACACGTTCATTACATTGATCATGAATTACCAAGCAAAAAACGCAATGCAATTTCAGAAGAAGATAGACCAATTATAATTAATCCTAATAGACAATCAATTGAACAAAATGATATTGAATTAAATAAATATAAATTTTATATAGCAACATACAAAAATTTTTTCGAACACACAAATAATGAATTAAAACATAGTATTGAAACAATTAAAACACTAAATGAACAATTAAACAATTATATAAATATGTGTAAAAATTTAGAAAATGAATTAGCTGATACACAACATGAACTTGAAACAGAAAAAATGAAAAATAAATCAATAATCGATGAGCAAAATAAAAAACTAATTGAATGTCTTAAAAAATATTTGCCGTATTCAATTTCATATCGCAATAGAATTTTAAATGGTATGAAAAATATTTAATAAATAATAATACAACACGATATAATTTTTTTAAATATTTTATAAATCGCACAAATTTTTAAATTATTATTGTGTTGTAAGTTTATTATGTACCTTAAAATAATTGAAATTTTTATTTTATACGATCCAAATCAATTTAATTTAATCAAATATGAAACTATTAAATATGCCTAATGAAATTATCAAATCAATTTTAGATATGTTTGAGTTGAAAAATTTATTAGCTATTTCACAAATAAATAAACAATTATTTGACATAATACAAGAAACTATATTTAATAATCATCCAATTTGTTATCATAAAAATATTAAAAAATATAAAATCGAACTAGCTAAATTTATTACTAACTGTGAAATATTAGACAATGACGATTTATTAAAATTACAAAATCTGATATCATTAGATTTATCACATAATATATTAATAACAAGCAGTACTTTATCGAATATGAAAAATATTAAACAAGTTGATATTTATAATAATAAAATAAATAATATTCCAAATAATTGTAATATTATTAAAAATAGAACATGTTATTTATATACACCTAATTTACACATATATGAGTCCGACATAGATAGAATTAGAATTCATCCTAATATATATAATATGTGTTCATGTTTTGATATCTGTGATATTAGATATTTAAAATATAATGATACTATTGATAATATTGTATTAGAAATTGGTGGAACTGAAATGTTACGAATTGATAATAATAACTTAAAAAATTTGAATGTACTAATTTAATTAAACTATTTTATGATCATGAACCATTTATTATTCCGACATCCAAATTACATTTCCACAATCTAATATTGGAAATTCGTTATAAACCACATAGCCAAAATATTAACCCACTTATTAGTTTTACTAAATGCAAACCAAATATATTTTTTTCAAATATGGATAATAATTTTGTTAATATTAAAACAAATGAACAATTTGTTAATTATGATGTAATATCATATTGTTATGGAATGTGTGGTAAAATAAACTAAAAATTCATTAAAATTTTAATACAATCACTAATCCCAAGTTTAGCCATATGTGTATCTTCTTTAGATTTTCCAATTATATGTGCAATCTTATCATAACAATCATTTTTTGTTATTTTTTCTGTCTTCATTTTCATATTTATTAAGTCGTGTATATTTAGTCTTAAATTTTTACAATATAAACAACATGGAATACCAAATGGTTGTAAAGTCTCTTGATTAACTTCATGTGTACATAAACATTTTGGATCTGAACAAACTGACAAATAAGTACCACTATTGTATGTTAAATAATCAAATGCTGTTAGATTATGATTACAATGACAAGTTTTATATCTTATTAAATCAGCACCAAGCCGCATTATCAACATTTTATTACCACAATAACATAAATCACTACTTGTTGATAAACCATCATTTTTATATTGTTCGAGATCATTTGGTACTTTTAATATTTTACAATAATGTTTATTATGTAATTCATCAATAAATGGATCTTTAATAATAAGTCTATTTGAACATACATTACCAATCAAATATTTTTTGAATAAATTATTAACTTCATTTTTATTATCAATAACATCAAAAATATCACTAAAAAACATTCTCCAAACATTAAACACATCACTATAATTTATTTTTAACAACTGCATATATTCGGATTTTGTTAATTTTTTTTCGGTATCATTTATTTTAGTTAATATTCTGATAATTTGATTATACTCATCATCAATAAAATTTTTGTATACATTAACACGTTTATATAATTCGGATTCAATTAACAACAAATCTCTGTGGACTAAACAACATCTTAACACATTATGAATAATTTTATTATGCATATCGTCTAAAATTAATGGAATAGCTAATTGTGGCGTAAATTTATTCCATCCCCGATATTTAAGTGTGTGTTGTGATAAATAATATGGATTTTTATATTTAAATCTTCCATTTTCCGTTTTAAGTACAATTCCTTCAAAAGTATATTCATTTTTACTATATTCATCTAATTTTGTACAAATATCAATATATTTTATTGATGATGGCAAATTAATGTATTGTAAATGATTAATATTTGGTGGTAAATTTATTGAAACATTAATATCATATTCAATCGAACCATTAATTGAACCAAAAGCTGCCAATAAAAATAAAGTAGGCTTATTATATGTTTTAATAATTCTATTATATTCTGAACACATTTCAAAACAAAAAGTCATACATTCAGAACTATTATTAAATTGACTTAATAAATGTTCATAAAATTCGCCAAGAGGTTGATTAATTATTTGCAAGAAAAGTTCAGTGTATGTAATATTTAGAAAAGGTAATTTATCATCTGCAAAATTATGCATAGTCGATAACATATATTTACCATTATATTTGAATAAAAATATTAATGTCCCATCTTCTTTAATAGTTGCATTCTTAATTTTTAATACCGAATTATTTGTTAAATGCTGTTGTGTTGTAAATCTATCAAAACCTCTTGACACGATTTTATATGGAAATTTTGTTTCAATAACTAATCCACGACAAGCATCAAGTTCTTTTAATTTTCTTGTCGTTTGGCTTGAACCATAATTTAGTATAGCAATTGGTTCAGTTGGATGATATTTTACATATACATTATGTGACTTTTTAAGATCTTCTATATTAGACGAATATAATAAATTATAAAAAGTATTAATTGATTGTTCTCTAATCGACATATTTGTGTTGTGTATATACTAATTAATAACTAAGTTAATATTAATATTTGTTTTTCAATTTTTTATTTATTAAGTTTGCATATATGCAAACTTAATAAATAAAACAATTAAAATGATTTTATGAGATTTCAATTTTTTATTTAGTCATCAGTCATTAAATAAAAAATTGAAAAACAAAATGTTGAATATATCGATTATTTAATTTAAGGTTAATTAATTAGATGCTGCCTAATAGTTTTAGTATGGATAATAATTTAGATAGTTTTAATTGTCATCAATATTGTGATAATGTATTAGCTAATATTCCGTACAGATGTTTAGATTATTGTGTTAATAATCGAAAAATGATGATGACTGAATATAAACCGATAATTCCAAACGAGTTGTTAATTATTATTATATCAATATTTTTAACAGCATTAATAACACAATGGATTTGTCGCAAATTTATGCGTCGTGAAAAATGTGATATTGTTGTGACATTTTTCACGACAATATCATTTATTGTTTCAACGTACTTAACTACAAAATAATAAATTAAAAATTACGAAATCACAATATTAATGCACATTGTGATTGATAATTGTTAATAAAAAAATGAAATTATTTTATTATGATAATTATTTATTTATATTACAAATAATTATTATTACTATGCAACAAATCAATCAGATCAACGAAATAAATAAACATATCGATGAATTATCATTAAAATTAACACAACTATCAGATGATGTGAATAAAATAAAATCTCAACAAATTGTTCAACAGAATAATCATAATCATGCTTTAGATGTCGTAAGAGTAAATAATGTATCTGTAAATCATATGTTTGATATTGATGATGATGATATTGATGAGGATGATGATTTTTATTGTGACCCAAAATATATAAAGTATAAAACAACGGCATGCGCTTTAAAAAGAGGAAGTTATGTTGTTATTAAAAATAGATTATGCAAAATTATTGCTATATCAACTTGTAAATAAAATTAATTTAAACAAATATATCAAGGATCATACTGTTCGTGTGTTGATATTCTTTATTGTTATAATTTTTCTAATTTTTAATTATTTCCAGCATGTTCAATATTTTTGGTACTTGATGATATTTTTATGCAAATAACTAAAGATGATATCATATAAATAACAAATAAGGTTAAATAGCCTATTATAAATATATTAGTATATTGACCTAGTATATCATAATTAAAAACATTACAAATATTTATTACATATACCATTTGTGTAAATATCAAAAATACTCGTAATAAAATATTATAAAATCGATATAATGTTTTAATATAATTATTTGCGTCCATTTGATGTAATAATTCTAATGATACTGAACCAAATGTGACAGATACATACAAATCACCAATACTATTTTTAATAACCATAAAATATTTCATATGATTAAATAATGAAATCATATTAATGATATGTATTATTAAATAACTAATCATTAGCCATAAATTTAACATACCAATTTGATATGTTTTTTTGTTATTTTTTTCATTTGTTTCAATATGTTGTAACAAATTTTGTTCTGGCATATATTATTTAATTTTAATAATATATGTTAATCAGTTAGTCCAATTATTTATTTTTTCAATTTTTTATATTTCATGTTTGAACTAGCTCAAGCATAAAATATAATATAATTGTCATAGCGTTGATGTTTTAAATTTTTATTTATTGTTATTATAAATTAATCATACATTGAATCACAATCACCATACAACATCGTATGTTCTTGTTTTGTTAATTTAATGTCTAATACTTCTTTTACTAAACCTGTGCCTAATGCTTCTTTTAATGATTGTTGAAATAATTCACCGCCTGGGAAATGATCCATCGGAGGAAGTAATTTAAGTTTATCCAATTCATTGGATAAATTATTACATTTTATAATCGTAGATGCTAATGCTTTCCAAAATTTTATATTATCATTATAATCACTAACAAATTCACAAACATAATTCGTAACATCAAATAATTCTTCATATGTTTCGCAAAAACAAAATATGTCGTCATTAAAATTACAACTATCAAAACTATTATCAATATTTTTATTATGATTATCAGTAATATTATTTATTAAAATTTTAAACACTTCGTCATCAATAATATTTTTATGTCTAAATGCGTATATTAGTGCGAAAATATTAAAATCACAACCTAAACTGTTATGAGACATATTTGGAAGAAAATTAGATCGTAATTGTTTATTTTTAGTACTCGGTTTATGTGTTCCGTTCGTATTACACACTTCAACAAGTCCATAATTTCCGCTCAAATTATTATTTTTTTTATATCGATCATCATATTTATCTATAATTTTGATGAATCTACATAATTCATCCATATTATTTTCAACAGCCTCATCATCTAATCCACAAAAAAGTATATTTTCAATATCATCATTTGGTTTGTGTGTTCCAAATATTGTTAAATCAATTTTTTTAATGAATTTAGATTTGATAAATTCGAATTGTTTAGTTGTTTCGTTCATTTTATTTATTAAAATATTATATTAAATACAACTGTCAATATTTATTTCAACTTTTTGTTATAATGAAAATGGATTCACAATAAAATGATGATAATGATATCATTGTAATATTTATTTATATAATTGTTCAAATAATTTATTGACCGGAATATTTGTTAGTTCATTTATTGGTTTATTATTTGGTAATTCAATTTGTGACATAAAATTACTTTTGTATGAAATCATTATTTGACTATCTGGTGATGAAGTTGTTATTCTCGCGAATATGCAAAAATGTTGTTCGTTAATTAGTGGATGCTTTTTGTGAAATATATTTAGTGGCAAATAATAAACATCATTAACATCAGTTTTTCGCAAAATATATTGTAAATCATATTTGTCATATATATCAATCAAATCATGTCCACAACAATTTATATTAAATTTACATATATGATCTAAATCACCCGACAAATAAATTCCAACAAAAGGAAGATCAATATTTGAAAATATATATATATAATTCCAATCCAAATATTCATCTTCATAAATTGAATCATAATTTATTTTCATGTTACATTCAATATTGTTTGACATAATTGAATGATCAATATGAACTAAACTTGGGACATAATAATATGTCGTTAATGATGAATCATTAAAAAGAATATTATGATAGTTTATTGATGGTGCATGTCCAGTAAATAAATTGATGCATGTATTTTTCCCTATAATAATATTAATTGGTTCAAACTCTATTAACAAACATTTATCAATTTTTTTAGTTGCATAGTTAAGATGATTACCTTTATTATTATTAACATAACAAATATTAATATCATCAATAAATTGTTGTAAATATGTTTCGTCAATGATATTTAATCTCAATAATTTTGGTGACATCAAATTACAATTGTTATATATTTGCTTGATTGTAAATATATAATTTTGTGGACAAAATGTGATTATGTCTATGGAATATTTTTCCATTTATATAATTTTACTATTAACTATATTTTTATATATCGATAAAATAATATTTAGTTTACACTATTCGTATAAACTGAATTATAACAAAAAACATATAATTTTTTATTTCTGCAAAATAGTTCAATTTTATTCAAACTAATTCGGTTGTGGTTGTGGTTGTGTATGATTTGTATGTGAGTATCAAATTGATGAACCTAAACCTAAATCTTGTTTTTAGGGGGTTTTGTTCACCGTGGCTCACATTATAATATAATGTTATACCTTTAAGTAAGTTTAATGTTTATTTAATATTAATTTAATTTATTATATTGTTAATATTCGTATTACCTTTTATAGAAATTCCTTCTAAATATTTAAACACCAAATCTAACTTATTCGTGTCAGGATTTTCTTTATTAAATTTAAATGCTTTAACCAGTTCATCAAAATTGCTACCCAAAACATCTTTTAATTCACGAATCATTTTTGCATCATTATTAATATCACTGAATGAAATAAATATTAACTTCGCTGGATAAATCTCTTTACAATATTTTATGTATAATATCATAAAATTCATATTATTAGTATATGCATTTTCTTCTTCATCTGTTACGATAATAAACGTCTTAACAGCTTTATGTCTTGAATAATAATAATATAAACTATTTGATGGATTTGTCGAATTGTTCGCTTTTATTTCCCGACCAAACCTAATCGCTGATTCAACATCGTGTGGTGGCTCAATAATATTTTCATCTTCTGATCTGAATAAATGTAACTCGGCTTTAGTTAAATAACATAGCAACGATGTAATTACACCACTTGTTTTTATTGCAACTTCCATAGAACCAGATGCATCACATAAAACAGCAACAGGAGCATCAATATTAAGATTATAAACTTTCATTTTATTACTTGCAATTTCAATAAGTTTGTCGTATAATTTTTTGCTCTTAATGTTTGTAATTAAATCAATAATTGTACCATACGCAAGATTAGTACTTACAACATTATCAAATTCTTCAATTCGTTTAATTAAAATACTTTCGGTGTCGTTTGTTTGTAGCTCTTTGTAATACCATAATATTTTATAAATAGTTTCTTTTGCTGTTATCATATTTTTAATTTCCTTTATTATATTACGTTTCTCATAATCAACATTATTGTTTAAAGATATTTTAACTCTAATTGTTTCGAATGGGATGTTAAATTTATTATATGCTTGTTCAAAATTTTCATACGTCATATTATTACACGCAAATGTAAATGTATTTTCAGGAACTGGTCCGCCAAAACAAAATGATAAAAACCAATCTAATGAAAAATCATTTTTTGAACTTAAATGCGTTAGATCGGCTAGTTTTAACCATAAATCGGTTTTATATATTGTCGCTCTATACTCTAATTGCTCTGGTGTTAATTGTTTAGTCCATTTTTTAATCAATTTACATTTACTTGATGTCAACGAAAGATTTAAACAACTTTCATTTAAAATTTCAGCAGCATCAATTTTTTTATCAAATATCTTAATCATTTTACTTTGTTTACTTTGTTTTTTTTGTTTTTCTTTGAGTTGTTTAATTAATCTCGTGGAATCAAGAATTTCACAAGCTCTTGTTAATTCTGGTAAGTCAATAAATGTTATTAGCTTATCAAATGATTCTTTATCAATATTTTGTAAAATAATTGCAATTATTCTTGATTTATTGATAATACTAATTGTTTTATTAATATTTCTGTTTGAAAATGCTTCGATCGCATTATTAATATACATATTTTTGTCTCCATTATAAAGATCGAAATGTTCTTTTAATGAAGTGTCATTAATTATTTTATTCATAATAACATCTTTATATGATATAAATGTTTATATCATTTTATATCATAAAACAACTTATATTTTTTTATTTTGCTGGACAAAAACGTTCATTATGTGTCTCGCATTTAATAATTGTATAAACAATACCAAATAACTTTTTTTCAGCACGAATAGTTAATTTGATTGTATTAATCCAATCAATATTAGCTTGACGTTTATATGTAAGCAATTTTTGTAATTCATTTTTATTTTTCAAATTAATTTTAGAACACTTATTGTGTTTTTTCCAATGTCCATAAATAGCAGGATAACCTAATAAACTCAAAATATTTGGTCCACCAAAATTGAAAACTTTGTTGCATTCATAAAATGTGATATCCATATTTATAATAATAACAGTGATTTAAATATGATAATATAATTGTTTATTTTTCAATTTTTTATATTAAATATAATATAATTGCCATAGCGTATCAGTTCCAATTTTTATAATTTATTAATATAAAATATAAAAATTTGAAAAATTATCGTTTAATATAATAAAATTTAAAAGCATATAATTTTATTATGAAACGCTATCACGAATATTTAGTCAAAAAGTATTTTCCAAGTGATGATGATATTAAAAAAATTGTTGACTGTGAATCTGATGATGAATATGAAATAGATTTTAATGAAATTAAAAGTAAATTTAATGATATAATTAAACCTCTATCAAATCATAATATCACATCACACGATTTTATGTTAAATCCTAATACATTAGAAAATAATTATACAATTGGATCATTATCACAACGATATGGAGAAGTTGATTATGATGAGACAAAATTGTCGAGAATTTATACACAAGATTTAGTCAACAAGTACGAAAGTATTTCAATCGCATCAAAAATTTGCACGGCTAATATTATGGATTTAAATCCAACACATAGATTTATTATGGATGTAATTTTACAAAATAATTTTTTTGATGATTCAGTTAATATACAAAATAATATGCTTTTGTTTGGTGTTAAATCATTAAATGTTATAAATATTAAATCATTAGATATAAAAGAATTAGATGCGCTATTTTGTTCGATCTGTAAATTTGATTATGATTTAGAATCAATAAGTTTTTCTCATATTGAACAAAGTAATATATATTATAAATTTCCATTATATAATGATGAAGGAAAATTTGATGTTAATGGTTTCAATATTATTAAACAATATGATTTAGGATCGCAAATTTATTCAAAAACAAAACTATACATATATATCAAAATGTTATTCCAAATATTTAAAAATTTAAAACATGTGATGTTTTATGTGAATTTTGATAAAAAAGCTAATAAATTTATAAATAAGTTAAATGATGAAGGATTTAATGTTAATATTGACGATAATTTAATTGTTATAAGCAAAAAGTAACTTTTTTAATTTATTATTTGTTGTATTATTTTTTGTCCATTCGTGTTTATTTTATTTTTAAACAATTGTGTTAATATAAAGAATAATATTATTAATATTATTGATGCAAATAATACAGAACAAAATTTATTTGCACCTAATTTTTCTATTATAAATGGCAACATAACCACAGGAAAAATTAATGTTGACATTATTGAGATTCTAATTAAAATCGCGATTATAAAAAGTATAACAAAACCACCTTTACGACACATATAAATTAAATAATATATTTTTATACCACAATAACAAACGTATTAAATATTATTTATTATTTATTATTTATTATTTATCGTGTATTTTTTAGATGAATTCTTACCATAATAAGAAATTGCGTTCGCCAATAATATAACTGATAGTAGAAATATAATTATGCAAAAATTTGGATTATCCACAGACATGTCGGAAGAAGCAATTAATGTTATGAACTGGAAAGAATATAATTTATTTAGCTAGGAAATAAAATAATTTAATAATTTAATAATTTAATAATTTAATAATTTATTAACCAATACTAATTTTACTCATCACATTCGATGTTGATACATTTTGATTAGGATTGATATTTGGATGTAACGAATTAAAAATCGAATTGATTTGATCCATAAGATTATTATGTTGAACTTTTTTTTCTCTTTTAAATTTACCTCCTCTATTAATATTTACATCAAGACCATTAATATTTCCATGAAAAATTCCACCAGCAATTGTTAGATTTCCAATTTTTACTTTGTGTTCGTCAATAATAACATGAGTACCTTTAATATCTCCTTCATATGAACCAGCAATTATCATATCTCCAATTTGTACATCTCCAATCGGTTCACCATTTTGATCAACACAATTAATTAATGTCATATTACTGAAATTTGATGATTCATTTGATGGTACGTTTGATAGTACATTTTGAGTAAATTTATTTTTTGGAATTCCTAATAGCTCTGCACATTCAATTGGAATACTGTTGATATGTTTTGTTTCATCAAATGTTTCTTTTTGAATTTTTTCAATTAACTGACCAATAATATTTTGACGAATAGTTGGCGAGTAAAATTTATTTAATAGCTCACATAACTGATCATATGTAATTTTTTGATTTGATATATTATGGATAATATTCAAACAATAATTTTTATAGTTATCATTCAAAAAAATATCGATATATGATAGTAAAATATTAATATCGACTGCTAAATTATCATATAATTTTTTAAATATATCTAATTTGTACGAATCAGATATAAAACATTTTAATATAGTCACAATCCATTGTTGTGGGATAATATATTTTGAATACCAATAATTTAATACATTTAATTTATATGATTCAGAATAAAAACTATTTATCGTATTTTCTATATAATCAATTGTTGGTGTTGTTTTGATAACATGTTCTTGAAATAATTTGAAAACATCAAATTTATATGATTCGGCATAAAAACAGTCCATTATTGTTTTACATGTCGTTTGATCAACATCACTAATTTTTAATAAAACATTTTTTAACATCTCATCACGATATGCGTCGCTATATAATTTTGGTAACAATGTAACGATTTGTTGAGTTGTTAATGATAATGGAATGAATTTTTTGATGATATTAATTTTATCATTATCATTTGAACAACTATCAATAACTGTAAGCAACGTATTAAAGTCCATTTTGTTATGTTTATTAATTTAACATATTATAATTAATAAATAATTTTTTTTTCAAATTTTTAAATAATTGTTTCGCTATTAATATTAAAAATTGAAAAATTAAGTGCTTGAATATTTTATGATTTTAAAGTTAACAACAATATAATAACACAATGAAAGCATTTAATACACTATTAATTTTAGCTTTATTACTTTTTAATGTTTACGCTTTTGATTTTAAAGGAACAGTTTATGGAACTTATGGAGAAAATATGGTGACTAGACCAGGCGAATATCGTGGCACAACCCCAACAATCCAAGTAAATCCTGATTTTAGGAACGTTTATATTCCAGGGTATGGAGATTATAGAATTGAACGGCGACCACCTTTTTAATTTATTTTTTAAATTATTGATTTGTATTATTTTTTGTCCATTCGTATTTATTTTATTTTTAAACACTTGTGTGTTATTAAATAACACATCATTAAATATAAATTGAATAAATTAAAAACGTGATATGTGTTGTATAAGATTTTGTTCTGGCACATAATATTAATTTGAATAAATTAATAACTTATTATATTCAATTAATTGTTTATTCAATTTTAAATAAAAATTTGAAATATATTATAACAGACATTAACAAATAAATATTTTCATAATAAGGATATTATGGAACATACAATCAAAACTGGAATGTTCAAATGTTATCTTGGTTGTGAGAGAATATATGATCGTAATATGGCGACAATTTTAAATTTAAAAAAATGGAAATTAGATTTTGATGAAAATTGGTATACATTAAATATTATTCCAAATGAATATAATGTTGATGACGAATATGAAATTGAAATTGATCCAGAATGTGATAAATATCCGGCTATTGAAGAGTTATCGAGAATAATAAATTATTTAGAAAAATCGAAAAAATATAATAGTCACATTTTTGAAGGATTTTGTGTTGTACATGATTTTTGTACCGCAGCTGAAAAAATGATAACAATAACATATATAAATTTAAATAATGATAAAAATATAAACACATTTAAAGACAATATTAAATTTGAAATATTAACAACATGTTATGATAGAACGTATAGAGAATATACAACTCACAAATATGTATTTGAAAATGATAAATTGACAGAAATAAAAGAAGAAAATATAAATGAGCTAAAATATAAGATCAAAGAACTTGAAAATAAAATATTAGAACTTGAATTAAAACCACCAACAGAAGGAGGTGAATTATATAATAAAGCAAAAAAAGAATTTGACACGTTTAAAATTGAATTTAATAAATAAAATATGATATCATATCAATTTTTGTTTAATCAGTCAATATTTTTTGTTTACTTTTGGAAATAGTTGTTTTAATAAATAATATATTTCAAAATTTTGTCTTTGCAATGCTTTGTGAATTGCTTTGTATGTACAACTTAAATTTGGAAATTCTTTAATTATAAAGTATAACATTTGTTTATTTCCTTTTTTGGCTATATATTCAAATATTTCATTTCTAATATCAATATACGGAAATTCATTTTTAAGCAATATTATTGTTTCTTTCATTCTATTTTCTGCAGCTAAATTATATGCATTATAATCACCCTTGCCATAAAATAGTTGTTTAAATAATAATAGTAATTCATTATTACCTTTTTTAGCTGCTTCATTAAATGCTTCATTTGGAAATTCAATATAATCAAATTCTTTTTGTAATAACTGGATTGTACTTTTTTTATTGTGTTTAGTTGCATAAATATATGCTTTTGAATCTCCTTTCATTTCAGGAAATAACTTTTTTAATAATAGCAATGTATCATTAAAACCAGCTCCAGTAGCATCATTGAATGCAACAATATTATGAAATGTTTTATATTGTAAATTTTTATAATCATTTTTAATAGCAATTATAGCTTCATTATGTCCATTAATAATTGAATGACACAATAAATATTCATATGCATCATCAGGACATATTTGAGTTTTTGTTTTGTATATATTATACATTTCAATATTATTGTAATATTGTTGCGTTAAGGAAATTAGCAATATCGAAACAAATATTTTATAAGCTATTTATTATAATTAATTAAACATAAGTAGCATATAATATAACTACGCGATGGGTCATTTTATTATCCATCTG